>Ga0268299_1000863_pt1 | contig 73820 bp, 56 predicted proteins | sample NOBtaG_FD_193484 | JGI IMG/M metagenome (GOLD analysis project Ga0268299, IMG submission 193484) | Activated sludge microbial communities from bioreactor in Nijmegen, Gelderland, Netherland - NOB reactor | ecosystem: Engineered > Bioreactor > Aerobic > Activated sludge | place: Netherlands... | reverse complement strand
GCGTTGAAAGCATTGGGCGAGCCTTAGAACTTCCTGCCGAAGCTCCTGCGCTGTCAGAAATCCGCCGAATAGTTACGGTTTTTCGAGAACTCCGAGACGGAAAAACCATTGATGGTAAAACCAAGCTTAAAACGCCTAGTGGAACAATGAGTACAGCAGAAGCAATTTCTGTTGTTAACGGTGGACTGGCTCTAGCGGCTCATTTTGGCGATGGACAAATGCAGTCAAACGATGTTGCAGCAGGGCTACTTGGTGCAGTTGTAAAGGATCCCGTCCAAGACCAAGTTGTTTGGTTAGAATATTTAGAAACGGTTGTAAAAGAGCGTGACGGATGGACAGACCTTTATAGAGCCTGTCGGGACATTTCCTAAATTTTGATTAGGGGATTTTTTCAATGAGTTTGCATATTTTTGGCATTCGTCATCATGGCCCAGGGTCAGCACGTAGTTTGTTAAACTCCTTAAATACCTTGCAGCCAGACATAATTTTAGTTGAAGGCCCACCAGATGCCGAAGAAGTCCTACATTTAGCAGCACATAAAGACATGAAGCCTCCAGCGGCTATCTTAATCTATGTGCCTGAAGAACTTAGCAAAGCTGTCTATTACCCTTTTGCAGTATTTTCCCCTGAATGGCAAGCTATAAATTATGGCTTAGAACATACTATTCCTGTACGTTTTATGGATTTACCACAAACACATCGTCTAGCCGTCGCACCTGTAGAGCAACTTTTAGCTACTTTATCCACAATACGGCATGATCCGTTAGGCTGGCTAGCTCAAGCCGCCGGTTATTCAGATGGTGAGCGTTGGTGGGAACATATGGTTGAGCATCGCCGAGATAGTAGCAATGATATTTTTGAGGCTGTACTAGAAGCTATGACTGAAATGCGCAATTCTAAATTCATAGAAGAAGTCGCAACTTGCCCAACAGAAAACCCATTAGAAATAAAAGAAGCCGACAACCAAAACCAAGTTAAAAGTGAAAAACCTCCTAATGAATCTTCTACAACTCCCCCACCCTTAGTAATGGGTGAAGAACATCGGGAAGCTTATATGCGTCAAACCATCCGCACAGCACAAAAAGAAGGCTTTAAGAAAATCGCTGTTGTTTGTGGTGCTTGGCATGCTCCTGCATTAAAAGACTTAGACAATCCTAAAATAGCTAAAAACTCTAAAGAAGATGCCGCGCTCTTAAAAGGTTTACCTAAAGTAAAAGTACAGGCTACTTGGATACCTTGGACACATGGACGGCTTTCTTATCATTCTGGTTATGGTGCAGGGATTGAGTCGCCTGGCTGGTATCATCATTTATGGATGTCTGACAAGCTTTCTCCAACTCAAGTAACTATTCGTTGGTTAACAAAAGTTGCTCATTTGCTAAGAAAAGAAGATTTAGATGTTTCCGCAGCACATGTTATTGAAGCCGTCCGTTTAGCTGAAGCCCTTTCATCAATGAGAGATCGACCATTGCCTAGCCTTCTGGAGATTGGTGAAGCAATCCAAGCCATATTTTGTTTTGGGAGTGATTTACCACTTAATTTAATTCAAAAACAATTAATAATTGGGGAACAGCTTGGAGAAATTCCAGCAGAAACTCCAATGGTGCCAATTCAGCAAGACTTGCTAAAAGAACAAAAACGTCTGCGTTTAGCTATGCAAGCTTCAAGTAAAGATTTAGACCTAGACCTACGTAAAGAAATAGACCTAGCCCGTAGTCATTTATTGCACCGTTTATCAATGCTAAATATTGGTTGGGGTCAAATACAAAATAATAAATACAACAAAAAAGGGACATTCCACGAACTTTGGAAGCTAGAATGGCAACCTGAATTTACAGTTCGACTAATTGAAGTAGGTGTTTGGGGAAATACTGTTAGCAATGCGGCTAATGCTTATGTTTGTGACCAAGCTAGCAAAGCTAGCGATCTAGTAGAGCTTACTAAATTAGTAGATCATACCCTCCTAGCCGATCTACCTTTAGCAGTTGAGCAGGTGCTTAAAAATCTTGAAGACAAGGCTTCTTTAACTAGTGATGTTACTCATTTAATGGGAGCATTGCCAGCACTTGCTCAAGTAATGCGCTATGGAAATGTTCGCAAAACCGACTCGGACAGTGTTTCTCACATAGTTGATGGACTAATTAGCCGAATTTGCATCGGTCTACCTAATGCTTGCTCATCGCTTAACGACGATGCAGCAGTAGCAATGTTTGAGCATATAGTTAAAGTCAACCAAACAATTAACTTATTGCAAAATAAAGAACACACAAAAATTTGGCATGATGTACTAAAACAATTAGCTAATAAACGCTCTTTACACGGTTTATTAGCTGGGCGATGTTGTCGTCTGCTCTACGAAGCGAGGGAAATAGCCGCTGACCAAACAGCCCAATATATGAATTTAGCTCTTTCTAGAGCAAGTGACCCTGTACAAGCCGCTGCTTGGGTAGAAGGTTTCTTAAAAGATAGCGGTTTACTCTTAATTCATGACTCAAAACTTTGGGCAGTGCTAGACGCTTGGGTTTGTTCGCTAAATACAGATACTTTTACCCAGCTTTTGCCACTTCTAAGACGCACTTTTTCAACTTTCCCCAAAGCAGAACGTAGGCAAATAGGAGAATTAGCTAAAAAAGGAACGTCTCCCCAACAAGTTAAGCTAAAAATAGAGTCTCCAACGGACTTTGACCAAGCTAGAGCAGAAAGCGTTCTACCTTTAATTGCTAAATTATTAGGTTTATAAATAAAAGGATTTTATGCAACAAACTGACGAAAAATTAAGACGCTGGCGGTTAATTTTAGGCGGTAATGAGGCAGATGGAACGGATTGCCCTTTAGGAGCAGAAGATCTTGGTATGGACAAAGCTTTAGACGCTCTATATGACTCAGAGCGTCAAGGCAGCTTAGGCTCATCCTCTCCAAAAGTCGCTCGTTGGCTAGGTGATATCCGTCAGTATTTTCCATCTAGTGTGGTTAAAGTAATGCAAAAAGATGCACTAGAAAGACTAAATTTAACACAATTGCTACTTGAGCCTGAGCTATTAGAAGGTGTTGAACCTGATGTTGATTTAGTAGCTAATTTACTTGCACTAAAAAATGTTATGCCAGGCAAAACCAAAGAAACTGCTCGCGTAGTTGTTCGTCGTGTAGTTGAAGAATTAGAACGCAAACTAGCTAATAATATGCGTCAAGCTGTGATGGGAAGCCTTAACCGTTCTAGTCGTAATCGTCGCCCTCGTCATAGCGAAATTGATTGGAATCGCACTATCCGAAATAATCTAAAAAATTATCAAAAAGACTATAAAACTATCATTCCAGAAACTCGCATTGGCTATAGCCGCAAGCGTAATTCCTTACGTGATATTATTCTTTGTGTTGATCAAAGCGGCTCAATGGGAACATCAGTCGTTTATTCTGGGATTTTTGGAGCAGTTCTAGCCTCGCTTCCTGCGATACAAACTAAAATGATAGTGTTTGACACAGCAGTAGTTGACCTATCTGATAATTTACAAGATCCTGTAGACATTTTATTTGGTGTACAATTAGGCGGAGGAACAGACATAAACAAGGCTTTAGGCTATTGTCAAACCCTAATCCGTAGACCTGAAGAAACCATTTTAATTTTAATTAGCGATCTTTATGAGGGAGGAAACCAACAAGAGATGCTAAAACGTGTAGCAAATATTGTTGGTGCAGGAACACAATTTGTTGCATTGCTGGCATTAAATGATCAGGGTGCGCCTTATTATGATCATAAAACGGCTGAAATTATGGCTGGGCTTGGTGTACCGTCTTTTGCTTGTACTCCAGACTTATTTCCTGATTTAATGGCAGCAGTAATTAACCGTCAAGATATTAACCAATGGGCAGCAGCAAATGAAATTGTTACTTCCAGAGCAAATAAATAGCTTTAATAGCAAATATTTAGGAAAAATATGTCTATACCAACAGAAATTAAAAAATCTTCTCCTACCGAACTAACTATTTATTGGGATGATAATCACATAAGTATATTCCCTATTAAATATTTACGCTTTGAATGTACTTGTGCAGGTTGTATTGATGAAGTAACAGGAAAACGCATTATCCGCGAAGAAACAATTCCTTTAGATATATCCATCAACAATGCAAAACATGTTGGTAGATATGGAGTGCAGTTTTATTTTAGCGATAATCACAGCACAGGTATTTATACATGGAAACACTTACGTTTGCTATGTCCTTGCATGGAGTGTTGTAAACAATGATTTTTAAGCTTAAAGTTAGATCTTTTTTGGAACTTACAAAGCTTTATTGCGTGCAAGACCAAAGAACAAATCAGTTGCAGTTACTAATCTAGATAGTTATTATCAAATAACTATAACTTTATATTAATCAAATAAAACCATTGCAATAATCAAAAATTATGAGCGTATCAAAAAAAAATCAACCCTCTGCTGAACAAGATGTTCAAAAAAAGCTTAAAGTTTTGGGCATTCTTTGTGGTGCAGTAGTTTTAATTTTAGCTTATCAATATTTCTTTGCAGCATCTAGCATCGCACCAAATACAGAAAAAGCAACTACAACAGCACAAACTGACAAGTCTAAGCGTGTTCCTTGGAATCAAGTCTTAACAGAACAAAATCCTAAAGATAAAAATGCTAGCACTGCTGGTTATGTACCTGTCTCATTAGATGTTGATGCTCTAGCAAATAAACTTAATTCTGGTTCAGAAGTAGGACGTAATCTTTTTGATTATCCACCACCACCACTACCACCACCCATACCGCCACCACCGCCACCAACAATAGTATTAAATTCTGTTAGCCCAACATCTGTTTATGCAAAAACTAAACCTTTTGAAGTTGTAGTACGTGGTAGTAATTTTTCATTAAATATGCGCTTGTACTTAAACGGAAACCCAAACTTTGCTCAAACAATTTTGGTTAGCGATTCAGAAATAAAAGCTCTAGTTCCAGCGAATTATTTTGATAGGGCTGGGCGGCTACGTTTTGAACTAAAAGTTCCTGGGCAAGAAGTATCGTTTTTCTCCAAGCCCTTAGAAATTAGTGTACTTGAGCCAGAAGATCCTAATCGATTGTTTAAGATTATAGGTCATTTTACTGATCCAAAAGGCAACCCTGCTACAGTGTTAGCAGAAAATGGTGGTAATCCAAATAACCCTAAAACTACTATAGCTAAAGTTGATGACACTATTTTTAATAAGTGGAAAGTAATTTCCATCAATAAGGGAACAATGGAACTAGAAGATGTTAAACAAGCTTTAGGAGTACGTTGGCCCGTAAAAATGAAAGAAGAAAGTGCAAGTGGAGTTAGTGTTTCTTACGCAAATAGTAATGCTTATCAAAATAATGCTTACCAACAAGCTCAATATGATGAGCTAAATAATGTAAATAACCCTACTCTAGTTAACTTAAATGAAGCAAATACTGCTGGTGCTTCTCCAAATGGAAACCAAGTATTAGGAGAAACAGCAGAAGATCAAGAACGTAACAAAAAGATAAATGCTGAGAATATAAAAACAATGAATGAAATGTTTAAACAACAGCGAGAAGCCTTAATAAGGCAGCGTCAAGAATTAATCAAAGATTTGCCTAAAAATCCTCGAAACCCAAATAAATAACTATTTGTTAATATAATTAAAATTTGTATTTAGCAAAACAGCCTCAAACCTTGAGGCTGTTTTTATTTATGCTTAATATTTTCTGCTAGCATATTGCAAAACAAAGCACCTTGTTCAATAGCATCATCTAAGGCTTGATGGGTATGAGGAAGCCTATCAAACCAGTTTTTTGGCATATTACGTTTAGTAGAGTCCCGATAATTTTTCTTTAACATCGCCATAGCATAAGTTTTTATATCTAGTGCAGAATGGGAAAATGGGCTTTCTCCAGTAAATCTAATCAAATACCAATAAACAAACATAAAATCAAAAGCAACAGGGTAAGAAACAAAAACAGGTTTACCGGGCAAATTCTTTAACCAGCCAAGATAGTTTTTCATCGCTATTTCAGCCTTTTGTAAATTTTTGCGGCAAGCCTCCCAAGCTTCTGTCTGTGTCTGCCACCAAGCCATAGTGTTAGGGTCTGCAACTGCACCAGGCAAGGTTTCTAAATTAGCCGTAAAAGTTGAAATTAAAGTTTTATTTGCTAAATAAGCGGCTGAACCAAAACTAAGCATTGAATTAACACCTGGTATTGGCCCATCTGTTTCTACATCCGTACTTATATATATTTCTTGTGCCATAAGTTTTACTAGTTATTTCGTAAATTATTGATCTTTTGGAATTTGCTTATAAAATTCTCTTAGTGATGCAATTTAAATAGCTTTTCTACGTAACATTTTTAATTGGTCTAGTTCTGTTATTTTAATAAATACTTTGTAAACAAAATAATTAATAATACATGGGGTTGAAACCGTAGACTACACTATCGCCCCGTTGGGGCTTTAAGAAATAAAAATGTCAAAAAACTTTGTTTACGTTGTAATAAGTCTTCGCTTTAATAAATACCTTTCATACCCTTTCCACAATCTACTTGCAAATAAGCTTCTGGAAAGAGATATTCCACAAACTCTTTTAAGAATTTTTCTAATATTTCTTTCCATACACTATCATTATCATAACTCTCTACTTGAGTTATACCTTTTTTCTTTGCCATAAAAGGCTATTTTCCTTCAGGCCATTGGAAATCTTGATACATTACTCTTAAACGTTTTTTATCAAATTTACCTACACTAGTTTTAGGTATTTCCTTAATAATTTCTACAGCATTTGGTATCCACCAAGGAGCAAATCTTTCTTTTAAATAGCTAATTACCTCATTTGTATCAAAATCTTGCGCAAAAGCGGGTTTAGGAACAACACAGGCTAAAGGCCGTTCAACCCATTTTTCATGAGCTACAGCAATAACGGCAGCTTCTTGAATTTTAGGGTGTCCAAGTAGAGCATTTTCTAGGTCAACGCTAGAAATCCATTCACCCCCACTTTTAATTAAATCTTTAGTTCTATCTACAATAGCAATATAGCCTTCTTGGTCAATTGTCACTACATCGCCAGTTGAGAACCAACCATCAACAAAAGCTTCTGCTCGTTCAGTAGTTTCATAATAAGTTTTTGCTACCCAAGGGCCTTTAACTTGGAGTTCGCCCCGTGTTTCTCCATCCCAGGGAACAACTTTTCCATCATCATCTACAGCACGAATTTCAACACAAGCAGACGGAATACCCTGTTTAGTTCTATAACTCATTTGTTGTTCTGGCGATAAGCTTAACAAACTGCTTTTTAGTTTAGCCATTGAGCCTAGAGGAGAAAGCTCTGTCATACCCCAAGCTTGTATAACAGGTATATTGTAATTATGTTGGAAATATTCAATCATTGAAGCAGGGACAGCAGAACCACCTATTACAATACAACGCAGGTTTTCTAAATTAAATTTTTCATGGTCAAGTATTGCCATTATCCCTAGCCAAATAGTAGGGACTCCTGCGGTAAGAGACACTTTTTCTTCTGAAATTAATTGAATAATATCACGGGGCTGCATAAAGTGATTTGGGAAAACTTGACTTGCCCCTACCATAGTAGCGGCATATGGAAGCCCCCAAGCATTAGCATGAAACATTGGAACAACAGGAAAAACAACATCTCTTTCACATAGTCCCATATTATCAGCCATTGCAATAGCCATTGAATGTAGGTAAACAGAACGATGTGAATAAAGCACCCCTTTTGGATGTCCTGTAGTTCCAGAAGTATAACAAAGCCCTGCCGCCATATTTTCATTCTCTATTTTAGGCAAAACAAAATCTTTTGGCTGCTCAGCTAACAACTTTTCATATGAATCAGCATTGAGTTCTTCAAGTGCATTTTCACACATTACAACAAAATGTTTTACAGTTGTTAAATGTGGAGCAAATTGTTTTACAAGTGGTGTTAATGAAGGATCAAAAAATAAGGCTTGGTCTTCAGCATGGTTAATAATGTAGGTGATTTGATCAGCAGCTAAACGAATATTGACAGTGTGAACAACTGCACCAATACAAGGAATAGCAAAATAAAGCTCTAAATGTCGGTAATTGTTCCATGCAAAAGTAGCTACTCTATCACCTGGTTTGATACCCATTTTTTGCAATAGTGAAGCTAATTGTAAGACACGTTGATAAAAATCTTGATAAGTGTAGCGATGTACTCCATTTGCTTGACGAGTAATAATTTCTCTTTTAGGAAAAAATTGTTTGGCCCTTTCCAACATCATAGGCACAGACAATTGAATGTCCATCATTAAACCATTCATAAAAATATTGTCTCCTTAAAACTGATAAATAAAAATAGGGAATTTTTGCGGGTATTTTCTAAAAGGTGGATTATAGAATATTAGGAATTTTTTCTAAAGATTCTATTGATGACAAAATGTTTTTAATTTCTTGGAATAACTAGGCAAACAAGCCTTCTTGGTCAAAATTAGATGTACTGTGGGATAAAACTTCTACCATTAGAACATAGTTATACCAGATTGGATTAGGTTAGCTACACAAAATTACATATAACTTATTTTATTACAATCAGTTATATATTTGTTGATGCGATTGTACTACTTCGATCTGGTATTAGTTAAGTTTTGTAGACTTTTAATAGTAATAAAGCTTGGTTTACAAGCTACAACTACATCTAGTTTTGCCATAATAAGAAAAAGCTAGCAAACATTTTAAGTGTCTACTAGCTTTAGTTTTAGAAGAGAATTTTGTTAATTAGTTAGTTTTTATCTAACGCCTGTTGGCCCATTGAAGTTACCAATGCCTGTACCAGGTGCGCCAACTAAAGTAGCAGGGCCACCCATTAAAGGTTTTTTCTGCATACGGTTATTCTTAGTATCGCCAATAAAGACATTACCAGAAGCAGCAAGTACAACACCTTGAGGAGCGTTGACAGTGCCTAATGTAGTACCAGGTGCCATAAATGTCATCCAACCCATAGCTGTACCGCCAACATTCATTTGAATACGGTTGTTAAGTGTATCAGCAATATAAACATTGCCAGCAGTATCAACATAAATACCACGTGGACTATTAACTTTACCTAATGCAGTACCAGCAGTTGCACCAGCAAATATTGCCCAACCTGTTGGTGCCCCAGTAGTATTAAATTGGATACGGTTGTTATTTGTATCTGCTACATAAACTCCACCATTTATATCTATTGCAACAGCAGCAGGACGATTGACTTTACCTAAAGCTGTTCCAACTGTTGCACCAGCATATACTCCAAATAAAGGAGTTGTGCTAGCAGAAGTAGCCATTTGGATTCTATTATTTAATGTATCAGCTACATATAAAACATCGTTTTGTTCATCATAAGCTACACCTTGAGGTGCATTTACTGTACCTACAGCAGTACCTGGGCCAGCTATTACTTGCCAACTCATTCCACCATCGGTTGAACGTTGAACGCGGTTATTATTTGTATCAGCAACAAAAATCAACATATCTGTTGAATCAGAAGAAACACCTTGAGGAGCATTAAATTGACCTAATCCAACACCTGGGCCAAAGCCTACTGCTTGCCAACTCATTCCATCATCAAGTGTTCTTTGTATCCTGTTATTTAATGTATCTGCTGCATATACTGTTAAATGCTCAAGTGTTGCACCACCACAATTAACGTCAATGGTAGTGATATTTAACATCCAGCTATTTAATACACCAATATCACCACCTAAGTCATCAGAGATGGTTAAAGTCCAAGTTCCATTTGGATCTTCTCCAATAAAGGCTCCAAATGGTTCTTCAGGTGTTAAGTTATTTACAACTACATTGAGTGCGTATAGTTGATCTGTAACAATACCTGGGCCTGAAGTAACAGTGCTATTATTTAGATAAGGAACTTGACCCATTGGGTTTGCATCATCATCAAAAAGTGTGCCGTTAAATACATTGTCACTAGTACCAGCATTATCAGTAGTTACTGTTACTACTGTTCCTGATGGGGATGTTAATGTAATGTCTAAATCTCCTGGAAATGTATGTGTAATAAATGGTTGCAAAGTTAATTTACCAACAGTTGTACCAGCACCAGTAACATTAATTGTTGAAGTTACTGTATTTACATCTAATATGTTTGTTGGTGTATTGTTGGTAAAAGATGTAGTTGTTGGTGTTGGTGTAGCAGGCAACGTAGAAATATCTAGATTCCAACTATTTAATGCACCGCCATCACCAGCAGCATCATCAGAAATGGTTAAAGTCCAAACACCATTTGGATTTTCTCCTATAAAGGCGGCTAATGGTTCTTCAGGAGTTAAAGGAGTAGCTGTAACTAAATTTACATAAGAATGATCTGTAGTAACACCATTATTTATTGTATAAGGAACTTGACCCATAGGGTTAGCATCATCATCAAAAAGTGTCCCATTGAATACATTATCACTACCACCACCATTATCAGTAGTTATTGTTACTACTGTTCCTGATGGTGATGTTAATGTGATGTCTAAGTCTCCATTAAATGTGTGTGTAATAAATGTTGTTAGGTCAACATCAAAAAGATATGGAGCAGCACCGCTAACAGTAATTGTGGAAGTAACAACAGCCGGGCCTGTAGGAATAGTTACAGGTGTATTGTTAGGAAAATTGGTAGTTACAACACCATCACAAGCTGGAGCCGCTTCATTTCTAGGAATAGTACCTACTTTAGGGCTAGGGCCTACTGCTACAGGCTCATCACCACCTAAACTAGCTTTTAGCGCGTTATATTGATCTATTAAAGATTCTAATTGTGGTTTTACACTAGCATCTTTAGAAGCTTGTTGTTTAAGTGAATTAATAGATTGTTGTAGGGTTCTCATTTGATCCAAGGTAGCTTGTTTGGATTGACTTTGAGCCGCTACTTTTGTTCCAGAAACAAAAAAGTTTTCTAAACTTTGTGGTACTAAAGTACCTAAAAACATTAACATTGCAAAAACGACAAAACTTGCAATGTATTTCTTTTTCAAACTCATAAAAGCCTCCTAAAATCTTTTCTAATCCAATAAAAATTTTCAATATCAAAAAATGTTTAATTCCAGAAAAACTACTAATGCCTAACATTATAAGTAAGTATTTTAAGAAATTATTTGTAAAACTATAACTCCAAATTATATAGCAGCAGATTTGCTACTACTCTAATTGCCTAGGTGCATTTATTGTTTTTATTTGTGATTATTTATAAAGACTTAACTTAATCCAAATAAGTAAGACAACCTATTTTGGTTATATAATTGGTTATATATTTAGTTTAGTAAATTTAGCAGTATCTTAAATAAGTTGGATCAGAGATTTTTAGCATATTGCTCTTATTTTGTCTAATAGTTTTCCATTAATTTAGCTTTTAATAAAAGTTAGATAAAGATAGATAAAGATAGGATTTATGCGCAACAGTTTTAGTTTACTTAAAAGCTTTAGGTGTTCACCCTTTAATAATATTGAATTGCTTACTAAATATTTCAAAATAAATACTTTACATCTCTAATTTTAATTAATGCTATAAAGTAAATATAGCTAGATATTTTACTAATTAGCTATGTAATACTTAAAGGCAAATTAAAAACTTAAAGTAGTCATTCTATGCTACGTTTTTACTACTAAGCAAAGTTCTAAACAAACAAAATCTATACTACTTTTTAATAATTTTTTAATAATAAAATTGCTATTAGATAAAATTATCCTAATTTTTAATAACAATACATTGCTAAAAATTAAAATTATATTAAAATTGTGTTAAATTTTTCTGAACCTAAATCTTTTCCAATGTAAAAAAAATATCAGACTCAAAACTTAGTTTCTAGTCTAAGTGTGTCTCTAATAGGATTTTATCGAAAAATAACTAAACTAACTCTATGACTTTGTTGGGTTAAACTCTAACAATCTATAATAAATAAATCTATACATTACTAAAATTAGGAGGTTCTCTTTGAAGACTAAATTGCCCTGGCGACTTACTAAGTTTGCCATAACTTTTTTTGCTTTAGCCTTGTTGTTTTCAGCAACAGGTTTTCTCCCATTAAGTACAAAATTATCCATAGTTAGTGCTGATAAAGGAAGCACACAACAAGGACAAAAACAATCTAGAGCCGAGATTCAACGACAAAAAGAAGCTGCTGTTCCTCAAAAACCAGATAACTTTGCTAGCAACAGCACGGCTCTATCAGAGCTAGAACAAGGGCTGACAGGTGAAGACGTAGCTATTGAAGATCCTGTAGTAGAACTAGCCCGAAAAAATACTAAATCTAGCCTTTCACCTGTTGAGGAATATCCTAACAGCGTAACAATGTCATTTAGCAACAATGCAAATATTAGTATTCCTACTTCAGGTATAGCTACACCATATCCAGCAACTGTTAATGTTAGTGGTTTTACAGGTAATATAACTAAAGTAACAGCTACATTAACTAACCTTAGCCATACTTTTGTATCTGACATAGATGTAATCTTAGTATCTCCAACAGGCCAAAAGGTAGCTCTTATTTCAGCTGTAGGTGGTATTAACCCTGCTACCAACGTGAATTTAACACTTGATGATGATGCTGCAATGTCTGTATCTGGCACTCAAGTAGTATCAGGCACATTTAAGCCTACTTCTTTAACAACTACACTTTCTCTACCTGCTCCAGCACCTCCTGCTCCTTATGCAACAATGATGGCTCAATTTAACGGTCAAAGCCCTAATGGTGTGTGGAGTTTATATGTTTTTGATACAGTTACTCTTGATGGTGGCAGTATTGCAGGTGGTTTTTCTCTAACCATTACTGATGATGGTGGTGGTGCGCCTCCTCCGCCTCCTCCTGTTACAACAACAGCAACCTTTATGAACACAGCACCTATAAGTATTCCTAGCGTAGGTATTGCTACTCCATATCCAGCAACTGTTAACGTTAGCGGTTTAGCTGGAAATACAACTAAAGTAACTGTTGGGCTAAATATGTTTAATCATACTTTCCCAGATGACGTAGATGTCTTGTTAGTATCTCCAACAGGCCAAAAAGTAGTTATCTTTTCTGATCTAGGCGGTTCAACTGACGCTGTTAACCTAAACTTTACCCTTGATGATGCAGCAGCAATGGCTTTACCTGACAACGGCCCGCTAGTATCAGGCACATTTAGACCTACTAATAGTGGTTTAACAGATACTTTTGCAGCACCTGCTCCACCTGCTCCATATGGAACAATGCTATCTGACTTTAATGGTGTAAGCCCTAATGGTACTTGGTCATTATATGTTGTTGATGACTTAACTGGTGATTTAGGTAACTTTAACGGTGGTTTCTCTCTTACTATTACAACTGCTCAAGTTGTAGTTGCAACAGTACAATTTAGTGCTACTAACTATATGATTAACGAAGATGGCGGTAATGCTCTTATTACTGTAACTCGTACTGGTTCCACAACAGGTACTGCAATGGTAAATTATGCTACTAGTAATGGTACTGCAACTGCTGGTAGTGACTACACTGCTACATCTGGTACTTTAACCTTCCCAGATGGTAGTGCTATGCAAAGCTTTATGGTTCCAGTTCTAAATGACAACTTAACTGAGCCAAACGAAACAGTTAACTTAACTTTAAGTATGCCTACAGGAGCTACTTTAGGTACACCTAGCACTGCTGTTTTAACTATCACTAATGATGATAGATTAGACCATACAACAGTCTATGCTGTAGATACAAATAACAGCCGTATCCAAAGAAGCACTAGTAACGGTATGACTTGGACGGCAGTAGGATTTGGCCCTGGAACAGCTTTAGGTAGCTTTAATGCTCCAAAAGGCGTTTCTTCAAGCCTAAATGATATGATAGTTTTCGTTGCTGATACTGGTAATAACCGTATTCAACGTTCTACAAATGGTGGTTCAACTTGGCAGCTATTAGCAGGCCCAGGTACTGCTGTAGGTACAGTAAATGCTCCTCAAAGCATTGCTTATGATGAACGAAACAACATTCTCTACATTGCTGATACTGGCAATAACCGTATTCAAAGAATAATGAATGCTTCAACAACTAACCCACTACCTAGTTTATTTGCTAACACAATAGGTGGTGCTGCTGTAGGTCAAGTTAATGCTCCTCGTGGTATTGCAGTTGATGGTAATGGTTTAGTTTATGTTGCTGATACTGGCAATAGCCGTATTCAAGTCAATATGACTGGTATGGTTGGCGGATGGCAAGTTCTAGCTGGTGCAACTGCTGGAACTGCTCCTGGCAAATTTAATCAACCACGTGGTATTTATGCTAATGGTGCTGGCGAAATTTATGTAGCTGACACACTTAACAATAGAATACAAAAATTATCTGGTGGTATTTGGTCAGTATTTATGCCTGCTGGAAATACTCTTGGTGCAGTAAATGCTCCTGAAGGTATAGTAACTACTTCTACAAACTTTGCCTTTGTTGGTGATACTGCTAACAATCGTGTCCAACGCTTAACTACTATGGGTACTTCTTCAACCCTAGTTGGTGGCCCTGGTGTAAATCTTGGACAATTTAACCAAGTTTCTGGTATGCGCTAAACCTTTTGTTTTAAGCTTTTTAGACAGCCTAAGAAAATTTCTTAGGCTGTTTTTATTTTAAAATAATAATACGTAGGGTTGAAACTTTACGTTACAAATATGTCACCCTGTTGGGGCTTTAGATTAAAAATACCTAATTACTTAGTTTAGGCTGTACTTATCGATGTGCCAAAATATAGCCTCGTCGCCCTACTATCCAAGCCCTTCCACTAGACAACACCTTTAAGCCAGTTAAATCATATTTTTTAGGTAAAGCAACTTTCTCCCAAGTCTTACCACCATCAATTGTACAAAGTAGCAGTCCAGGACGACCAACAATAAAACCCCGGCTAGTGTCCACAAAGTTAATTGAACGAAATAGGCTAGCTTCAACTCCTGTTGTTTGTTTTTGCCAAGTAATTCCTTTATCTGTACTATTTAGCAGTGTACCACCTAAACCAACAGCCCAAATATTATTACTATCAATGGGCCAAACATCAAAAAATGCTACATCAACTCCACTTTGTAGACGCTGCCAATTTTGTCCTCCATCAATAGTATTAAGAATAATTCCTTCTTCACCAACAATCCAACCTTCCCTTTCACTTAAAAAGCGAACTCTCCATAAATCATCAACTATTTTTAGGTCAACTTTTTCCCAAGTCGTGCCACCATCAAGAGTTTTAAGGATTTGTCCATTAGAACCTACAACCCACCCTTTCATTTCATCAATAAAAAACAAAGAATTTAGGACATCATTTTCTTGACCAAGGCGTACATTTTGCCAAGTTGCGCCACCATCATTTGTCTTATTAATTGTCCCATAATAGCCAACCGTCCAGCCTAAATCTTTGTTTACAAAGTCGATATCGCTTAGAAATTCCTGTGCATTATTAGCTACTAACCAATTTTGTCCACCATCAGTAGTTTTTAGGATAGCCCCGCCTAGCTCATTAATATCGCTTACGGCCCACCCCATTTTTTCATCAATAAAATCTACTGCTGTTAATTCTCGGTCTATAGGGGATTTTTGCTCTACCCAATTACTACAAAAAGATATAGGTGTTGGGCTAGAAACAGGCTTTGTTCCTGTAGTTGATGAAGTATTATCACAAGAAATTAAACTTAAACTAAATAAAGTTATCAGACTAATGTTTCTAATCTTTTTTAGATAGTTTTTAATAAAAAAATTTTTACTTTTTTTTGACATTTATTCCTACTTAAATTAACAAAAACTTTGGCTCTTTAGAAAGATATTCTGTTGAACGTACTAATTGACAATAAACTTCAGATTTGCCTTCTTTAATCTCTACATAAAGAATAAAGTTATCACATCTAAATTGCTTTCTTAGTTTATTTAATTTAAGCATTAATTCTGCTTCAAAATCTTCATAAGAAGGTATTGCTAACATATTGCCATTACGTAGATAAATATCAGCAAATTGGTCATAAAGCTTTTGGCAGTTAAAATCTAGTTCTGAGTCAGAAAAAATTAAATTAACAAGATTAGTTTCATTAGCAATTTCAGGTTGTTTAGTAGTTATAGCTTCTTTGGGTGTTGGCAAAACTTTCATTTCCCCGCTCTTAAATTCAGATAAAGCAAAAGGAGCAGATTTAGGGGCTTTTTCATTAGGCCAAGCTGTTATTGAATAAGCATCTGCACTAGCAAGACGACGGCGCAAAAACTTACGGATTCTAGCTGTTAACTCATTAATACTAAAAGGCTTTGTCCAATAATCTGTCACACCACTTTCTAAAGCCTTAGCAATATCTTCCTCTGTATCTATTGAGGATAAAACTATAAAAGGTATGTCTCTAAGTTGTGGATTTGTTTGCATTTCATAAAATAGCTGTACTCCATCCATTCCCGGCATCATTAAATCAGAAATTACTAAATCAACTTTGTTGTCTTGTAAAAGCTGTTTTAATGCTTCTATGCCGTTAATAGCTGTTTTCATTCGACAACCTAGCGGCTCAATAGCTATTTCAATACAAGTTAAAATATCTGGCTCATCATCAACAATCATAATAGTTTGATTGGAAAAAGTTGATTGTGATTCAATGGCTTTTTTCTTTTCCCAACTAGTTATTTTTATTTTTGGTTTAGCTAAATAAATAGAGCTAAAGGATGAAATATCTACATCTGGTAGCAACCCAGTTTCATTATGAATGGGTCTGGACTGCTCATCTACCAAAGTAATTTTATCAGCCGCAGCTAGTGCAGCTAAAATTACTAATAAAATAGGTCTTTGAAGTCCAAAAGGTTCTTTTCTTAACAATCGGTAAGCTTGTAGTTTTGTAATTGGACGATCTCCATTACTTTCTAATAGCTCTAGAAGTAAAGCTATAGCACTGTCTTCAGGAAAAATCTTATCATTTACATCTAAAGAATAAGTTCTTCCTTCTACCTTAACTAATCCTAAAGGACGTACAAATTGCTCAAGATAAAGTAATTGGTCTGGCGTAGGTGTTTTGTCACTAGTAAAGATCCAACTAATAATTTCATCTAAGTAATCTGGATCCAGTAAATCTTCAAACTTTGGATGTTGTGGATAACGTGTTGATAAAGGCTGATCCAACAATTTAGATAAAATAATGCTAATAAAATTACTAGAATGATAATTTAGCGACCAATTTTCATAGTAAAGATTAAATAATTTTCCTGTATCTAAATAATTTAACCCAAATAGATCTACTAATGTAGTTTCAAAAGCAGCAAGATAACGGCTAATTTCTTCTGTATCAAAATCATTTACGGCATCGCTACCCATCAATAACAAATATTTGAGGACTAAAAAATCTTCCTTACTAAATTCTGCTGGTTGCCAATAAATTAAAGTATTTGGTGCATTTGGTATGGTGCTTAAGTTTGCATTATGTTTTTGATTAGGTAGTAAAATAATGATTTGCCAGTCATATTCATTAATTGGGTTATTAGGGTTATTTTTTTCTGTAAGAATTTCTATTTCTTCACCCAAACTAATTATTCCCCTACGTAGTGAGCCAGACCAACGAACATTAAGTTCTGCTCGTCTTTTAAACAAGCCATTTTGCTCAAAAATAAAGGGCCAATCCTTAAAAAATTTCTTTCCAACAGAAAACAATATTTCACTTAATCTTGGATCATTATCAGCAATTTGCTCTGATGTTTTATGTAGCATTTCCATTAGTGAAAGGCTTTTTGCTGGAGGCTTTTCATCTGCTAAACTAGCTTGGATTATAGCTAGTTGATCTGTACTTAATTTAGTTGGGTTAAGCTGTTCTGTGTTTAATTGTTCCATTTCAAAGAGGCTACGGAAAACATATTGAGGTTTGCCAAAATCTATTAACCCAAGTCTTTCATCAGCAGCAATTAAAGAACTCATTATTATCTGCATTTGGCTAAGGAAATTTCTACTACTTCGTTCATCATTAAGCATTACAGCATTAGCAATCTCTTCTATAGTTGCTCCTTGACCTCGTAAAGAAAGTAATAATAACCCTCTAAGTAGTAACTTGGCATATAAAGCTTTTTGTGTATCTAAATTAATTGCTGACCAATAAAGTAAATTATCATAAACTCCAAAGACTTCTTTAAGATAAGGATGTTTTCTTAGCTCATCTTCTAGGTTTTCAAATAAATCATCAATATTAATTAAGCTTGTATCTCTACGTACTAAAGCAGAAGGAGATACTTCTGTTAAAAAGCCTAGCAAGGAAAAGCTTTTTACATAACGTTGCATGGCTGGACTAACGGATAAAATCATTGGATGCGCTGGATAAAGATTAATAAACTCCTCTAATTCACAAGAAAAATGCGGCATACTGGTTAGAATTTCTTGATAAAGTTGCGTTAGAGCTTTTCTTTGTTCTAATGTTTTGCGAAAGAGTTTTTGTTCAACTACCATAGCCAAATTACTAATATCTATTTGTTCAATTTGGCAAAATTCTGACCAATTACTACCTGAAATAATATCTTCATCTAAAGTAATTACTAAAGCAAAAGCTCCTTTATTAGCTTCATGGATTAAAGTTTCTAGTAAGTGGTAAGCATATTGTTTTTTTTCTGGGTGTTTAAGGGCAGGAGAAAGACCATCAACAAATACAACATAATCTTGGAATTTTTCTATACCTATATTAACTATTTCCAAGATTTCGTTTGCATTAACCCAACCTCTTAGGGCTAGAGTTTGTACAGAACCAACAGGAAAGACTTTAATAAAATCCATTCCTCGCTCTAAATCAAAACCTAAAGTTAAAGAAGCTATTCCACCCACAGGAACTTTTTGGAGGGAATGTTTTTGCAAAGCTGCTCTTGCTTCTAAATCTAAAATTATAGTAGCTAAGCTAGGTTGATTAATAAGGCTACGTACAAGAGAAAGCATATGGGTTTTGCCAACACCACGTTTACCAACAATTAGAGTAGTACCTATTGAGCTAGCAGCTTTTTCTATTAATCGATTAGCAGTTTTTAAGAATTCGTAATTAAAAGAGTAGCTTTTAACTATCTGTTCATTGCTAACACCCTTAAAGCGAGTAAGATGTTCTGTATAACGTACAGAAACATAATTCTTAACCTGCTGCAACCCCATAAAATTAACCCCCAACTTATTAAACTAGAAAAGTGGTAGTTTACACATAAAGTTAGAGAAAAGAAATTCTTAGGATAACCTATATTGAGGTAAAATGGCAGTTAGTAAAATAAGCTTGTAACTACTAGAATATATAAGGCTTCTACTTTTTAGGTAATAGAAAAATAGATTATTCTTGATAAAAATGTTCCCTATTTTTAGCTTTATTTTTATTTATACAAATGGTAACTCCTAAAAATGCCCCAAAGATTGCTGTATAAACAACACTAGCTCCTATTTGTAAAAATTTTTCTACTAAAACGCCTAACATTGTACCTGCCATTAAACCTAAAAAACCCCAAAGCATTGGGTTAAAGTCTTTGCGAATTTCTTTATATAGTTTTTCATTATCCTTAATTTGTTTTCTTTCATTATAGATAAGCTGCCTGACTTCTATATCATCTTTATAGCCTGATAAATCTACTATTCCTCCACAAGTTTTAACATGACAGCCACAACCACCCGTTTGACAATCATTTACTACTTCTAACTTATTGTTTTCTAATGAATTCTCCATAAAACTACCTTTTATTTAGAGTTTAATTTATTTGGGTAAATTTAAATTTTTATAAAAAAGTTTGTTTTCTTTGCACAGCATTATAACATAAGAAATTTGATTGTTATTTTAATTAATATTGAGCTAAATTGTCTCCAAATAGAAAGACGACGAGTTAGCACCTGAAGTATTAGAAAAATGAAAGTTAAATCATTGCTAACCATCATTAAGATAAGCCATACGATTGTATGGGCAATTTTTGCTACTTGTATAATCCTCATTTGGGTATTTGCTTTTTTTAGAGCTTATAAAGAAGCTCTCCTAGCCATTTCAGTAATAATGATTGAAGTAATAATTTTGGCAATTAATGGATGGAAATGTCCACTAACCAAAATAGCAGCTAATTACACTCAAGATCGTAGCAGTAATTTTGATATATATTTACCAGCCTGGATAGCTAAGCATAATATGCTTATTTTTGGATTGTTATTTTTTTGTGGGGCAACTTTTACTTTTTTTAGATGGATTGGAAAAATTTAAGCTTATCCAATCCTCTAAAAAGAACTCTTACCAAAAAGGCTTAAAACCTTATTTAACTTGATGACTCAGTTTAATAACATGTTCTTTTGATGCCTTATCAATCTCTATTGGAACATTCCAAACCAAGGTTTTTAGTTTACACACTCCTTTAGTATCATCAATTGGACAATAAGCAAAGGTAAACTGTACTTCTAGATTAGCCTTTTCTACTCCAGGATTTAACTTAAATGGAACTTTAATTGGTAGTTTAGGATTTTTTAGCGATGCAGAACGAAGATTTTCAGCTATTTCTATCTCTTTATCAGCTAATTTTATCTTGTAAACATTTGTAGATTCTGGGTTTAGATGTTGTCCTGATGGGAGTTTCAAGTCTATCAATAATTCATTTTTGCCTACAGCAATTTTTTGTACTTCAAGCGAAACATCTTCACGATTAGGAAGAATTTCTTTTGCTACAATCGTGTTTGGAGGTGTTAAGCCTGTAATTTTTAGCGTTGTAACCTCTTTAGTCTTTAAGTCTGCTACTCTAATAACATGATTATTAGTATCAGCAATATAAAGCTTATCATTTGCAAAACTTAACCCACTTGGCTCATAAAATTTTGGTGTTTTTCCATCCTCTTTTCCCGGCTTTCCAGTGCCTAAAAAAGTTTTACAAGAGTTGTCTTTAGGGTCAATAACCTTGATTTTATGGTTATAAGTGTCAGCAACATAAACTAGTCCATTAGCAAATTCTACTCCCAAAGGATGTTGGAGCCTTGCAATATCTTTTACACCATCTATATCACCAAAACCAAATAGATCTGAACTACCTGCTAAAGTAGAAACTTCGCCTTGATCGCTAATATCAACAGCCCTAATGCTGCTAATTTCACTATCAGCCACATAAAGAGTTTTACCATTAAAAGCTAGTCCAGAAGGTTGAGCAAGCGCAGCTTTATGTCGCAATCCATCAATACCATCTTCTGCACCTGAGCCAGCAAATGGGCCTATTTCATTAATTTTTAAGTCCATTATCCAGATTTGATGCGGCCCAGCCATAGCTATAAACAGTTCATTACCAACAAGTTCCACATCCCAAGGCGAATTAATAGCAACCTGTCGGCTGGGGCCAAATTCATTATAATTTATTGCCTGTTTGCCTGTTCCAGCAATAGTTGTTACTTGTTTTGCTTTTAAGTCTACCTTGCGGATTAAGTGGTTTTCTGTATCTGCAACATAAAGAGTATTTCCATCAGGAGCAAGAAAAATCCCTTGTGGATGGTTAAAAGTGGCTGTCTTAAAATCACCATCAGCAAAACCTATTTGCCCATTGCCAATAATTTCTTGCGTCTCACCATTTAGATTAGTAATTACAATGCGATTGTGGTTAGAATCACTAATAACAAGTTGATTAGATTTTGCATCAACTACTACTTTACCTGGGAAAGAAAGCATATCTGGCGCGGTTTTATGCTTTTCTAGTAAAAGCTGTAATGGCTCTTCATTAAGCTTACCCTTGGCGCGAAAATCTTCTACCAACTTACCTATTTTCTTATCTAAATCCTCATAATGGCCTTCCCCAGAATAAATATTTGTTACATATCCATCTGGATCAATTAAACATAAAGTAGGCCAGGCACGTGCAGAATATTGGCTCCAAATCTCAAAATCACTGTCATTAACTACAGGGTGTTCAATCTCATAGCGTAAAATAGCTTGACGTATATTTTCAGATTCTCGCTCATTCTTAAATTTGGCTGAATGCACTCCAATTACGACTAACTCTTTTGAATACTTAGCTTCTAGCTTTTTTAAGTCAGGAATAATATGAATACAGTTAATACAACAATAAGTCCAAAAATCTAATAAAACAACTTTACCTTTTAACTGTGCTAGCTTTAATGGTCGATCTGTGTTTAACCAACCATGTCCACCAATTAATTCCGGCGCACGTACTCGCCCTAAATTTCTCATTCTTGCGTTTTCATCCCCTTGAGCAGTTATATTTTTAAGCTTAGTTTTAGGGGAAGATATTCCCACAATCGTTAAACTTAAGATTAATGCAAGGAAAATTATTATTTTTGGTAATTTTCTAGTATTTATTTTTTTTAGAGCGTCCATCTGAAACTTTTGCATAATAACTAACTACCCTCTAAATTGTTGTTTTTTCTTAAACAAGTAGTTTAATGTTTTTTCTTAATTGCGACAATATGCCAACTCCTGATGAAAACCTTAACCAATTTTTAGAATAAATTCCGTCTATAACTTACCAACAACCTCTAACTTTTAGGAGTATTTGAGATGTCATTTAATAAAATTTTTATTGTTGGACATGTTGGGCGAGAACCTAGAATAGAAGTAAGTTCCAAAGGTTCATTTATATGCTATTTAGCTGTAGCAACTAATGAAGTAATAAAACAAGAAAAAATAACTACATGGTATCAAGTAGTTTTATTTGGCAGCCAAGCCGAACGTGCCAAACATCAGTTAACCAAAGGTGCCAAAGTTTATGTAGAAGGTCGTTTACGCCCTCAACAAATGAAAGATAAAGAAGGCAAAGTCCGTACAGTGTTGGAAATTACTGCTAATGAATTTTGTTCTTTAACTTCTATAGCTCAGTAATACGCAAGTATTATGTCATCTTGTCTAGTTCTTAAACTATTTTCTTTATTATTTCCATAAGCAAATAACTCTTGTTTTTAATTAAAATTTTTTTGCATACTTAAAGAAAAATTAAAGCAAACTAATTATTTTTTAAGGTGCAATGTCTAATAATAACTCATTGGTAGAATTGCTAGGCTCAATTAAACGTGTCACCTTCCATAATCCCAATAATGGTTGGTCAGTGCTGCGTTTAACTGTAAAAGGCTCAATAGATGAAATTACTGTCACGGGAAGCTTTGGATCAATTACGCCAGGTGAAAACGTTAAACTTTCTGGTTATTGGTCTAATGATCCTACTTATGGTTATCAATTTAAGGCACTCACTTATCAGGTTACTCGTCCTGCAACACTTGGAGGGATTGAAAAATATCTTGGATCAGGCTTAATTAAAGGTGTTGGCCCTGTGACAGCGCGCCGAATAGTCCAAAAATTTGGACTAGATACTTTAGATATTATTGAAAATGATCCAGAACGCTTAACCGAAGTTCATGGAATTTCTGCTTTTCGTCTTAGCCGAATTAAAAAAGCTTGGGTAGAACAAAAAGAAATTCGTAATATAATGACTTTTCTTACTTCTCATAATATTTCTTCTCATTTTGCAGTAAAAATCTTTAAGCAATATGGACAGGATACAATCAAAACTATAGAAACTAATCCTTATCAATTAGCGCGAGATGTTTATGGAATTGGTTTTAAGAGTGCTGATAAAATCGCATTAAATTTAGGGTTAGCGCGGGATTCCGAAGCCCGACTTCGTGCAGGACTTTCACACGTTCTTTATGAAGCAACTGAAGATGGACATTGTTTTTTACCTCAAGAAGAATTACTTGAACGTGCTTCGGTAGCTTTAGAAATTCCTGAGCAAGAAAAATTTATTCCTCTAATTGCAGCAATGACAACAGATAAAGAATTATATCAAGTAGAAGTCCCTAGCACAAAACAAGCAATTTATGTAGCTCCTCTCTTTCTAGCAGAACGCGCCGCAGCAATGAAGTTATTAAATTTTACTCATGCAGTGGCAACGGATTCAGCAAGAGTAATTAAATGGTTAACTCGATTTTGTCAGCGAGAAAAATTTGCTCTTTCTGAAGAACAACAACAAGCAATTTTAACTGCTGCTAGTAGTGGAGTTAGCATTATCACTGGTGGCCCTGGATGTGGCAAAACTACTACGGTACGAGCATTAGTTAAACTACTGCAAGCTATGGGAAAAAAGGTCTTACTTGCTTCTCCAACTGGCCGAGCAGCACAACGACTAGGAGAAGTAACAGGATGTGAAGCTAAAACCATTCACAGACTTTTAGAATTTGACCCTAGCACTTTTTCCTTTAAACATAACCAGGAAATGCCTTTGGAAGGAGATGTTTTTATTATTGATGAAGCATCTATGATTGACATTTTGCTTGCCAATAGTCTGTTAAAAGCTATTCCAAGCGATGGGCAAATTTGTTTTGTTGGAGATGCTGATCAATTGCCATCCGTTGGGCCAGGGCAATTTCTTCAAGATATGATTCAGTCTAAAGCCTTGCCTATAGCTGAGTTAACCCAAGTTTTCCGTCAAGCAGCAGCAAGCAATATAATTTCCTATGCACATAAAATTAATAAAGCTCAAATGCCAGAATTTGCTCGCCCTGGGGCTGAAACTTCGGATTGCTACTTAATAGAAGAAACTGATCCAGAAAAAATAAATGCTCTTGTAGTCAAAGTAGTAACTCAATCTATTCCAAAACGTTTTCAAATCCGCCCTCAACAAATTCAGGTGCTTGCACCAATGAAACGAGGCAGCATTGGCACTACAAACTTAAATATAATGCTTCAAGAAGCCATAAATCCGGCTCACCCTGATAAAACAGAAATAAAATGGGGAATTACTATTTATCGTGTAGGTGATCGCGTAATCCAACAAGTTAACAACTATAAATTAGAAGTATTTAACGGCGATATAGGTCATATTGAAAATATTGATTTAGAAGACCGTCAAATAACTGTTAGTTTTAACGATAGAAGTATTACTTACGACTTTGCTGATTTACACGAATTGACCTTAGCTTATGCTATTTCAATTCATCGTTCACAAGGCAGTGAATACCCTGCAACTATTATGCCTATACATTTTCAACACTGGAATTTACTTAATCGCTCAATTGTTTATACTGGTTTAACTCGTGCTAAAAAATTAGCAATCCTTATAGGTCAAACAGGAGCAATTAAAAAAGCTATACGTCAAAACTCATCTGATCGCTATACAAACCTTGCTCAAACCCTCCAAATGGGCAAAAGCGGCGTTGGCATTGGGAAATTATGGTAACTGCTAATTTTCTCCTCAAAAGTAAATAATCGTCCAAAATCTTTCTACAAACTAAGCGTTAGCTTCGGCAACTAAACTTTGAATTTTGCTGGAGGAAGAACAATGAAAAAATTCTTAAAAATTGCAGGATTAATACTATTAGGAATAATCGCTATTAAATTAGCATTTGGCTTAATCGCTCTAACAATCAGTTTAATCATCCCGCTTGCAATACTCGCCATAATTGGACTAGTAATTTGGAAATTAGTTGATGGCGATAAGATTTTGCAAAAATTCACCAAAAAGCCGTCCACTATTGCTGCTCCCCCACTTTGGCAAATGGATGATGACGAGTTTACTTCTTATCAACCAGAAATTAAAAAAACTACTAAATTAAAATACTAGGTATTAGGTTCTTAAACTTAAGCTTTATTTTGAAAGTTAAAGGAGGGCAAAATTTTATGGAAAACTTAAAATATAATAATGTTCTTACAATAAATAGCTATAAATACAATAATTTATCAGATGACTACCAAAGCTATCTAGCAGAATTTTATAGATTACGTAAAATTAAGCCCGAAAATTTATCAACAGAAGAAAAAATGTTGTTAGAAACCTTAACCTTACTAATCGCTTTTCACCAAGAAAAACTTTATCCATCCTTGCAAAAGCTTGATAATATAGATATTACTCCAAGTCTATTAGCAGCTTAAATTCATTAAAAACTTTCTCTTAATTAAGATTACGCCTTATAAATTACGGTTCCTCTTTCGCATACAAATTTTAGTGGAATTTTTGGATTATTAATGTCCTTTCCACCATTAGCATACTATTTTGCTGTCCAAGCTGAATAATATGGTTCTAAGTCTGTTGGGGTAAGTTGATGAATGGACAGTAGTTTAATTCCTTCATATACTGCAAAAATCCAATTTACTTTTCTATATTTTTCAATAATGGCTGGGTTCATATGATGATGAGTTGAAAAACTTTTCGTTAAAAGCGTGTTGACTGATTTTAGCTCATATTCATTTCCATCTTTGTCTTTAGCATCATTTCCTTCCCTACCAGGCAAAACTTGCAATCCTGTAATTAAGAGTACTTGAAGAAGTTTTCCTCCATTATCTTGAAATATGTCATTTATACCATGTTTTTGGGCTAGTTCTTGAAGTTGAAGTATATGAGGATAAATTTTTTGAAATATAGCAATATCAGGATGGCTTTTACTCATCATTCAGCAATTCCTTAATATTTATTTTTAAAGCTATTGCAAGACACTCCATATTATCAATTGATATATTCCTTTCGCCTCGTTCCACTGAACCTACATAGGTTCGATGTAATCCTGCTAAAGCGGCTAACTCTTCTTGAGAAAGTCCCCGTTGCAGCCGAATTTCTCTTAGCTTCTGAGCAAAAATGTTTCTGGCTTTAAGTCTAGTATTCTTAGTCTGCATCAAGCTATAATCATTTTTTGATGACTATAAGTCTACAGACTATGAGTAGCATTCTAGGTGGAGCAACAAAATTGGATATAGCAAATTTACCAAAACTAAATGTTAAACCTGCATATACTACAAATTTGGGTAGTGCATATTGTGGTAACTCCTTAGATTTATTGTCAAAATTTACTGACAATACTGTCAATTTAGTAATAACCAGTCCACCTTTTGCATTGTTAAGAAAAAAAGAATATGGGAATAAAGAACAGCATGAATATATTGAATGGTTATCAGAGTTTGCAAAAGTCGTTCTAAGAAAACTTACCCTAGATGGTAGTTTTGTTCTTGATCTTGGTGGGGCCTACCAAAAAGGTGTTCCTTCAAGAAGCCTTTATAACTTTAGAATACCCATTCATTTTTGTGATGAGCTAGGTTTTTTCCTTGCAGAAGACTTTTATTGGTTTAACCCATCAAAATTACCAAGCCCAATAGAATGGGTAAATAAGCGGAAAATCCGTGCTAAAGATTCTGTGAATACCGTTTGGTGGTTTAGTAAATCAGAATTTCCAAAGGCAAACATTACAAATGTGTTAACAAAATATAGTGATCGCATGAAAAAACTGCTTAAAGACCCAAAGAAGTTTTATGATCCAAAGAAAAGACCTTCAGGACATGATATTGGAAAAGGGTTTGGTAAAGATAACAATGGGGCAATACCATCAAACTTACTCCAAATACCAAATTCTGAGTCAAATGGAGTTTATATGTCAGGTTGTAAATTGGTTGGTACAAAGAGCCATCCTGCAAGATTTCCAAGTAAACTACCTGAATTTTTTATAAAGTTTTTAACAGAGCCAAAAGATGTTGTTGTTGATATTTTTGCAGGTTCAAATACAACAGGTTTTGTTGCTGAAGTAGAAAATAGGCATTGGTATTCATTTGATATGGAAATTGAGTATGTTGCAGCATCTGCATTCAGATTTCTTGAAAAAAATATTGATAAAAAAGAGGTATTAAATATCTACAACTCTATTAAAGAAGGTAAGACTATTTATTTAGAAGAATATAGAAGACAAATGAACTTAATTGAAGAAGTCCCGAGATCTTTTTTGTCTCAATCTCAAATTGCCTAATTAGTTAACAAAATTTTTATTAAAATTTTACTTAATTATACTTTTAGACTTAAAAAGTAGTTAATAAATTTTTAGTGGGATAGGCATAAAACAGAGGATAAAAACTAGCAAAGCAATAAAACCTAAAAAGCCGCGCCAAAACCCTAGCGGCTCATCTTCATCAACAACTTTTGGATGTTTCATTGCAAACATTACTATCAGTAAAATTGCATAGATAAAACCTCCGCTCCAATTAGAATCAATATAAGCAAAATATGCAATAACAGCTTGTAAAATAGTTGCAATTAAAGCGACTATACGATGTCCACGACGGCCAAACAAAGCGTAAACAACGTGTCCACCATCTAGTTGACCAACAGGCAATAAATTAAGGGCTGTTGCTAGCATTCCTACCCAACAAGCAAACCAGATAGGATTCCAAACTAATTCAGATTGCACACCAAAAATTTTTCCAATTAATGTAAATAACAAAGGATTATTAAAAGTTATTGGCAAAGCGGATGAAACAGGCCGGCTAAAATATATACCAGCAATCGCAGCAGGAATTGCAAAAACAAAACCTGCTAATGGCCCTGCAATACCGATATCAAAAAGAGCTTTTCTGGTATAGATTGGGGATTTAATCTTAATAAATGCGCCTAGTGTTCCAATTCCTAAAGGTGGCGGGATTGGAATAAAATAAGGCAATGTAGCACTAACACGATAGTAAAGACAAGCAATATAATGACCTAATTCGTGTGTTCCTAAAATTACCATTAAGGTAAAGGAAAATATTAAACCGTTGATAATAGGTATTTTAGAAGTTGTTACTATATTATAAATTTGGTCAAGATCCGCTTCTTGTAAAAGATACGGAAAAATTGCACCAGCAATTGTGGTGGTAAGAATAGTGGTAAGAAATAAAAATAGATGCCAAAGAAATTGCCTAGGTGTAATACCTAAGCCTGTATCTAAAGAAGTCAGATAAGATGCAGCAAACTCATCATTTGAGTAAAAGAACTGATTATTTTCTGATAACTCAAGCTCTTTTTTTGAGTCTTTACGAGAAAAGAAAGGAAACCTTAAGTTTGCCACACCTATTTATCCTAAAAATTTAGCTTATCTGGACAAAATTTCTTGGCTTATTGTTGTAACTCTTTGCCAGGTTTAAATCTAATGGTTTTTCCTGGTGGAATATCTGTAACTTCACCAGTTCTAGGATTACGTCCAATGCCGCGTTTACGTGGTTTTACTACAAATACTCCAAAGCCTCGTAGCTCAATACGTTCACCACGTTGCATAGCATCTTTCATTGCATTAAAAAGCGCGTCAACTGCTACTTCTGCTTTAATTTTTGGTACACCTGTTTTTTCGGAAACTCGATTTACTATGTCTAACTTGATCACTTTTTTTCGCCCCTTAATAATGTGATTTACTAATGTTAATTACTAGGAAAAAGCTTTACTTTAGATAAAAATATATCTGCTACTAATTTTATAGAAAGTACTAAATAGTAAAAAACTACCGTAAACTTTCGCAACTATTTTTTTTATTAAAGTTACATTAGAGGGTTGCATTATAGGCGTTAACCAACAAATCTGTCAAGGATTTGCATGAAATAAAAGTTCTGTTTTAGCACGTTCTAAAGCTAATTTTGCTTGGTCTGCTGCTGCTTGAGCGCGAGCTAAATCGTTTTCATCAATAGCCTCTTTTATAGATGGAAAAACTTCTGCTGCATAGCCCGCATAAATTCCAGGAGCATAAATTACATGCCGATACCAAGGCCGTTTTTCTAAACCTTTAGGATCAATAAAAGCTCTTTCTACCTTTAACAAGGTTTCATTAACAGTATTAAGATTCTTAGACTTAGCATCTAAATCCTTAATTTTATCTTGATACTCTATTGCTGCTTGACGAAAATTTATTGCTGCTTGTTGTAAATCTTTTAGATTTAGTTTTAAGCCTTTTTCCTTAGCGTTTTGCTCAAGATCAGCTATAAAACTTTCTATTTGTTGACCATAATTTTTATATTCAAAAGGAAGCTTTGCCATAGTTGAAAGTCGGACGGCCATTAATCCCCAAACTTTTGCTAAATTGGTATGGTAATTAAAAGTAGGATCTCCAAATTTTTCCATCCAATGAAAACTATCATAAAGCGAATGATAAACTCCATATGGCCCGTTAAAACCCATATCTAGCGATGGTACGCCAATATGTTGTAGAAAGGGTGTATAGTCTGACCCACTTCCTAAGCTACCTAATTGAAAATTTGTATCTCCTGCTTTAATAGAGTTTGGTCTTTCCCCTTGGCGTTTGACCCAGGTTTCAAAAATACTTTTTCCTGATTTTGGGTCTATGACATCCTCCATCACACTATGAGCAAAAGACATTAAACTAGGAACTCCAGAAATACCAAAATTTGGCCCGGCTACTGCTACATCTACATTAATATAGGCTATTGCTGATTTACTTAGTTTTTCAGCGTGTTCTTCTACCCATTCAGTAGAACCTATTAGCCCAAATTCCTCTGCATCCCAGCTACCTAAAATTATTGTGCGTTCAGGCTTCCAACCTTTTTTTAAGAGTTCCCCTAGTCCGCGAGCAACTTCTAACATTGCCGATGAACCGCTATTTGGATCAACTGCTCCATAAACCCAAGCATCTCTATGATTACCTAAAATAACTAGTTTTTCTGGTTCGCTACTTCCTTTAATTTCTCCAATTACATTCCAAATTTTACGGATTTGAAAATCAAAACTAGTCTTTAGTCTAACTTCTGTAGGGCCTGGGCCAAGGTGATAAGAAAAAGGTAACATTCCTTGCCAACCTCTTGGCACATTTGGCCCGCTTAAAGCCTCAAGCAACGGTGCAGCATCTTGATAAGAAAGCGGTTGGACAGGAATTTTTGGCAAACTGCTAGCTTGTTCTGTTGGCAAACGCTTACTATCTTTAGTTGAAGCAATGCCAGGTGTAAGAGGATCTCCAGGGTAAAGAAAAGTATATAAAACACTTCCTCGCTGGGCCGAAGACGGCGGACGATAAGGCCCACGAGGGTAAACATCTCCTGCACCATAACCATCATCCGAGGGATCAGAATAAATTAGTAACCCTATTGCCCCATTTTCTTCAGCAACTTTAGCTTTTACTCCACGAAAAGCCCGTCCATAACGAGCAATAGCAATTTTCCCTTTTACATCAACACCAAGTTCAGACAATCTTTTATAATCTGCTGGAAGTCCATAATTTACATAAACTAACTGACCCGTCACATTGGCATTTGTTGAGTAAGCATTAAAAATTGGTGTAATAGACTGATCAAAAGAATCACCATCTTCATTAACAATAGCCTCACTTAAAACAGCTTTATAATTGCTAGGCTTTAACATCTCAACAATGTTTTCTTTTGGATATGGTAATAATACTTGATATTCAACTATTTCAGCCGCAATTCCATATTCACGCATCTGATCGCGGGTATAAACAGCCGTTTTATAATCGGCTTCTGTGCCTGCCATATGGGATTTTTCTGTATAAGCTCGTAAATGGCGTTTTGCTGTTTCTGGATTAGGTACACTTAAATATATTTTTTCCCAATCTAAAGACTTATTGCTAATTGTAGGTTCTTGAGCAATAACTGTAAATGATAGTAAAGAAAAGATTAAGCAAAATATTAAGCTTAATTTAACTATTTTTTTAAGTGATGATGTTAAGTTTGTCAACTTTGCTATCTCCTAAAAATTTTGCAAAAAAATAGCCCAACTTCGGTAAGTTGGGCTATTTTTTACAAACTTAAAATTATTTTCTAACCTCATCATAACATTAAAGTTACTAACGAACGCCTTCTAAAAAGGCTCTTAGCTTACGACTACGGCTTGGATGACGAAGTTTTCTTAATGCTTTAGCTTCAATTTGACGAATTCTTTCACGAGTTACTGCAAAATGCTGTCCAACTTCTTCTAATGTATGTTCTGAGCTATTATTACCTAAACCAAAACGCATTTTTATTACTTTTTCTTCACGTGGGGTAAGAGTCTTTAAGACTTCCTCAGTAATTTCACGTAAATTAGTATTAATTACAGCTTCGGCTGGGTTAACAATAGTCTTATCTTCAATAAAATCACCAAGATGTGAGTCTTCTTCTTCTCCAATAGGAGTTTCTAAAGAAATAGGTTCTTGGGCAATTTTTAGCACTTTACGAACTTTTGACACTGGGATATCCATACGTCTTGCAATTTCTTCTGAGGTAGGTTCACGGCCAATTTCTTGGACTAAAGCGCGAGAGGTACGGATTAATTTATTAATAGTCTCAATCATATGGACAGGGATTCTAATAGTCCGTGCTTGATCAGCAATAGCCCGAGTTATAGCTTGACGAATCCACCAGGTTGCATAAGTAGAAAACTTATAACCTCGGCGATACTCAAATTTATCTACTGCTTTCATTAGACCAATATTGCCTTCTTGGATTAAATCCAAAAATTGTAGTCCACGATTAGTATATTTTTTAGCAATAGAAACAACTAGTCGTAAATTAGCTTCAACTAGTTCCCGTTTAGCCTGGTTAGCATGAGTTTCCCCTGCAACAATAGCCGAAAGGGAACGCTCTATTTCTATAGCAGAAGTATTATATTTCTTTTCTAAATCCGTTAACTTGCCTTCTCTGTTACGTAAAGAGCGTTTTAGCTCACGTTCATCCCTAAGTTGAGGACTATCAAGGGTTTGACGAGCTTGCTGTAATTCATCTTTTGCAAATCTTAATTTATTTACATGACCTCGTATTTGGCTAACAAAACGGTCATGAATTTGGGGGGTAAAGTCTATTAAGCGAAGTAGCTGAGATATTTCTATACGTAGTCGTGCTAAATTAGTACGGTTTTTGTTTGGTTTAGCATTTCGTTTAGTATCAACTTTAGCTTTTTCTACTAATTTAAGTCTTTTTTGGTGAAGCTTTTGTATTTCATAGAAAGCCCCTAAAACATGTGCTAAGTATTCTTCTATTTTATCTTCCGTTAAACCTTCTGCATCAGAAAATGTTACTACTTCACGCACAGAAAGAATGCCTTCTTTTAATTCATTTCCTACTTGCAAAAACTCTTCCACTACAATGGGTGAACGAGCAAGCGACTTTTTAGCACGTAGTTGGCCGCGCTCAATTCGTTTTGCAATGGCAACTTCCCCATCACGAGTAAGCAAAGGTACTATTGCCATTTCTCTAAGATACATTCTTACAGGGTCGTTAGTTTTATCTAAAAGTCCTGGAGAAAGATCTAGCTCTATGTCTTCATCCTCTAAGCCTTCCTTTTTATCTAAATCTGAAAGATCGCCAAACTTATCATCACCATCACCAATATGGATACCTTCTGAATTGAGAACATCAAAAATTGCTTCGATGTCATCAGCAGAATTTACCTCTGGTGGCAACAATCGATTTATATCGTCATAGGTAAGATAATCTTTTTCTTTTCCTACTTCTAAGAGCTTATCTACATCTTCTTGATACTTCTCGTGGATTGCCATACAAAAACCCTATCCCCCTTCACTTAACTACATATGAAATAAAATTTAGGTGGTCAGCCTATTTAACACTTCTTAAAAAAACAAAGTATTATCAAATAAATATCTTATAAATATTTTATAAATCAACAACTTAGTATAGATATTTCTATACTTTTTATAACAACTTTTTTACTTTCCCAAAAGTTGTCTCATTTCTTGAGCTAAAGCAAATTTTTTTAATGAAAGCTCCGTTAGTTCATTGCTGTTACCATCGCGTTGAGCTTCATTTATTTCACCCTGCAAGCGGATTAGTTGTTGTTCTATCTGTAAGCGTTTTAAGGCATTAAACGCTTCTTGAGCATAACTAATTAGCTCATCTTCAGATAGATTACTTAAACTATCAGTTTCTACCATTATTTCGCTAATGATTTTTTCACTTTGAGCTAATCGGTTTGGCTCAATCTCAGCGCAAAGACTGGTAAAGTTAACCTCTTTACTTGATTTAGTCAAAGATATTAATGCTGCAAAAACCGACTCCGTAGCTAAATCCTTAAATAGTTCTACTTTAAGGAGAGGAAGCATTGAATATCTTAAAGACTGATTAAAAAATAAAACCTTAAGCAATTGCCGCTCTGCTGGTAAAACTCTAATGGCTGGAGCAACTTTTCCTAGATCTAATTGTGGTAGTTTACCTACAGCAGCACGCTTTAATTCTTCTCTAATTACTCTGCCTTCTATTTTTAGTCGGTCGGCTATTTGCTCTGCATAAGTAGCTCGTTCAATTTTATCCCTCATTTTGCTTAAGAAAGGTAAAATGCTATTAAGTGTTTCTACCTTGCCAGCAGGACGAGAAATATCATGCTCACGCATAGCTTGAGTTAAAATATAATCAATATAGGGCTGAGATTTTTTGAGTAGTTGGCGATATTGTGTTGCACCATTTTTCTTAATGAATGTATCAGGATCTTCGCCATCCGGCAAGCTTAATACATTAACTTTATAACCATATTCTAACAATATTTCCAAACTACGTTTTGTTGCTGCAATTCCAGCATTATCTGGATCAAAATTAACTACTATTTGTGGTGTTTCTAAATATCTTCCTAACAATTTAACTTGCTGTTCGGTTAAAGCAGTCCCTAAACTAGCCACAATATTTTGTATACCTGCTTGAAATGGAACCACAAAATCTAGGTAGCCTTCTACTAAAATTACAAATTTTTGCTTACGAATAGCTTCTTTAGCATAGCTTAAACCAAACAAATTACGTCCTTTGGTATAAATTGGAGTTTCTGGAGAATTTAAGTATTTAGGTTCTCCTGAGTCCAAAATTCGCCCGCCAAAAGCGATCACTCTTGATTGTGTATCTGTAATAGGAAAAATACAACGGCCACGAAATCTGTCATAAAACCCGTTGCCTTGTTCTTTAAGAACAACTAGCCCGCTACGCTCAATTTGTTTTTGACTTGCACCTTGAGTGCGTAAATAGCTACTTAAAGCGTCCCATCTATCCGGTGCATAACCTAATCGAAAAAGCTCAATACTTTCTTTAGTAATACCACGCTGCTCAAAATAATCTTGGGCTTTTTTTCCTTCAACTCCTTCAAAAAGCTGTGTTTGAAAGAAATTTGTTGCCCATGCGTTTACTTGTAGTAGGTCTTCGCGTTCTTGTGTTAGCTGGCGATCATCTACTTTTTCTACTTCTGGAACCGGCACACCCATTTTTTCTGCTACAATTCTTACAGCTTGCCAAAAATCACAACTTTCTATTCGCCTTATAAAGCCAAAAACATCTCCACCAACAGAACAGCCAAAACAATGAAAAATTTGCATTACTGGGTTTACATTAAAGCTAGGTGTTTTTTCTGTATGAAAAGGGCAGTTTGCCAAATAATTTTTCCCTTTTTTTCTTAAGGGAACATACTCAGAAATAATTTTTACTATATCTGTTTGGCTTTTAAGTTCTTCTGTAAAGGCTTTACCAAAACCCATTTTTTATCTCTCTAGTGTTGTTAACACTAGGTTAATTAATTTATTATTTATCTATTTTTAATATTTCTTAACAACTTTTTAACAACTTTTTATGGATAATTTTTATTGTCTTAACTCAACAATTGTTGCACCCGATCCACCTTCAGCAGAAGTAGCTAAATAAAAGTTAGCTACATGAGGGTGCGACTTTAATAACGCTCCTATAGCACTACGTAATCTTCCTTGGCCTGACCCATGAACGACCCGAACACGGTCAAAGTTTTCCAAAAAAGCTTGGTCTAAAAATTGGTCTACTCGATCACAGGCATCTTCTGTAGTACAACCAATAACATTAATTTCACTGCTAGCAGTGTTCTCTTTTTCCCTAGTTAAATTTACGCCAGCAGGTAGACGATAATTTTTAGCTTTTTTCTCTTCTTTGCCTACGAATTTTAATGTAAAACGAGAAGCCTTAAAGCGCATAGCACCTACGCGAACAAAAACATCATCGCCCTTAATTTCTTCTACAATACCTTTTTGACCAAGTTCGGTTTCTACTTTATCGCCGATGGAAAAACTAGTAACAAAAGCTTTTTTATTTTCATCACTACTAGTTTTATTTATCTCCGTTTGTTTAGTTGGAGTTGAAATAGTAGATTTGCTTTTTACACTTAAATCTTGAGCCTGTTTTTTTATCTGAAAAACGCGCTTTTGTTGTTCTTTAAGCAATTTAGCAGCTAAGGTTTTATCTGTTAGTTCAGCAAGAAATTGTTCTGATTGTTTTGTAAAATCTTTTATTACATTAGCTAAATTCTTTTCAAACTCTTTTTGGCGTGATAGTTCTTGAGCAGCAAAATCATCATTAAGTTTATGATATTTTTCTGCTGTTGCTTGACGCTCACTTTCTAGCGCGACGTTTAGATCTTGCCAGCGTTGAGCTTCGGTTTTAATGGTTCGCAGGAAGTTTGCTTGATGAATATCCCTTTGGTCAAGTCTTTTTCTTGCAACTTGTAAAATTTCTTCCTGTAAGCCTAAACGTCTTGCAATTTCTATCCCGCTAGAGGTTCCAGCAATGTCAATCAATAGGCGATAAGTTGGTTGGAGGGTTGTTTCATTAAATTCTACAGAAGCACTTATTACACCAGGAGTTTCTGTAGCATAAAATTTTAGCGGATTATAATGTGTTGAAACTAAAACAATTGCGCCTTTTTGCTTAAAGTAATCCACAATTGCTACACCTAATGCTGCCCCTTCTTCTGGATCTGTACCTGTTCCAACTTCATCCAACATTACTAATGCAGGATAATTAACAGTTGCAGCCATTTCGCTAATATTGCGAATATGAGAAGAAAACGTAGATAAATTAGCTGCTATTGACTGATGATCTCCAATATCGGCCAATATATCCTTAAAAATAGGTAAGCGTGCATTATGAGCAGGAACATGCATTCCAGATTGTGCCATTAATGCAAGTAGGCCAACCGTTTTTAATACTACAGTTTTTCCACCCGCATTAGGGCCACTAATAACCATTGCATTCTTGGATTTAGAAAATTCTAAAGTAATTGGGACTATTTTATTAGGTGTTGTTCGTAGAGTTTTTTCTAAAATTGGATGACGAGCCGAAACAAGTTTTAACTCTCCCATCTCGTTCATTTCCGGCTTGATACAATCATATTCTTGAGCAAAATTAGATTTAGCTATTACTAAATCTAGTTCTGAAAGAGCCTTAACTAAAGCCCTTAGACCAGGTAATTCTTTACGTAATTGCTCAGAAATACTAAAAAGTATTTTTATTATTTCATTTTCTTCAAGTTCCTGAAGTCTAACCATTTCATTATTTTCTTCTATAGATGAAATTGGCTCGACAAAAGCAGTAGCACCACTAGAAGACATTCCATGAACTACACCCGGAACACGAGCGCGAAAGTCATTTCTTACAGGAATAACAAAACGACCATTACGAAGGGTGACAAATTCATCTTTGACAGCATTTTCTTGTCCAGCAGACTCTAAAATATTACTTAAATGCTTGTAAATACGATTGCGTAAGTTATTAATTTCTCGGCGTAGGCGTTTTAATTCTGGGCTAGCATCTTCATTAATTTCCCCTGAGGGTAACAGTGTATCTTTTAGACGCTTGTAAAGTATTGATAAATTAGGTATTTGACTAATAATTGTAGAGAGTGCAGGAAAATTTCCTTCAACTTCTCTAAATTGAACTTTAAGATCGTGTCCTGTGCTAATAATGCTTTGAAGTGAAAGTAATTCTTCAGCTAAAAGATAGGTATTATTGATGGCTAGACGTGCTAAAAGTGGAGCAGGATCAGCAATTTCATTAATTCTAATACGGCCAAACTCCCGTTGATAATCACTGCATTCTTTGACTTCTTTATGCAACCGCTCAATTACATGAAGATCTGTTAAAGGAGTAATTTCTAGTAGTTGTTTTCGACCGATAGGAGTTTGGGCATAAATTGATAGTAAGTTACGTAGTTGATTAAACTCTAAAGGTTCAAAAGCTTGTTGGTTCATAAAACTTAAAGTTAGCTTTACCTAGTGTGTTTTATATAGATTTAGTAATTTCTAGGCAAAAAGAATAAACTCTGATGATAAAAGTTTATCTAAAGGTTCGTCAAGAGCTAGCTTGCAACTTAATAGCAAATTCTTAAAACTAGCAACTGCTTTGCTTAAGCTTATTGATAACTAAAACACGTTGCAAAGCGTTATTTGCTAAATTAAAATTGCCTTTTTGTAAGTAAGCCCTAAATCTAAACATTCTATTATTTGTCTAAAATAACATATACATTTATTCTAAACTTAAATCGATAGTATATTTTCTTGTAGGCTTACTTATAACTACTTAATTTGTAGTAACGCTGGAGGTATTCTTTCTTAAATGTTAAAAACATTAAATAAAAGCAAACGCTCTCAAAAAGCCATTTGGATAGTAGCTTCTGCAATAGTCACACTAGGTATGGTAGTTTTTTATGCTCCAATGCAGCAACAAAACGCGCTTACGGCTGATGGCCGACCTATGTCACTTAAGGATTCTGATTTAGTTGCAAAAATTGATAAAGAAGAAGTTACAGTCCAAGACTATATGTTTGGCCTTACCAATATGATGCAAATGTATCAACAATTTATGAAACAAAGTGGTAAGGATATGGATCTTAATCAAGTACGTAGTATGGGACTAGATAAAACCCTACTACAAAACTTAATCCGCAAACAAATTATAGCTTTGGAAGTTAAACGACTTGGTTTAGAAACTACAGATGCAGAAGTCCGCACCCGTATTAGAGAACAGTTTACTGTTGATGGAAAATGGGTAGGATATGAAAAATACCAACGTTATATTGAAAGATCCGGCCAAACTGTAGGACAATTTGAAGAATCTTTACGTGAGCAAGTAGCTGACGAAAAATTACGCAGTTTTATTACAAGTGCTGTCCAGGTCTCCCCTCAAGAAGTGCAGGAGCAGTTTAACAAGGAAAATACTTCCTTTAACCTACTTTATACAGTGCTTGAAACTACTAACCTAAACGATAAAGTCACCTACACAGATGCAGACTTAAAAAGCTATTTTGATACTAATAAAGCAGATTTTCGTATTGATAAAGCCCAACGTAAGGTCGAATATATTTACATCAATCAGGATGCCATAGGTAAAACGCTAGAAATTTCTGATGAAGAATTAAAAAAAGACTATGATCCAGAAAAGTTTGTTTCTGAAGTAAAAATACAGCAAATTGTATTAAAAGTTTTGACAGAAGCAGATAAAGAAACTGTGCAAAAGAAAGCTATTGAGATAGTTGGCCGTGCAAAAGGTTCAGGAGGTGCGCAGGCAGAAGATTTTGCTGCTTTAGCAAGAGGAAACTCACAAGATGCAGGAAAAGATAAAGAAATCGTAATCAAAAAAGACACTGTTAAACCTGGTAGCTATTTACAACGTGTGTTTACAATGAAGGTAGGTGAAATTAGCGACCCTTTAGCAGATGGAAATAATTATTGTATTATTAAAGTCCTTGATCGTAAAAATAAGACCTTTGAGGAAGCTAAGGAAAGTTTAGTAGCTTCTGCACGTAATCGGCTTTCTTATAAAAAAGCTTCAGACCTAGCAGATGAAATAGTTAAACAATTAACAGAAAAGAAAGACATCAAAGCAGTTGCAGCAGAAACAGCACAAAAACAAGGCTTAAAAGTAGAGGAAACCTTAAAACAAACTCCCTTTTTTGCTGCTGGGGATGATGTACCTGAAATTGGCAATAACCCCTCTTTTGAAGAAGCTACAAATAACTTAAAAGCTGTTGGTGATGTTGGCGTTAAAGTGGGTGTTCGTGGTGGTTTTGCAATTGCAAAACTTTTAGAAATAAAAGAACCTCATGATGCAGTATTTGAAGAAGTTAAAGACAAGGTAGTAGAAAAATATAAAGCTTCAAAAGTCAAAGATTTAGCTGCTGTTCAAGCAAAATCCATCTTGGCAGAAGCTAATAATACTGCTGATGGATTAAAAGTAGCCATAGAAAAAGCTGGTCTAAAAGTAGCTACCCGGGATGATTTTAAAGATGGTCAATCCTTAGAAAACTTTAATGATATTAGTCGTGTTGCTCCTATGGCATTAGCGACAAAAGCAGGCGAAGTTGCCAAAGAACCTATCTTTAACAATGGTAAATATTTACTCTTTGCTGTAACTAAGCGTAATGACCCAAGTAACCAAAAATATAATGAGCAAGCTAATGCAATTGAGGAACGTTTATTAGAAGAACGCCGCTCAATGACTTATGAAGCTTACTTAGAAAACATTAAGAAAAAAATGAAGGCAGATGGAAAAATTACTGTCTATAAAGAAATTGTAGAAAAGATCTTTCAAGAAATGGCTGCTCCCCCTCCAGGACAATAAAAACTCTGTTTTAGAGGCAAAAAGCCAAGACCACTAAAAAATCTAATTTTATAGGCTTGCTGATTATAGCAAGCCTATTTTTCTTCTAAGGAAATTTATGCTTGCTAAAAGAATTATCCCTTGTCTTGATGTTGATAATGGTCGAGTGGTTAAAGGTATTAATTTTCTTTCTTTATCCGACGCAGGAGATCCTGTAACTCAAGCCCATCGTTATGATCAAGAAGGAGCAGATGAGTTAATTTTTTTAGATATTACTGCATCATCAGATAAGCGTAAGACAGTATTAAAGATGGTAAGAGATGTAGCAGATTGTGTATTTATTCCCTTCACGGTTGGAGGTGGAATTAGCAATCTTGAAGACATTAGAGAAATACTTTTAGCTGGAGCAGATAAAGTTTCTATTAATACAGCAGCAATAAATAACCCTAGTTTAATTTCACAAGCAGCAACCCGTTTTGGGAGTCAATGTATAGTTGTAGCTATTGATGCTAAAGAAGTTAGTCCAAATGTCTGGGAAGTTTACACACATGGAGGACGTAAAGCTAGCGGGTTAAATGCTTTAGAGTGGGCCAGCCGTGTCGAAGAGCTAGGAGCAGGAGAAATTCTTCTTACTAGTATGGATATGGACGGCACTAAAAAAGGTTATGACCTAGCTTTAACTAGCCAAATTGCTGACACAGTTAAAATTCCTGTAATTGCTTCTGGTGGAGCAGGAACACTTGAGCATCTTTACAAAGCATTAACAACTGGCAAAGCAGCAGCAGTTTTAGCTGCATCAATATTTCATTTTGGGCAATTTAGCATTTCAGAAGCAAAGAAATATTTAGCTGATCAAGGTGTATTAGTTAGGTAAAAAAGATCGGGGAAATTTTACTAGAGTTTGGTAAATAAGCTCTTCCAATCATTAAACATCCTATCCTGCTTTGTCCTAAACAAATAAGTTTTGCTAAAATAGCAAACAAATCAAATAAAGAATATTTTGTTTTTAGGAGTAAAAAACTGTTTATGTCTGTCGAAATACTTATTCAAAACTTAAAGTTTGACGAGCAAGGGCTAATCCCGGCTGTTGTCCAACATTCTCGCACGAATGAGATTTTGACACTTGCTTATATGAATGAGGAAAGCTTAACTCGCACACTTCAAACAGGGCAAACCTGGTTTTGGAGTCGCTCACGGAAAGAATTATGGCACAAGGGGGGAACTTCTGGTAACTTCCAGAATGTTGTAGATATTCGGCTAGATTGCGATGGAGATGCGCTAGTAGTAATGGTTGACCCTGAGGGCCCAGCCTGTCACTTAGGCGAAGATAGTTGCTTTCATCGTCAATTACAAGAAAATGAATACCAGCATTTGCAAAAAAGTATTTCCCTAGTAAATCAAAGTTCATTAGAATTAGGCATTCTCCTAGATGAACTTTATCGCCTAATAGAAGAAAGAAAAAAGAAACGTCCAGAAGGTTCATATACCACTTATCTATTTAATGCTGGACTAGATAAGATTCTAAAAAAAGTTGGGGAAGAATCGGCAGAAACCATTATTGCAGCTAAAAATCATTCTACCCAACAAATGGCAGCAGAAATATCTGATTTACTTTATCACCTACTAGTTTTAATGAGTGAGCGAGGTGTACATTTAGAAGATATATTTAATGAGCTAAAACAGCGTGCTAGTAAAGCTACTGAACGAAAGTACACATAAAGTCATGTTTGTCACCCCAAAAAATTTTTCAGAATTTGCTCAGATGGCTAGCCAAGGAAATGTTATTCCTATAGCCAAAAGAATTGCTGCTGACTTGCTCACCCCTGTAGCAGCTTACTTAAGACTTCAACAGTCTAATCCTTACTGTTTTTTACTAGAGTCTATTGAGGGAGGCGAGCAAGTTGCTCGCTATTCTTTTCTAGGGGTAGAACCTAACTTAATTATTCGGGTACGTGGCCGCACAGTAGAGACAATTAAAAACGGTCAAGTAGAACGCTTGCCAGGAACATTACTAGATGCTTTACGTCAATATTTAGGGCATTTAATCCCTGTAAAACCACCTAATCTACCCCCTTTTACTGGTGGAGCAGTTGGATATTTAAGCTATGATATGGTTCGTTGGTTTGAAAGAATACCTAATAAAAATCCTGATGACCTAAAGATAGATGATGCGCTACTTATGTTTTTTTCATCTATTTTGGCTTTTGACCATGTAAAACAACAGCTAATAATAATTGTTAATGTATTTACTCAAAGAACCGATGCTGTAAGCTTAGAAGAAAAGTATCAGCAGGCTTTAGTAGAAATTGAGCAAATAGAACAAAAGCTTAGCACTCCTCTTATCCTTCCTAACAAAAATACTAGCTATTCTGGTCAAGATAAACTTACTGCATCTTTTCTAGTACGTTCTAACTTTACCAAAGAACAATTTGAAACAGCCGTATTACGAGCCAAGGAACATATTAAAGCTGGAGATATTTTCCAAGTTGTTTTATCACAACGCTTTGAAACTAATATTTCTACTCCAGCATTTCAAATCTACCGTGCCTTACGTATGATTAACCCTTCACCTTATATGTTTTACTTAAATATGGGAGATATGTCTTTAGTAGGTGCTTCCCCAGAAATGCTAGTTCGTTGTAAAGACAGAAAACTAGATTATCGTCCAATTGCAGGAACTAGGGCAAGAGGTGTAGATGATATTGATGATGCTTTATTAGGTGAAGAACTCCGTGCAGATGAAAAAGAAGTGGCAGAACATATTATGCTAGTCGACCTAGGTCGTAATGACTTGGGCCGCGTTTCTGAAATTGGCTCTGTAGAAGTACTAGATTTAATGTCTATTGAACGTTATTCGCATGTAATGCACATGGTATCAAAACTACGTAGCGAACTGCGGGTTGGTAATGATTGTTTTGATGCTCTAGTGTCTTGTTTTCCAGCAGGTACAGTTTCAGGCGCACCAAAGGTAAGAGCATTAGAAGTTGTTGATGAACTTGAACCTACTAGACGTGGGCCATATGCTGGAGCCGTTATGTATTTAGATTATTCAGGAAACCTTGATTCTTGTATTGCTATTCGTACAATTCTAGTAAAAGATAGTAAAGCTTATATCCAGGCCGGAGCAGGTATTGTTGCTGACTCAGTTCCAGAAAAAGAATATATTGAAACTGTAAATAAAGCCCGTGCTTTACTCAAAGCTGTAGAAATTGCAGAAAAAGAATTATAAAAAACCTAAGCTTAAATTTCTAGGCTATATTTATTTTGCCTTGTAACTTAAATATTCTGATATTTTAATCTTAAGCCCCAACGGGGCGACATAACTGTAGCATAGGGTTTCAACCCTACGTATGATGATATAAAATAATAGAGTTACAAATGTGACGACATAATTAAAATATTGTGCTAATTAGGTTTATTATGCCGTCGCTACGCGATTCTAGCTATGTATAATCACTATGCCTAGGTCTTACGACCTAGGCTACAATTATTTCGTCCCTTCAGGACTCAAGAAATTAAAAAATGCTAACTTACTTTGTTTATAGACTAATAAACTTAAATTCTATAGATCTCTAGTAAATTAAAAGATTTATGAAACGCTGTCCTGTTTGCCACCAAGAATATAGCGATGCTGTAACAATGTGTCCTTACGATGGTCAATCACTAGAAACTGGCCCAGACCCTATGTTAGGTAAGCTGCTAGAAGGAAAATACCGTTTAGAAAGCTGTATCGGTATTGGTGGTATGGCTACTGTCTATCTAGCAACTAGAATGCAGATAGGTGATAACGTCGCCGTTAAAATTCTTAATCAAGAATCCTTAAAGAACCCTTTAGCCGTAGCTCGTTTTCGTCGTGAAGCTCAGGCTGCTGCTCGTATTCGCCATAATTGTGTAGTAACAATACATGACATGGGAAATTTACCAGAAGGTAATACTTTTTTGGTAATGGAATATATCCGAGGTCATAGCTTAAGAGACGAATTAAAAGAACAAAAAACTTTATCTATTCCAAGAGCAATTTCTTTAATTAGCACTGTTTGTAATGCTGTGCATGCAGCACATGAAGCAGGAATCATCCACCGTGACTTAAAGCCAGAAAATATTATGGTAGAAAAACTTTCAGATAATTCTGAAAGTATCAAAGTTGTAGATTTTGGTGTTGCAGAACTTCGGGAACATATTATTAGCGATGCCTTAACTAAACTTACTGAAGCAGGGATGATGGTAGGAACACCTTACTATATTTCTCCTGAGCAATGCCGCGGAGAGCCTCTTGACCCAAGAGCCGATATTTACAGTTTAGGAATTATTCTATATGAACTGCTTACGGGAAATGTGCCTTTTAGAGGTCGTACACTTTCGGCAGTAATTATTCAGCATGCAACAGAACCACCGCCATCGATTCGCAAAGTTCGACCTGATATTACCGAAGCAGTGGAAACAGCTATTTTACGTTCACTTGCAAAAGATCGTAATAAACGCCCAGCAACCGCTCGTGAAATGGGACAAGAACTAGAGCAGGCCCTGGCTGGTATTACGCTTACTGAATCTGTAGACATTTTGATTGAGCCTATTGCTGAAGCTAGTAGTAAATTTCTTACATCTCCTAAAACAGGTGCAAACCCTTCAGCACGTAAAAGCGGACTTCTTAATTATGATAGTTTGACTGGACTACATTCACATGGTTATTTTATTCGTAATTTAGAAGAAAATTTGCTCCGTTGTGCGCAACTTAATGAGCCTCTTGGAATAATTATTTTTGGTGTAGATAAGCTTAAACAAGTAAACAATACCTATGGTTATTTACTTGGTGACTTATTAATTAGAGAAGTAGGACATCTACTAAGCCAAAACCTACCTGAACAAATGACGCTTTGCCGCGCACCTGGAGACGGTTTTACTACTATGGCAGCAACTAGACAGCCAGAATTATTAGTTCAGCTTGCGACTAAGTTAATTAACGTAGTAAAACAAACTAGATTACTTACTAAAGAATTACCTGAAGGACTAGAAGTTTCACTATCAGCAGGAATAGCCTTTTATCCTATGGATAGCACAGATGCTACAGACCTTTTTGAGATTGCCAAACAATCTTTAGCAAAAGCAAAAACTTTAGGTCATAGCCAAGTTGCCCGTAAGGGTCAAAGCGGCCAGCTTAGTCAACTAAGTAATAGTGTAGAACCTCAAATTCAGTTTGAAAACTTTGTTGGTCGTAAAACAGAACTAGAAAAAATACAACGTAATTTTGAACAAAGTGTAGCTGGACGTGGGCGTTTTGTATTAATTACTGGTGATGCTGGACTAGGTAAAACCCGTCTAGTAGAAGAGTTTCGCCGTCAGTCTGCTGGAAAAGATGTTTTATTTTTACAAGGCCGTTTCTATGAATCTGGTGGAGCAATTCCTTATAAAGCTTTTTGTGATTCTCTTCGAGGATCAATACATTACTTGATGGAATATAACCAAGCAGAGACCCAAGAAGTTTTTGGTTCTATGGCAGGTCAAGTTATTACAGATTTTAGTAGTAATGATCCTCTATCTATATTACTTAGTGGTGAAGCTGTTGCTAATGCAGAGCAGGAAAAATATCGCATTTTTGATTATTTAGTAAGAATTTATGTAAATTTATCTAAGTTACGTCCAATAATTTTATTTTTAGATGATTTACAATGGGCAGATGAGCTTACCTTAGATTTTCTAGCTTATTTAATCCGTAATAGTTCAGGGGAACGCTTATTTTTTGTTGCAACTTCGCGTGAATGGGAATTAACTAACGAAAACAACCCTGTGCGTAGTTGGCTAAGACAGATGAGCCGCTATGGATCTCAAGAACAAATTAAACTATCACCTTTAACTGAGACTGAAACTGCTAAAGTTTTGGAATCAATGTTTGGATATATAAATATTTCTCAAGCAATGCTAAGTAAAGTTTGTCAGGAAACTAAGGGTAATCCTTTTTATATAATGGAGATAGTCCGACTTCTTCAAGAAGAAAAAGCTATTCAATGGACTGGAGAACATTGGCATTGTAAAGATGTAGGTGAAATTCACCTTCCAACCTCTGTAGTTGATTTAGTAGAGGCTCATTTAGTAAAACTAGCGGCTCAGGATTTAGAAGTTTTTACCCAAGCAGCTATTTTAGGCGATGAATTTACTTTTGAAATCCTACAAGCTGTTACAGATTTTGACGAAGACAAGCTTTTAAGTATTGTTGAAGCTGGACTTAGAGAACATATCTTAAAAGAAGAACCACACTCACGAGAAGATCGCTATTCTTTTTACCATAGTACGGTTAGAAAAGTTTTATATGAACGCACTAGCCGCCGTCGTCGTAAGCGGTTGCATCAACAAATTGGCAATAAATTAGAAGAACTCTATGCCGACCGTGCCAATAAAATCGCGGCTGAACTGGTCTATCATTACTATAATGCTGAAGATTACGAACATGCTTTAAGCTATGCTGTAGAAGCAGGAAATCTAGCATGGCGTGCTTTAGCCTTCTCAGAAGCGGCTAAATATTATGAATGGGCAGAAAAATCTATTCAAAATTTAATGGCTTCGCTTAAGGATGAAAGCTTAAATCGTACTACTGGCGGCAATAAAATCCTTCAGCTTGCTGCTTGTGGCTTACAGATTGAGTCTGACCGCATGGCTCAATATCACTTAAATTACGGCCAGCTTTTTATGCAGCTAGGCAATCATCAACGTGCTGAATCCCAATTAAGACAAACCTTAGAGCTTGCTAGACAAGTAAAATCATTAAAGCTAGTTGGACGTGCTTTTACTGCACTTGGTGAACTTTATCGCCAATATGGTCAATTAACACGTGGACTAGAATATGGTGAACAAGGTTTAGCCGTACTTACCTCAATAGAAGATTCTGAATGGGAAGTTCAAGCCTTAATGGTAATAGGAGCATCTCATGAAGGATTAGGACATTTTTCTCAAGCCCTAGAACAATATGAAGGTGCTTTAGTGTTGGCTAGAAAAATCAAAGATCGCTTCCAGGAAAGCAATGCTCTTTGGGGTATGGGTGTAATTTATTTTCGTTTAGGTCAATATGAAAAAGCTCAAGAGTCAGCACAACGAGCATTAGAAATTAGTACCATTACAGGTTATCGACTAGTCCAGGAACGTTGCTATAACCTGATTGGAGCAATACTTTTAGAAATTGGTCTATTTCCTGATGCCTTAAGAAATTTTGAACGCGCTCTAAAAGTTGCTCGTGATATGGGTTATAGACTACGTGAAACTTCTATTCTTAATAACATAGGCGAGCATTATCGCCGTCAAATGCGCTATCAAGAAGCTTATGAATATTACCAACAAGCCTTAGCAATTACTAAAGAAACATCTGATCGTCCTACAGAAGCATCTATTTTGCTTAATATTGGGCTACTTTACCAGGGTCAAGGTAATCATGAAACGGCTCTATCAGAATTTGTTAAAGCACAAAAATTAATTCAAGAACTAGGTCTAAGACCTACAGAGCTAGAAACCCTAGTTAGCATAGGTGATTCACTTTCTGCAATTAACAATATGAAAGACGCTCAAAGTTATTACAAATATGCTTTAGATCTTTCCCGTCAATCTGGTAGTCCTGTCTTTGAATGGCGTGCTTTATATGGGCTTGCACGATGTGAAATAGTAAAAGGCGATAAAAAAGCTGCCGTTAAATTACTACGTAAATCTGTAGAAGTAATAGATTTACTATCATCAGAATTAAATACTTATGCAAACCGTGTTAGTTTCTTAAAAAATAAGCAAATTGTTTACAATGACTTAGCAGAACTAACCCAAGAATTAAACAAAGATGGAGGTGTCTAGTTATGTTAAAAAATAAATTAACACTCCAAAATTTCTGTTATTTAGTTTTAGCTGTAGTAATAACTCTAAATTTTTCTTCCTTAACTTTAGCACAAAAACGTAAGCCTGTAACAAAGCCAAAGACAACAACACCAGCACCCACTCCAACGCCTACACCCGTTAAGCCACCAGAGCCAGAAACCATTCGCCCGCCGGAAATGCTTCTTAGTGTAGAGGAAATGGAAAAGTTAGTAGCTGTAGTTGAATTAGACGAAAACAAAGAATTTACCCTAGCATTTTATCCTAAATCAGCACCAAATCATGTACGTCAATTTATTTGGCTGGCTCGTTCAGGTTATTTTAATGGAATGTCAATTAGCCGAGTGATTCCAAAATATATTGTTCAAAGTGGTAATCCTGGGTCATGGGAAGAAAATAACCCTAACTTAAAAAAACGCTTTGATATTCCAAAGCTAAAAGCTGAGTACGATCAAGCACTTAGGCATGAAAAAGGTAGTCTTTCTATGGCTCGTCCAAATGGTGAGCCAGACGGCGGAACATCACATTTTTTTATTTGTACTGAAAGATTTCCTTCTCTAGATAATCAATATAGCATTTTCGGTCATGTTGTTAGTGGAATGGAAATAGTTAATCAATTATCCTTACTACAAATTGCTGAAGGAACAACTGATAAGCCAGCACAACGAGTTGCTATAAAACAAATACTAATTAAAGAAATAGCGGCATTGCCTGCCGAAACTACCCCAAAAGAAACAGAGCCAAAAACCAATGATTCTAGTAATTGATAACTATGACTCATTTACCTACAACATTGTTCAATATTTGGGTGAGTATGACCCAAATATCTATGTTTACCGAAATGATCAAATCACTATAGATCAAATTAAACAAATTAAACCTAAACATATAATAATTTCACCTGGCCCAGGTCGGCCAGAAGCAGCCGGAATTACTCCCACATTAATTAAAGAATTTGCTGGCAAAATTCCAATTCTAGGCATTTGTCTTGGACATCAAGCTATTGGGATGGTTTTTGGTGGTAAAGTAGTTTCTGCCCCATATTTAATGCACGGTAAAACTAGCGAAATTTGCCACGATGGTTTAACAATTTTTCGTGGGCTAGAATATCGTTTTCGTGCAACTCGTTATCATTCCTTAGTTGTAGATCGTGATGCAATACCACCAGATTTAGAAGTTTCTGCCACAACTCCAGATGGTATAGTAATGGGCCTTAGACATCGGCGTTTTGTTTGTGAAGGTGTACAATTTCATCCTGAATCAATTATGACTAATAATGGTAAACAACTTCTTAAAAACTTTATTACCTTATAAATCAGTAAATTATTTATTGGACATCAGCAAATGATCAAAGATCTAATTAAACAAGTGATGGCAGGAAAACACCTAAGCCAAGACCAAGCTATTTTAGTACTAAATGAAATTATTGATGGCGAGGTTACAGATGCTCAAATTTCCGCGCTCTTGATTGCTTTAGCAATGAAAGGCGAAACCGTAGAAGAATTAACTGGTTTTGCCACAGTAATGCGGCAACGTGCTAGCACTTTTAACATTAAACACCAACTTTTTGTTGATACTTCTGGAACAGGCGGAGATGGACAAGGAACATTTAATATTTCTACGGCAGCAGCTTTTGTTATTGCTGCTGCTGGCATTCCTGTAGCAAAACATGGAAACCGTGCTGTTTCCAGTCTATGTGGTAGTGCTGATATCTTAAGTCAATTAGGTGTAAACATAATGCTTAGTCCAGAAATAGCGGCTCGCTGTTTAGATCAAATTGGTATTTGTTTTATGTTTGCTCCTGCTTTTCATAGTGCTACAAAAAGAGTTGCTGAAATTCGCCGTCAACTAGGAGTAAGAACTGCTTTTAACCTACTTGGGCCACTAACTAACCCTGCTAAAACTCCTCGTCAACTAGTAGGCGTTTATTCTAAATCTGCTGCTGAAAAATGCGCTCAAGTCCTTGCTAAACTAGGCACTGAACGCGCTTGGGTAGTTTATGGCTCTGATGGACTAGATGAAATTACTTTAACTGGTATTACCCATGTAGCATCTGTTAATAAAGGTATAGTAAGTTTACTTGAACTCTCTCCAGCAGATTTTGGTTTCGATCCTGTTATTCCAACATCAATCGTTGGTGGTAATGCAACACAAAACGCCCATATCCTTAAAGAAATTCTTTCAGGTCATAGACAAGATAGCCTTACCAATGTAATTCTTGCTAATGCTGCTGCTGTATTATATCTTTGTGATAAGGCTAATAGCTTAACATTGGCTGTATCACTTGCAAAAGAAGCCATCCGCCAAGGAAAAGCACTTGCAAAACTAGAATCATTAATTAAATTAAGCCACCAAATAAGCTAATGTAAATTCCTACTGCAATTTTATCTAAAATATTTATCTTACTATGTTTTAGACTAGGAAACTTTTTAACAAATCTTATCCAAAAAGCAACTGGCCCTTATTTACTAGCATCTCAAAAGCGCGTAACATTTAAGACTAGTTTGATTTATAAATCATAGAATTACAGAGAGGAGATACAGACATGGCAAGTTTCAAAGATCCTAAAGAACATTTTGCTCCTATTGAAGTAGTAGAAAGATTGCTTGAAATATGTGAATATTACGGTCAACCTCAGTCGCTTTACCTCTCTTCTACACTTGACCTAACTACTTATTTTGATTCCTTTGGTTTTGATGTTTATAGTTTAACAGATGATACTAATACAGCATTTGAGATCAATAGCCCAACAGTCAATGTAGTACCTAGCGGAGATAAATGCCGCAATCATGAATTATCACATTAAATAGTTTTCTACTTTCTACTTTCCATTTTTCTCCTATCCCTTCAATTAAAAATTGAAAATTTAGTAAGGCTAATACCCTAGCTCAAGCTAGGGTATTTTTTTGTTAACTAGTATTAATAACTAATTGAACCTTACTCTTTCAAACAAGGTTTTAGTTAGTTGTGAATATCTTAAATCACGTGATAAGATTTGCTACCTAAGCCAGAAAAAATAATTAGTTAAAGAGAAAGCGTTGGAAGCCTACTTATGCAAGTTCTGTTTGGCCGCCGTTTAGTTATTCTGTCGTTTGTTCTTATTTTTGCTTTACATTTTAATGTGACTGCTAAAACTCTTTTAGAAGATCCTAAAAATGATCCTCCAACATCTTCTACACATTCAAACCACTATTTAATCCAATCTTTACAACAAGATCCAAAAGAAAACCCCTCTTTAAGCGAAAAAGAACGACGTAGACAGTCCCGCCAAGCACGTAAAAATAATAAAAATAACGAGGAAAATAACGCTAGCAAAGACACTAGCGACACTAACAGCCAACAACCTAAAATAGAAACTGCTGTAGCAAACCTAGAAGCAATTATTGAATCAGATGAGCAACGTAGAGAAGGTGACACTTATATTGCTACTGGTTATGTAGTTATTAATTACGGCACAAGCAAATTACAAGCTGATAAGGTAATTTTTAATACTGTTAGCGGTGATGCAGAAGCAGAAGGAAATGTAATTTATGACCCAGACTCACAACAACGAATAACAGCACAAAAAGCTAGCCTAAATATTTATACCCGTAAAGGCACTTTCTATGAGGCTCAAGGCTTTACAGATCAAACATCCGACGGCGCAACTTTAAATTTTGTAGCTGAACGAGTAGAAAAAACTGGTCTAGATTCCTATGTTTTACATGGTGCTAGTATTACTGCTTGCGAACAAGCCACCCCTGCTTGGAAGTTTGCAAGCGATCGCATAGGCTTACAAATTAATAAAACGGCCTCTGTAAAGGGGGGTTTGTTTAAGTTTAAGAATATCCCACTTTTTTATCTTCCTTATGTAGCTATACCTATAGGCAAACGTGAACGTCAATCAGGTTTCCTTATTCCAACAACAGGAAATTCTACTCAAACTGGCAGGTTTTTCCGAAATGCCTACTATCAAACCCTAGGCCGTAGTGCTGATGTACTATTTACCACAGATATTTATACTAAGCGTGGTGTAGGATTTGGCACAACTTTTCGCGCTCGTCCTGATGAACTTTCTTCTATAAAAATAGGAACTTTTAGCGTTGTTGACAGACTTTTTGACCAAGAAAACCTCCCTGTTCAACAAGATGCAGGTGGTTCGCTATTTTTTGCTAAAGGTATTCAATACTTGCCAAATGGCTTTTTTGCTGGTGTAGATGTAGACTTTACCACTAGTCTAGCTTTCCGTCGTACTTTTGCTAATGAAGCCGAACAGGTATTTAACCCTGAAAATCGTTCACAATTTTATCTTATTAATAACTTTAGTTCTGCTGGTGCTAATTATAGTTTTAATATGTTAGCAGAAGGTAAATCGGACACGGTTTTTAATAATGGTGCTTTTCTGGATCCTCTTTCAGATAGAAATACTGATGTAACAGTGCGTCACTTACCCTCATTAGAGCTTACAGGTTATGGGCAACAAGTGGCTAACCTACCGCTTTATCTATCATTTAACACCGCTATAGAAGGTTTATATAGACGTGAACGTCTTAATCAAGCAATAACTTTTATTACTCCAAGCATTGTCCAACGCTTTGACATGTCACCAAAACTTACTTTGGTAGTCCCTGATCTAGCTGGCTGGATAATTAGACCTGAATTTAGTTTGCGCTCTACTTACTACACTAGTAGTTTAAGAACTATTTCGCCCGATATTCCCTTAGTACCTTCTATTTCACGTAATCAACTTAGCCCAGATAATATTTTTCGTAAATATGCTGAATTTTCATTAAATATCCGCCCTCCTTCTTTATCCAAAATTTATACTAATAGTGATGGTTCACCCAAATTTAAGCATGTTATTGAACCAACTTTTACTTATCATAAAATTAGCGGTGTAGATAATTTTGCTCAAATTATTCGTTTTGATGAACGTGATACAGTAGCTAATACTAATGAAATAGAATATGGTGTTATTAATAGATTCTTTGTGCCTAAGCAAACAAGTGATGGACGTATTAATACACACGAAGTTTTAAGTATTGCTTTAACACAAAAATATTTCTTTGACCCTGATTTTGGAGGAGCGTTAAAACCAGGTGTAAGAAACCAGTTTTTCCCAATCAATACGCTTTCTGGGTTTACTTTTGGTAGCCAAAGACGGGATTTTTCACCACTTAATGTTAATGTTCGCTATCGTCCATTAAATACAATTTCGGCTGATATGCGTATGGATTATGACACTGAGCGCAATAAGGTAAGAAATTTTTCAATAGGAACTTCTTATTCACAACGTAATTTTAGTATTTCACAAAGATATTTTAAGATTTCTTCACTTCAAACCGCGCCAGGACAAATTGAGCCAGGAACATTTCCAGGAAGTCTTTTGGTGACAGGTATTTCTCTTGGTAATGAGGCCCGTGGCTACTATGGTGGTGGCACATTTACCTATGATTTTACTGATAGAATAGACACTATTACAGGTGTTCGTACTCGTGCAGGTTTACGACGATCAACTTCATATTTTGGCTATGCCTGTGATTGTGGAAGCGTTGAGCTAAATCTAACTACAATAAATGTTAATGGTTTTAGCGAAACACGAGTAAGTTTTTCCTTCTCGCTGTCTGGAATAGGTTCTTTTGGTACAAATCAAAATCGCTAATATATTAATGGATAATAACTTATGTCTGTCCCTGATTATACCATCCGACGTTGTGAAAACTTTGAAGATTATGAAAAATGCATGGAGTTGCAACGTAAGGTTTGGCACACAACAGATCTTGAAATTACTCCTGCACGAATTTATATAATTTCACAAAATAGCGGAGGTTTTTTAATAGGGGCATTTACTGAAAATAATGAATTACTAGCCTTTTTACATTCCTTTGCTGGTGTTGACCCACAAAATCAGCCTATTTATTACTCTCATATGCTAGCCGTCGTGCCTGAATATCGCAATAGCGGATTAGGACGAGAACTAAAACTTTGGCAAAGAATAGAAGCAATTAAACGCCAATTCAAAAAAGTAACTTGGACTTTTGACCCTTTGCGCTCACTTAATGCACATTTTAATATCAATAAACTTGGCTGTATTGTTAAAGAATACAAAGTAAATTTTTATGGTACAGGAAACACTAGCATTTTTGATGCAGGGATTGAGTCCGATCGGCTAAAGGCTGAATGGTGGGTAGATAGCGAGCGAGTAGAAAAAGCTATCCAAGGCGAAAACCCAGCAATTGATCTAAGCTCTCCTTACGTAGAAATCCCGACAGATATTTCCATAATTCGTGGTGATAGCTTGGCTGTAACTAAAGAATGGCGCTTAAGAGTCCGTAAAGACTTTCAAGCAATGTTTGATAAAGGTTTGGTTTGTACAGGCTTTGCTAGAGGCCAACAAGATCAATTTAGTCGATATTACTTTTCTAAATCTAATAGTATATTCTGATAAGTATTTTTATAGAATTTAATTCTTAACTATCTCTAAAAGGCCAATTTGGTAAGGCTTCCCTAGAACATAGCCAATCTTTAGGTATAGACTTTTGACCAGCACTTAAAGCAACAATTCCACCAACAATAGCACAAGTAGTATCCCGATCACCTAATGCACTAACAGTTAGCCAAAAGGCTTCTGTAAAATCATTAAGGTGTGTTGCTGCACACCATAAAGCTAGTGGAACTGTATCTTGAGCAGAAACCATTACACCATTACCTAATACAGCAACAGCAAATTCCAAAGAAGCATTTTTATCCATGTCACGAGCTTTACGAACTTTTCCGCTTACTTCAGTTTTAGGAATAGCTGGCAAAATAAGATCTAAAAACTCCGCACGTGTGGGTAAAGGATTATTTTCTCTAACCCGCCATGCCCAAGCAGCAGCTACTGCAACAGCTATTGCGCCTGCTATTGCTTCTTCATTTGTATGTGTTACTTCTGCTGAACAAACAGCTTGTTCAATTGCCATGTCCAAATCGTCAGCAAAATATGCTCCTAAAGGAGCAATTCGCATTGCTGCACCATTTCCATAAGAGCCACGCCCATTAAACAAGCTACTAGCAGCATCTTGCCAAGCTTCACCAAGTCTAAATTGATGTAACAAACCATGCATAGCTGGGCCATAGCCACGAGTATTGTCATAACGTTCACCAAAACTTTTAGCTAGCTGGTCTTGATCTATTTTTTCATATTTTCTTAGTATAGATACAATAGACATTGCCATTAAAGTATCATCTGTATAATGCCAAGGGGATTTAGGCAAAGCACGCTCAGAAATTAAATTTTCTGCAATTGCAGGATCTAAGAAAAATCTATCGCCTAAACTATCTCCAATGGAAAGCCCTGTTAAAGAAAGTTTTGCTCTAGTTAAACGCTCATTTGCACTATTAATTTTATCTGTCATATATTTTTAACTTAACACTTGTTGGCAGTGCTTTATAAGTTCAGCTTCTTTGTTTGCTAGCAATATTGGTTTAGCTTGTTGAAACAACATTGTAGCCTTTTCTCTTTCACCCATTTTAGCTAGTGAAATTGCCCAATAAGCTTTAATTTCTGCTAAAAGATCAGGTAAATTTTCATAAGGAGCAATTTTTTTCATAGCTACAGAAAGATGAAAATTTGCTTCAAAATAGTTTTGTTCCTCGACTAAAATAACGCCTTTACAAAAAGAAACAAAAATCGCTGCAAGTTCTGACATTTCTTTTGTGCTAATCTGCTCTAAAACTTCTCTAGCTTTAATTGTATCTTTATGATAACGGGCAAGCCCTAAAGCATAATCTATTAAGGTATTTGCACCATCTGGGCCTAGTTCTATTGCCATTAATTGACATTCTGTTGCTTTGTTATAGTCTTTTACTGCAATAAAAACCGAAGCTAACCGCGCGTAGTGAAGCCATTTAGGGACATTAGGGTCTCTTTCATATTGTTGTACTAACTTTAAGGCCTTGTCCAAATCCCCTTTTCCAGCTAAAGCTGTAGCTACTCGCATGTCAATTTCATGATTAAGCATATCTAAATTAATTAACTTAGTTGCTTTTTTAAGTAGTCCCGCATAAAAAAAGACTTTATCCCACTCTGCCCATTGAGTAGCCGACACTAAGCTATCAAAAAGCATTTTAGGTAAAGTAAAGATAGTTAGAAAAGCTATCATTAATAAATCTAAAACAAGGCTTACCCAAAGAAGAGTTGAACCCATCCAAAGCCCAAACGCAGTTAAAACAAATAAAGGAATTAAAAGCGATTTATTAACTTTTATTTGAACTAACACATTGTGCCAAAAACCTTGTTTTTGCACATCACTAAGTTGTATTTCTGGAGTATAGTTTGGTAACTCCTCAAGGTTGGTAGCATACATCTTTTTTATTTCTTCGATCATTTCATCTTCATGAAAAACTATTGCTCTATAACCTTCTCGCTCTAAGCGCATCTTTGCATAGTCTAAATTAGGGGCTTCTACTCTTTGTGTAACTTTTTTTCCTTCGCTGTCTTCTGCTGTGTACAAATATTGTCCCATGTCTAATACCTTATTTTGGAAATAAATATGAGCTACATTTTATCAACAGTCTTACGACAAAGCACTATATAAAAATAAGCTTGTGATTTTTCTTTGAATAACATAATTTTAGAAAATAACAAATGATGTTAATTTGTTAAATATTAAGTAATTTTAACATGAGTAGATAAATTATGTCAGAACGAGTTTTAATTGTAGGCTTAGACGAAACAGAACATCAGGAAATCATTTCCAGAATTAATATCCGTGCCGTAGCACATGAGCTTTTACCACAAATAATAGTTAAAGACGGCGTGTTACAGGTAGAATCACGCAAAGGGCCTTGGTTGGTAACTGTAGATCGTGTTGTTTTTCATGCAATCTATGAAAATGACTTAGATTTTTTTGCTGGACTAGTTCTTTGGGGAGGCCCTTGTTTACCAAATGCACGTGCAATGATGGATGCACGGCTAAAAATTCCTTGTCTAGCACGGGCTTTAGAATACACTAGATTTGGGCTACCATTAAGGGGTTATGCTGGGCCCGGAACATTATTTCAGTCAGACACAGAAAAAGTAGCCAAATGGGGCAACTGGCATTGTGGAGAAAATAAAGAGCGTTTTACAGGCAATTGGACAAGTTCAGAAGCTTGCATCATAGAAGATTTTTTAGCAGGCCAAGCCGTTAGACTTGTAATTATTGGTGATAAATACTGGCAAATTCGCTTAGAGGGTGAAAGCTGGCTTAAATCTATTCATTCTGAAGCATCTGATTTTATGGAAGTAGACCAAGAATTACTTGAAGATACTAAAGCTATAGGAAAAGGTTTTGGGCTAGAAATCCTAGCAAATGACTATATTGTTACTGAAAAAGGAACCAAACATTTGTTAGAGGTTAATCACATCCCCAATGTCACACGTTTTCCAGAACTCTGGCAAGCTTATGCAGATTACGTAGTTTCTTGGATTAATAATATTAAAGTGAGTTAAAATTTTAATTACTACTAGTTATGTGTATTTTATTATGATCAATTTTTTCTTGGTTAGTCATTAAAAAAGATTTGGCTAGCTCTAAGCGAAAATCGCTAATTGTTATTAAACCAAAGCCAAATAAACCAACAAAAAAAGCCCCTAGTCCAGAATAATAGACATTTATTTGTAGCTTTATTTCAAGCCATACTAACAATAACAAAGTTATGTAACTTAAAATGCTTCCAGCAATAGCAATATTAAAATGCTTTTGATCAAAAATTTCATAAGTCAAAAGCCATAATGCCATTATTATTACAATTACAAGGCTTGCCGGAATAAAAATGTAAAATATGACATCACCTTTAAGTAAAAGGCTTACCAAAGTAAATCCTATTTGAATAAAGGCTGCTGTCACCCAACGATAAATAGCTTTTGAAGTTATATCTGTAGAAAGCCATTTTCTTGAACAACTTAAAGAATAGCTAGCCCAAACAGCAAATTGAAAAAACAGCCCCGCAAAAAAATAGTATTTCCAGGTAGGAATAAATGTTTCAACCAGTCTGTAAAACCAAAACGCTTCAAAATCTTCTATGTTAATCAGCCTATCAAAGATTAATCCTGAAATTGCTCCACTAATGATAAATGTAAATAAAATTTTCCAATTATTAACATTTCTTAGTTGAGGATGATTTACTAAATTATTGATTAACTTTTGGCTTTTAGATGGTTTAGTTATGTTATTACAACGCTGGCAAAAATTGGCTATTGGATCAAAGAGATCCATTTTATGGCAAATTTCACAACGTTCTGGAAGTGACTGTGTTTTAATCTTCAAATCTGCCATACTTTAACCTATCTATAAATTCTTTCTCAAAAATGTGTAATAAAAATTGTTTTTGATCCTCATCAGTAGATTTTTTATCCTTCCTTTTTGGAGTGGCATTACGGCAATCATGGTTAGCATTTTTGTCTACATAAGGATAAGGGATTGAAATTAATGAAATCTGTGATTTTTCTTGTTCTCTTTTAACTACAATGTGACAAACAATAGGGGTAGTTTTATCTTGGTATGGTCTACATAAACAAGAGCAAAAAGTAATGTTGTACATAGTTTCTTTTTCATTTATCCTTTGCTCCTCAATTTCGATGGAGCGTTTAATACATTCTTTTTTCATATAATTCATTCTTTTTACTAGCTCTTGTTTTGAAAAGTCAAAATAATAATCTTTATTTTCATAAAAATGTTCTGGCCTTGCATAACTTGTTGCAATAAAAGCAAATAACGAAATTGAAATAAGCACACTGTAAGCTAATCGACTTGTTTTTATTAAAATAGCAAATTGATCATAGTAATATGATACAAGTAAAATTAACAGTGCAAATAAATCTGTATAATCAACAACACGATGGATATTTAGTAACTCAAGACTATTCCAAATGTCTATTAAAGCTTGAGAATAGAATGATTTCCAAAAGACAAATAAAAAGGCTGTTAAAAAGTAAATTATCTTTTTCCTATTTGGAAAAAGTGCTAGCCAAAAAATTGGAAAGACAAAAAGCCCTGCAAAATCAGAAAGTTTTCCTGTAATAAAATTATGAAAAATAGGCTTAAAAATAAAATCGTTGGTCAAAAGTAGCAGTAAGGCTAGAAGAAATCCGGGAGACGAGAGTTTTTCTAATTTCATAAAATATCTTTTCTCCCTAAGTAGTTAAATTAATACATTAGACTAAGTTATATTAGTAAAAAGATATGTTTTACTTTAGCATAAATTAAAAAAGAAAATAGGGGAAATATTAGGAAAGATTAATTTTGATGAAAGCTCTCAAAACAAAAAAACCTAGCTGATTTAGCTAGGCTTTTTTTAATAGGAGGGTATATAACAAGCTTAAACATCTAATACATCTTTAGCGCGGGCATAATAACGATCTCGGTCAGCTTTACCATTAAAACCACCATTTACACGCTTGGTAATAGAATCAAATTTTTGTGCGTCAGCAAGCTTATTTAAGCCATTTCTTTCCCAAAATTGACCTGCAACGCGAAAACCAACTTCTGGAGTAGAAGCTAATTTAGGGTTATTTTCAAGATCTATACCTAAAGCTTTTCCAACTTCTCGATAATTAGCACGACCTGTTAATTGAATTGGCCCACGACCCTTAAAACGTACACCATCGCCAGGTTGAGTGTTACCTAAATCTGGTCTGCCTTCATAAGCACGACCGCTAGCAAATTCTTCAAATGCTGTTAGTCCGACGCTTTCATGCGCTAGTTGGGCGACAAAAGCAGCTTGGCGGGCTGGGGTGTTGATATTAAATTCTGCTAATGCAGCATTTAAGTGTGGTAGATATTCTTGAGCTTTAGCTAAAGGTAGATTTGGCACAATTGCACGTAATTGCTGGACAGTCAAACCATTGACTGGGGCATTAGGTTTAGCTGCAATGGCTTCAACTGCTGTAGGAGTTGTTGCTAGCGCGTCAACTTCTGTTGCTTTAGCTGCGCTTGGAACATTGATTTGTTGACCTACACTAATTTTATTTGGGTTGGTAATTTCTGGATTAGCAGCAACTATGTCTTTTACAGTTGTGTTAGCTTTAGAAGCAATGCCAGAAAGGGTTTCGCCTGCTTTTACCGTGTGAGTTTGGCTAGCAGGTGTAGTAGCAGCACTAATAGCAGCAGCGTTTGGTGTTGTGTTGGCTGCTTGTGCTGCGTCAGTTGTTTTTGACACTGGGCTTTCTGTAGCAGCATTAGTTTTTGCAACGCTTAAATTTCCTAAATTAGCTTGAGCTTGTTTAGCTTCGGCTTGCTTGGCTGCTTGTTGTGCATCGGCTGTTTTATTTGCTGCTTGTTGGGTGTTAGCTGCTTTTGCTGCGCTAGATGTATTATTTGTTGTATTGGGGCTAGCGGTTTGGTTATTGGCTGTATTATTTGTTGTATTACTAGCTTGTGTAGAAGCACGATTTGCAGCAGGGTTACATCTTGCTGCTTGTGCTGCTTGCATAGCTGGACTTTCTTTTGGAGTAGTGCTTTTAGCTACATTCATTCCATTCATGTTGCCACGAGCAGGGTTACATCTTGCTGCTTGTGCTGCTTGTGCTGCTGGGCTTTCTTTAGGAGAGTTACTTCTGGAAACATTCATCCCAGCCAAGTTGCCTTGAGATTGACTTGATTGGCTACTACGGCTACTACTAGTGCTGTTGCTATTAGAATTACTAATGCTATTGCTACGTTGTGATGATGACATAGAATCACAACTACGTGAATTACCGCTATCTCTAGATCCTCCATTACCACCTACTGAACTTGGCATATACCCTCCTACAATGGTTAAAAATAAATTTTTGATTTGTGTAAAATGATGAAATAGTTAACAAAAGTAAATCGGCTTGTTTGATAACTATATACCAGCTTTTTTTAGATCTTCATAAAATATTTTTTATTTTTATGCTTAAATTAACACTTTTAGAAAGTCATAAAATATTCATCTTAAAACATTTATAGAATTACTTAATAGAAACCATGAGAATTGAACAAATTGAGCTAAAAGAAATCGCTATGCCGCTGATTTCACCATTTGAAACTAGCTTTGGTCGTACAACATTACGTCGAATTTTAATCATTAAAATTTGGGCGGATGGAGTTATTGGTTATGGTGAATGCACTGCGCCGGAACACCCTTTTTATAATCATGAGTCAATTGATACAGCTTGGCTTATAATTTCTAAATATTTAGCTCCAAGCTTAATTAATAAAGAATTTTCCCATCCAAGCGAAATTACACAATTTTTTCCTCAACTTCGCGGGCATAAAATGGCACAAGCAGCACTTGAAACAGCCGTTTGGGAGCTTTACAGCCAAGCTAAAAATATTTCTCTTAGCCAAGCTTTAGGTGGAACGCTTAAAGAAATTCCTTGCGGTGTTTCTATAGGCATTCAAGACAGCACCACAGATTTACTTAAGAAAATAGAAAGAGAGCTATCAGCAGGTTACAAAAGAATTAAAATTAAAATTAAGCCTGGCCTTGACGAAAGTTTGATTAAAGCTGTAAGAAATAGCTTTCCTAATATTCAACTAATGGTTGATGCTAACTCGGCTTATAGCTTATCAGACCTAGAGTTATTAAAATCTTTTGATGTCTATAATTTAATGATGATTGAACAACCATTAGAACATGATGACATAGTTGATCATAGCGAGTTACAGCGACAAATTACGACACCAATTTGTTTAGATGAGTCAATTTTAAGTGTTGATGATGCAAGAAAAGCCTTGTCTATAAATGCTGGAAAAATTATTAACATCAAACTTGGCCGTGTAGGTGGTCATGCGAGCGCGAAAGAAATTCATGATTATTGTTATAAAAAAAATATCCCGGTTTGGTGTGGTGGAATGTTAGAAAGTGGTATTGGTCGCGCTCATAACATCGCGCTTTCATCGCTTGCAGGTTTTGTTTTACCAGGAGATATTTCTGCTAGTAAGCGTTATTGGACACAAGATATTGTTGAGCCAGAAATAGAAGTAAATTCAAACGGCACTATCAACGTGCCAACATCAGCAGGTTTGGGTTATCAAGTAAACGAAAAGCAAATTGAAAAACTTAAGCAGCGATCTTTAGTTATTAAAAATTAAAATCTATAACTTATAGATTTTAGTCTATCAGTCCTCCAACCGGATTTTGATTGGCTGGAGGAAATTCAACGCCTAAGTAAATATCACTAAGTTTCAAAGAACAATCAATTGACGTTAAGTAAATACTTTCTGTTAGTTCATTAACTTCTGAAAGTAACCATTTATTATCAGACTGTTTTATTATTTGGGTAATATGTGGGCGATGTTGAGCAACTAAAATATATTCGCAAAAAGTAGGAATGGATTTGTAATAACTAAACTTATCACCTCGATCAAAGGCTTCTGTGCTAGGCGAAAGTATTTCTATTATTAGACTTGGGTTAAGTAAAGCTTTTACGCCTCCTATTTCTTGGTATTCTGGCTTGCCACATAAAGCGACTAAATCAGGATAGCGATAAGGAGGCCAAATAGGGACTTTTACTCTTTGAGTGCTAGCAAATATTTTGTGAGAACCTACTTTAACTCTAAGCTGCAAGCCTATTTCTGTAATTAAATTTACTGAAATTTCATTATGCTCAGGACTAGCACCACTTACCGCAAAAATTTGGCCGTCCCAGTATTCATACTTAACTTCTGAGTTTCGTTCAAGTTCAAAATATTCTTCTAATGTATAACTTTTTTTTGGTTGTGAAGACATAAATTTCTCTCCTGAGCAACACAAAAGCTTTACGGAATCATACCATAAAACATTACTGAGACATCACCCAGCTAACTAAAGTTCTAACTCCAATGCCTGTAGCACCTTTGCTTATATAAGGTTTTTTGTCATTTGACATAGCAGTACTAGCTATATCTAAGTGTACCCAGGGAGTATCACCTGTAAATTCTTTAATAAAATAAGCTCCTGTAATTGTACCTGCTGGACGACCACCGCTATTTTTTAGATCAGCAATATCGCTTTGTATTTGTTCGCCATATTCCTCATCTAAAGGTAGTTGCCAATAGCGTTCTCCTACTTCAGCACCTGTAGCGATAATTTGATTAACTAACTCTTGGCAAGTGCCTAAAATACCAGCATAAACTGGGCCTAGAGCAATGCCTACAGCACCAGTCAAAGTAGCTAGGTCAACTATTTTAGTTGCTCCTAGTTTTTCACGAGCATAAGTAATTGCATCAGCAAGCACTAGACGACCTTCGGCATCTGTATTTACAACTTCAATGGTTTGACCCGACATTGAAACCAGCACATCACCAGGTTTTATAGCTGTTCCCGACGGCATATTTTCAGCACATGCCATTACTCCAACCACTGAGGCTTTAGGTTTTAGATAGCCAATTGCCCGCATTGCGCCCATTACAGCCGCAGCCCCAGCCATATCACCCTTCATTTTTTCCATTCCTTCGCTAGGTTTAATGGAAATCCCCCCCGAATCAAAGGTTATGCCCTTTCCAACAAGCGCAATTACTTTTGATGGGTCTGCTTCTGGGTGTTGATAACGTAAAACTATTAACCTGGCTTCCTGGGCTGATCCACGAGAAACGCCAAGCAATGCACCCATTCCTAATTCTTTCATTTTTTCTTCATCAAGTGCTTCAAAGGTTAAATTAGCTTCTTTGGCAATGGTTTCTGCATGTTTAGCCATATCAACAGGGTTTAAGTTAGAACTAGGTTCATTAACTAAATTGCGGGAAAAATTGGTAGAGTCGCCTAAAATTTTTCCTACTGTTACGCCTTGTTCAACAGCAGATTGGTTATCAGGAGTTGTTAAGATAGAAAATTCATTAACTTGATTGCGTTCACGCTCACGGGTTTTATAGCTATCAGGGTCAAAAGTGCTTAAAATCGCGCCTTCTGTTAAAGATTGCCCTGCCTTTGCCGCCGTCACCCCATCGCGCAATAAAAATGCTAGGGATTTAATTTTCTTGGCTCTTAAAAATCTAACTGCTGTGCCTGCTGCTTGTCTTAGCTGTGTTGCAGTAACTTTTGTTTGTTTACCTAGGCCAACTAATAAAAGGCGTTGGGCTTTTAGCCCTGGAGCTAAATGTAAATATGCAGTTTCATTAGCTTTAGCACGAAATTCTTTTCTTTCAAAAAGCGAGCTTATTACACCATTGACAGCTTCGTCTAACTCTTTACAAAAACCTTCTAAGCAAGTCTCATCTTCATAAATTGGTACAACTAAGGTTTCTGAGGCAACTTGATAAAAATTATCTGTTAAGACTTTAATTTCCATTTTCTATCTAAAACTCCCTGTTATTGATCATATGCCAAGAAAAAATTGTCCGTCTCAGGACTTAAAAAATATTTATTCTCTACTTCTACGTTCTTTGAGCATAGAACGTGTTTCGCGTTCAACAACTCTTTGTTTTTCTGTTTCGCGTTTGTCATAAAGTTTTTTACCTTTTCCTAAACCAATCTCTGCTTTAACGCGATTTTTCTTAAAATAAAGTTTTGTAATTACTAACGCTAAGCCTTTTTCTTTTACTTTATAGCCAAGTTTAATAATCTCTTTTTTGTGCATTAGCAGTTTTCTAATGCGGGTTGGATCGTGATTTTCTCTATTTCCATGACTATAAGGGCTAATATGTGCATTAATTAGCCAAATTTCTCCCTCTTTGACCATTACATAAGAGTCCTTTAGGTTTACCCGTCCATCTCGCAAAGATTTAACTTCTGTACCAGTCAGCACAATCCCTGCTTCTAAAGTATCCTCAATGTAGTAGTTATGATAGGCCTCTCGGTTAGTGCTAATAGCCTTAAATTTTTCTGTCATAGTAAATTAGAGCTTCTCAAAATTTTATAGAAAGAATTTTGAAATATAGCAAAAGCTCTTTGTTTAATGCAACGGCATCAAGCTTTTAACTAATTTAGCCAATTTGTACTTGTATTTGTATTTCTGGTAATTCTCGCTTTAATAAAGATAAAATTAATTGGTACTTATTACGAAGGTATGTCATCATCATCCGCTCGGCTAAAGTGCTATCAGGAGCAGTAAATATTGGGTCTAAAGGCACTTCGGAACTACCAATAACTAGTCCTTGCTCATTTTTATAAACTCCAACTGTGCCAAGAATTAGATATTCTGGTTTCCAATCAGCTAATTGGCCTACGGCAAGGCTTTGTAAAAATTCTTGAACACGTTCTAAAGTATTGCTAACACGTTCCCTAACAATAAAGAAAAATGTTTGGTCAAAAACTTGAAAAAGAATTAAGTTAGCACGAAAATTTTGCACAAGTGCTTGTATTTCTGATAAATCCTCCCTTGGACAAGCAGAGGTTTCCAACAAAATATTTTTTAAGTAATGATGAAAAACATCTAGTTGTGTTAAGTATTCTTCCAGTTGAAAAACTATTTCTGAAGTAAGTGCTGAGGGATTAGTTTCTAAACCTAAACCAGCTAAATAGCTAGTAATGGTTTGAGTTACACTTGGCATATTAAAAAATAGCTGCCTAAATCTATTATTTGGAAATCTTTGTTTTAGAAAGTCTGCATGTTTAGCTAAAAACTGCATATGAGCTTTATTGTCAGTTATTTGCAAACTTGCAACTAATTTTAGAAATAAACTTGAGTCTAACGATTGTTGCCCAATAAGATCATTAATTATTGTTTCTACTGCTTCAATATCGTTTTTACCTAAAATAGCTGGCTTTAATGACATTGCATCAACAATTCTTAGTCCAATGCTAACAGCCTTTTTAGAAGTGCGACGAGTTATTACTGGTGTTGGGTAATTTGTTTCTAATTGTTTAGTAATATTGTTAAGGATATCTATTTGAGCAGTAGCACCAAATTTTTGTAAATCTCCTTGAAGTTGTTGCAAATAAAGCTTTAAGCTACTAGTAAAAGCTATCCAACCATCATGAGGAATTTCTGTATCATAGTAATAGCGCATTAGCTCAATTACTGCCGCACTATATTGATAGCGTTGAAAAGCAGCTAAAACAATATTTCCTGCTGTTTCTGCATCTGTTGCAAGACGTTCTAAAGTAATTTGGCTGCTAGATTCTAGGATTGCAAGTAGGCGACTGTTATCAGCACAAAGGCTAAGTAATGCTACAACTGCATCATCAGGAGCAAGTTGAGAAAGGCTAGCCGTCCAAGGCTGATTTTCAGCTAATTTTACCCAAAAATCCCAAACTATAGGCACGCTAGCAGATAAGACTTGCCAAATAGGTTGTTTAGCCGTCACCCATTTTGTGCTAAAGCGTTTACCAATATTTGCTTCATGTTCAGCTAATTTAGCTGGTAAGAAATTTATTATGCTAACAAGTGACAAACCTTCTTCTGCAAAATTAATAATATTTGCAACTTCTTCAATAAATTTCCAAGTGCTATTAACTAGTTCTGCCAGGCGAATTTGGTCAGTTAAAGCCACAACAGCTAATAACTCTTGACCACCTGATTTATATTGCTCTCCAAAAACGGTAGCAGTACGAGAAAATACAGCAGAAAGCTGTATAGACATTTGGCTTACACGTTCTGGAGATGGTTCACCTATTTCTTGAAATTTTGCTCCAACAGTTCTAGCATACTTTTCCCCAAGTAGTGCCATAGGGCGACGCTTACCCATAGATTTCCAAAATTGAGCTAAATATTGCAAAAGCTCATTTTCTGGGATTGCTTCCTTTTTAGGAAGTAAGCTAAAAGCTTGATAATCCAAGAGTGCCATTGCTGTAAGTGTTTCAAGTGGGCCACCTAATGGGCTGTTAAAAGCTTCTGACAAATTGCTATCAGCACTAACTACTTGCTCAATAATTTTACCAGCTAAACTATAGCCAGATTGAAACTTATGAGTGTGTTTTGTAGCGTTTAACTCCAAATTAGCTAGTCCAACGCTATGATAAGGTTGTAATCCTCGTTGACATTGTGCTGTTATAAGAGCAGAAATATTTATATCCGTTGGACTACGCCACATTAGTAAACTAGGAGTATTAACAATAAAATTTGCTAATGTAGCAGCTTCACGTTTTAATTTTAGGTTTAATCCTTCGCTAGTAGTTGGTTGCCATTGTTGGGTTTGGGCTTGATAAAACCAAAATTTATTTGGTTCATCAATATCAACTATTAAATTATTGCTTGCTACAGGAATTTCAAACCAACAAAAATAAAATAGCTCTGTAATAGCACGAAGTAGCAACATCAATTTTGACCAAGGATTATCTTTTAATTTTGGTCGTTCTTCTGAGGAAAAAAAATCTCCTACTTCTATGCTTAAAACTCTAATTGCTTGTAAAGAATGATGTAAATATGCAGCAACTTCTTGAGTAATTAAAATATCTGTTTTTAGTGGATTAATGACACCTTCAGAAACAGTTATAACAAAGCCTGTTAACATTGGGGTTGGGGCTACTTCATTTACTGGCAAAGGAAACTGATAATTAGAAAAACTTTTAGCAAAAGATTGTAGTCTCATACGTCCACGCCAGCTTTGTCCAAGAAGTCGCATTCTTTGTTCAGATAAAAATTGTGATTCGTTGCTAGTACCACCAATAACAGGTTTTAAGAAAATATCTAAAATGGAAAGATTTGCAATATAGTAACGTAGAACTTGTAATTCTTCTTGAGCGGTGCGGACTTCTGTTTCTAATTGTCCAAAAATATGTTGGGGGTGTTTTAAGGATGGGTTTAGCTCTGTAGCATTAATTTTTTGTAAAGCTTCTAGTCGAGTGCGGGTAAAAGTGACTTGTTTACGTTTCTTTGCCAACGCATTACGAAAAGACTCGCTACTTTGGATTAATTCTTCTCTATGACGCTCAATCAGTCTATAACCAAGCTCAGTATCTCGTGTTTGCCAATCTAAGTAAAGTGCTGTTTCTTGTTGTGTAGTTAGATTTTCAGCATTAAAAATATCTGGTGAAATTCGGTGTGTTAAAGGGATTGGATCGGCAAAAACTCTTTCAATCCAACGAGTTAAAGAATTATCTCCAGACCTATTATCTGACCCAGAGAAGAAAAAATCCGCCGAAGCATCAAAATATCCACTCATAGCTAGTTCCCCCAAAATTTAAGGCTTATTGTACGGCAAACTAGCTATTTTTCTAACTGTTTTGGAAAAAATATGATTAAAAAAATTCTTCTAAGATAAAGGTTCTCTTCTAGTAGCAGCTTTAGCTAATGTAACTTCTGTAAGGCGTTGCCACCAATGCCAAGCACAATCAGCTAAAATAATTAAAACACAACTCATCATTATTAGTGTCAGAGCAATGTTTAAATTACCTTGGAAATTATGTTTAGGATAAAAAATATCTACAATACTAAAATAGCCTGCTGATAAAGTGGTAAAAGCAACAAAAAGCATAGGTGCAACCGTTACCCAAGCATATTTAGCACGACCTGAGTTAATAATTATTGTGGTACCAACGGCTAAAGCCACAACAGCTAAAAGTTGATTAGCAATCCCAAACATAGGCCAAATTGTACTAACCGAACCTGTGTAGATAAAATATGCCCATCCAACAACAACTAGCGATGTAGCAATCAATGAGCCTGGCAACCAATCAGGACGCTCAAAAGGCTGATAAACTCGTCCAATAAACTCTTGTACTAAAAAGCGGGCTACTCTTGTACCTGTATCAATTGTTGTAAGAATAAAAAGGGCTTCAAACATAATTGCAAAATGATACCAATAAGACAGTAAGCCTTTCATTCCTGGCAAAGCACTAAAAATTTGTGCCATTCCTACAGCCAAAGAAACTGCGCCTCCTGCGCGGCCTTGAAGTTGTTCACCTATTTCTTTTGATAAATTGGGAAGGCTTTGCATCTCCATACCTAAAGTAGCAAACTTTTCTGGTGGCACATTGATAGCAAAATAATCTGCTGGATAAAGTGCTGAGGCAGCAATTAAAGCAGTAATTCCCACCAAACCTTCAATTAACATTGAACCATAAGCTATTGGGCGAATGTCGGATTCTTGGTTAATCATTTTTGGAGTTGTGCCAGATGAAATTAGCGAATGAAAACCAGAAATTGCTCCACAAGCAATAGTTATAAATACAAAAGGAAAAAGTTTTCCTCCAATAATTGGCCCACCTCCATCAACATATTGTGTTATAGCAGGCATTTTTAAGGTAGGGTTAACAATTAAAATTCCTAATATTAAAAAGGCAATAGTCCCTATTTTCATAAAAGAGCTTAGGTAATCTCTAGGACATAACAACATCCAAACAGGTAAAACCGAGGCAACAAATCCATAAAGAGCTATTGCAAAAGTAATTTTATTTTTTGAGAGGCTAAAATAACTGTGAAGTAGGGGAGATTCTGGAATAAATTTTCCAAATACAACACAAAGAATTAATAATATTATTCCAATTATGGTTGCTTCCTTAATCTTTCCTCTACGGAAGCGATACATATAAAGCCCCATAAATAGGGCAATAGGTATTGTCATTGCAATAGTAAATGTTCCCCAAGAGCTTTCATTAAGCGCATTTACAACAACAAGACCTAAACCAGCTAGGGCAATTACAATTATAAAAAGAATTGCTATTGCGCAAACTATACCAGATAAAGGGCTTATTTCTGTTCGGGCAATTTCTGCAAGTGATTTTCCTTTTCTACGTACAGAAGCAGTCATAATAACAAAATCATGAACTGCTCCACCTAATACAACACCAATTAAAATCCAAAGTAGTCCTGGTAAAAAGCCAAACTGAGCAGCTAAAACAGGGCCAATTAGCGGGCCTGCTCCAGTAATAGCAGCAAAGTGATGTCCAAATAAAACCCACCGATTAGTTGGAACATAATTTTGTCCATCAGTCATCCTATGAGCAGGGGTTATATTTTCATCATTTAGAACCAAAACCTTAGCAGCAATAAAAGCACTATAGTAGCGATAACCAAGTGCTAGGATACAAAGCACTCCTAACATTAGCGGGAATGCGCTCATATGGCCCCCTTAAAATTTTAGTTTTTTTTAACTGTCCATATCTTCAAGACTGATTTTTAATTTCTTTAGAAATTGTAAATCATCTTGATTCATTAAGCCTTCAAGCTCTGGTTCTTTTGTATCTGAGTCATCAAAAAAAGCTTCTGATTTAGCTTCAGGGCGTTTGGCAAAGCATATGGTTGCTTCCACCATTAAAATAGTTTCATATCCAGCCTGGCGGAGTTTTTCGGTCAATTCCTTTACTTGAGGAGCATCATTTATGGCTTGATCTATTGCGCGGCCCAACTCTTGAGTTAAATGCTTTAATTTTTCATCCACAAGTTTTTCCTCTCTAATTTGCTAAACCTACTAAAAAGCTTGTATGGCTAAATAGTTATAAAACATATGCTACGTGTCTTGAATAAAAATTGTCAAACCTTTCCTAACTAAATTCTTACCTCCAAAGTCTTACACTAGGAATATATCTAAATATCTAGCTATCTTCCTTGCATTTCCAAAACCTATTTCCTATAATCTCGTCTGTCAAAAAAGTAGTAAAATACCAAAAAATACAAATATAAATTATTAACTAACAGGTCTAAAATGTTGGCTAAAGTTTCTGCAAATGAACAACCTAAGCCCGAACCTTGCCCGCTTTGCTTTGATACTGGCTGGCAAGTGGTTATTGGTGTAGGCGCACGTCAATGTGAATGCCGTAAAAAAACTCAATACTCCCGCTTGTTAGCTAAAGCTAGAATACCAAATCGTTATGAAACCTGCTCTTTAGATAATTATGAGCCTCAAGGTTTGCCAGGCTCAGACTCTATTCTTTCTCAAGCAAAAGCAAAGCTTGATTGTAATACCTTTATACGTGAATATCCTAATGTAGAATTTGGTTTATTACTAGTTGGAGAATGTGGTTTAGGAAAAACTCATTTAGCTGTAGCTGTATTAAAAGCTGCCTTAAGTAAAACTATGCACTCTTGTTTATTTTATGATTTTAGAGATTTACTTAAAGAAATTCAGGAAAGCTATAACCCTAGTACATCTAGCAGCGAATTAAAGGTTTTAGCCCCAATTTATGAAGCAGAGCTTTTAGTATTAGATGAGCTAGGAGCAACTAAACCTACTGCTTGGGTACAAGATACAATGACCCAAATTATTAACCGCCGCTATAACAATAAAAAGATAACTATTTTTACTTCCAACTATTTAGATACTCCATCGATTAACTATGGTGAGACTTTATCTGAGCGTCTAGGAGTTAGATTAAGATCCCGCTTATATGAAATGTGCAAAATCGTCCATATCAAAGGCGAAGACTACCGCAAAGATAAGCTTAGACATAATAGATTCTAACAAAATCAAGTTTGCTTTGTAATTTATCCTGACGTATGATCATGAATAACTCGCCATCCATCAGGAAATTTCTTAAATACTAAAGTAAAAAGTCCTCCAACAGTTTCCGTTTTTAGATCTAGTTGCCATTTACCACGCACAAAAGCATTATCTGTGCCTAGCATTTCAATTTCTAAATCCTTAAAGGTAAGTTTGCCCATTTCACGGCCTTCTGCTTGATAACGTGATCTGTAACGGTCTAAGGTTTGTTGCCACCCATGAGTAATTGACTTATTAGAATAAAAACTTAAGTCTGTCGATTGCCAATAACCTGACATAAAACCTTCTAAATCACCTTTATTCCAAGCCACTACTTGATCTTTTAAGACTTTTTCTATGGCTTGCTTTTGAGTAAGAGATTTTTCAAGGTCATTTTGAGCAAAAATATAGGTTGATTGACAAAAAATTAAAATTATTAAGCTAAAACAAATAAGAAAATATTTTTTTTGATATTTTATTTGGCGGCTTATCTGCTGGGAGTTATTCACTTTTCTGCACCTCTTTGTTATATATCAATCTTTGGTAAATCCTTTATCAGAAAGGTTTAAGCTATGTCAACAGAAATAAAACGCTTACCTGTAGAAATTAATGCTAGTAAAAACACAGGTATAATAGAAATTTTTTGGGATGATGATCATCGCACTTTTTATAACCTAGGGCAACTACGAGCAATTTGTCCTTGTGCAAGCTGTCGTGAAGCAAAAGGAGAAAAGCCACATCAAGCTATTAGTGCTAAGGCTCCTGCTGGCTCATCAGAAGCCAAACCCAAGCGCAGTTTACCACTTTTCAAGGCAGAAAAATATAGCATTTCTGGTATGCACTATGTTGGAAATTATGCTTTAGGTGTAGACTGGGAAGATAATCATCATAGTATTTTTACATGGAAATTGTTAAGTGATGAATGTCTATGTAGTGATTGCGCTAAGGAAAGAAGTTTAACTAATAGCTAAAAAATCAGTGTTAAAAGACAACTGAGGTAAAAATAATATTTTTACTTTTTGATCACTTTCCTGTTAGCTTTGATTCTGTTAGAATCTTTTCACACTTAACATATTAAATTTACAAAATAAATTTATCTATTTTATAAAACCAATCGCTTTTAGCTTTTGTCAAAATGAGGTAATCATGCGTTTGAAGTTCCTTTTTCATAAACATACTTGGAGTACACCTCATCATGTAGAAGGCTCTAATGGGCGCTACGTAATGCGTTGTTATGATTGTGGGTCAGAACGTGAGGTAGAAGCTCACCTAGAAGGCTCCAAAGAGGTAGAAAAACGCTTAGAGCAAGCACGCGAAGTATTGCAAAAACTTAATAAAGTATCTTAATTTCTTGATCTTTTTTAGTGAGTGATTTTATAAAGTCTAAGCGCACTACATTTGTGCGCTTTTCTATTTTGGAACCTAAAATATTTAACATTTTTAATATGCAAAACCCAGGCTATTTTATTGAAAAAAATATTTTTTCAGCTAGCGAATGTGACGATTTAACAAATATTTTATCTCAAGCAAATAGGACTAAGCTACAAACTAGCAAACGAAAGCAAGCAGGAGCAAGACATTTAATGTCTAACACTCAAATTGCTAAGGTTGCCAAAGACAAGCGTTTAATTAATTTTGCAGAAAAATTGTTAGGAAACAAAGCTAATCCCTTTCGCGCTACATTGTTTGATAAATCATTATTAAATAATTGGTTAGTAACCTGGCATCAAGATAGAGCATTACCCTTAAAATCATATTTTGATGATAAAGCTTGGGGGCCTTGGTCAAAAAAAGAAGGTGTTCTTTATGCTCATGCTCCTACTTGGGCATTATCTCAAATTGTAGCTTTAAGAATACATCTAGATGCTGCTACTAGCGAAAATGGGCCACTTAAAATAATTCCTTGCTCACATTTACTTGGTATTTTATCAGACAAAGAAGTTTTAAGTTATTCAAAATCAAATAGTTCTATAGAATGTTTAGTTGATAAGGGAGGGGTACTTGCAGTCACTTACCAAGGGCTAAAGCCGTTGGCTTGTTTGTGTGAAGCAAACGAGTCCGAGTGACCAGACCAAGTTCTAAGAGAACTACGTTAGCAAAAGAGTAAAAGAACACACCTTGGAATGCGTGCCAGTTCCAAGCTCTGTAACTGCTAAGTTAAACAACTGCAAGGGTATAGTGGTAGTGCTTAGTAGATATGCTGATTGCTAACATCGTCAAGGCAAAAATAACCCTAGAAATAGGAGGTAAGCTTTACTATGCAAAAAGTATTTGTATTAGACACAACAGGAAAACAATTAGATATGTGCCATCCAGGGCTAGCTCGTAGGTTGTTGAAAGCAGGGCTAGCGGCTGTATACAAACGTTTTCCTTTTACCATTATACTTAAAAAAGAAGTAACAGACCCCCAACTACAAACTTATCAGCTAAAGCTAGACCCAGGTAGCAAAACAACGGGGGTAGCTATAGTTAATCAAGAAACAGGAGAAGTTGTATTTGCTGCTGAAATTGAGCATAGAGGACAAACTATTAAGTCTAGTTTAGATAGTCGTCGTGGTGTTCGTAGTAATAGACGAAATAGAAAAACACGTTATCGTAAGCCTAGGTTTAATAATAGAACAAGGGCTAAAGGTTGGCTTGCACCTTCTGTGCTAAGTAGAGTAGCTAATGTAGAAACTTGGGTAAGAAGACTTATCAAGCTATGTCCAATTAAGGGAATAAGTTTAGAGCTAGTAAAATTTGATACA
>Ga0268299_1000862_pt1 | contig 73899 bp, 75 predicted proteins | sample NOBtaG_FD_193484 | JGI IMG/M metagenome (GOLD analysis project Ga0268299, IMG submission 193484) | Activated sludge microbial communities from bioreactor in Nijmegen, Gelderland, Netherland - NOB reactor | ecosystem: Engineered > Bioreactor > Aerobic > Activated sludge | place: Netherlands... | reverse complement strand
GAGGAAATAAGGGGAGAAAGCAGCAGCCGGAAGCGGCTGTTGAACGCGGCCCAATCTTGTGGGTTCCGACCTGGTGTAATATCCATATTGCCTACTGTTTAATTGTTCGCTTATTCCTGGTAAGCCGGGGTCTCCTTCATAAAGAATCTGCCGATGTGCTCATCCCCGAAATGGTACTGGTCCGTGGCGCTCTTTACCCGGTGGATGAAAACCGGGTTTTCCAGGTGGCGCCGGATAATATCCAGCACCTCTTGTTCGGCTTTCGCAGCGGGTCGGATTTCGGCGTTAATCAGCAGCGTCGCCAATTGGCGCAGCAGGTAACCGGGGCCTTGTCGAGTCCGTCGCAGCGTTATCCGGCGGCGCTCGCACTCTTGGCGGATGTGCTCCTCGAAGGCCGTCTTGATGTCCTCCGACACTTCCAGCAAGCCGGTCATTTCCCCGATCCCGATTTCGCTCCCCTGCCCCACCATCCCTAGCCGGCTGAGCCGGTAGGCTTTGGGCAGGAATTCCACCACGAAGCGCGTTCGTTTAGTGTGCGCTCCGGCGCGCTCCAGCGCCCGGATTTCAAATAGCCACTTTCCGGTGGTCCCGGTTCCGCGTATTTCCAGAAACCGGACTTCCGTCCCCTCGAACGTCCGGTCGGCAAAACGCCCATGTTGTTGTCCCATAGCAATGTTTAAGTGTTGTAATCTGCAAGTTTTTGAGCCTATATAATGTTGCAACAAAGTTACTTATTTAGTCGCCAAATATGCAACGAATATCGCAAATTTGTTTCTGTAAAATGAAAGATCGCAGGGGAGCCGCTTTCGGGAGTATGTTTTCAAAACTTCGAACGAAAAGCGGAAAATACCCGGAATAAATCCGGCAAACAATTTACACCGATTCGATATATCGGTTTTTTACCGAAACCATGCCGAGACTTTACCGAAAATCTACCGGAACCTTTCCGAAAATTTACCGAAAATATTCCGAAAAAAATGGCTGATAACTCCCTGATAATGAACGGCGAAACAGAGACCTCAGCAGGAGCGGATCAATTGACCACCTGGCTCAAAGACCTGGACCGGCATCGCGACGCACTACTTACCGCTATTCGGGAGGGTAGGGTAAAAGTCACCACCACAGCGCGGTTTTCTCAACTTGCCGGGCGCCTGCGCGAAAACGCCAGGGCGTATGCAGACGCGGCCTTCAAAGTGAGCGAATTGACGACCCAAAAAGTCATCCTGACCAACACCATATATTATTTACTGAAATCCTGCGAGCGCATCGCCGGCCACGCGGACAAGATCGGCGAACTGATGACTGTATTGCCCCTCGGCGAAGCCCTCGACGCCAAAACGATCCTGGGCATCCTAATGGACGGCAAGAAGCGGGACACCCTGATCGACAACGGTAAACTGCTTGCCGGATCGTTCGAGGGCAGTTGGTTGGGTAGAATCGAGGTAAACGATTTGGCGCCCATCCTGGCGGAAGCCGGCATTGACTTCACTGCTTATGCCCACCTGGTGGAAGTGTTGAAAAAACACCTTCCGGAAGAACCTAAAACCCAACTTCCCAATGGCTAAACGCGGTGGTAAAAACTTTAAAATGACCGTCGGGGCGGTGTTGGATGAAGCGCAGGTAGAGATGCCCGTGCTCGAACAAATCCTCAACGGCATCCCGATTGCCGGCGACGATATCCTGGCCGAACTGCTCGACGCTACCTCAGACCGCACCGTGGAGCCGGCCGTGCTGGCCGTGGCCGAAATCGTGGCTGCGCCCGGCGCTGAAACGCCCGAGGCCCTGCCCGAAGACCTGGGTGAAGAAACCGGCGCCCAGCCGGAGTTCATCGAGCGGGTAGAGGCCATCCGCCAAAAAGGTGCTCGTAGTTTGACGGAAGCCGAAGAAATCGCCAAGCGCGAAATGCCCCAAAATACCCCCGAGGCCCCCGCCTTGACCAATGGTAATCCCCCCGAGGCCGTTTCGTCAGCCGGCAGCCCGCCGGCTGACGCGCCTCCGCTGACCGCCCTGGACTCCGAACTGAACAGCATTGCCGCCCAAGAACTGGTGGACTGGTACGACATCCTTCAATCCGTGCTGGCGGTGTGGTCTTACGACTTTTTCAGTACGCCCAAAAAAGCCGTGCAGACGGTTGAAGAGTTGTACCCGAAAATCGCTGCGGGCAAAGCGAATCCCGGCGAAAAAGCACTGTATGAGAAAGCGCAGGAGGCGGTGCTCGGTTTTACGAAGCGCAAGACCTCTTTTGCCGAGCAGGTAGCCATGAGCGAGGGATTGAAACAGCGCACCGTCCGGCTGTTGGACAAAATCCTCGAAGCGCGGCAGGTGCGTATTCCGCCGGAACTTCTGCTGGGATTTCTGCTGCTTACTCCGCTTGTGGTGAATGGCGGCAAAATTCTGCTGGAAAAAATCGGCTTCAACAATGCGGATAGCATCCTGGATAAGTTCACCACGTTCGTGAACACCCAGGAGGCCGGCTACTGGAACGACAAACAACCTTCTTCATAACCCCCAGGCCAAACCCCAAAAACCGGCCCCAAAAACCTTTTTTAACCCTTCGCCCATGCAGTCGATATACGATGGACTGGACAACTCAAAAGACCCCAAACAACGGGACTACTGCTCCATGTGTGTATTCGGCGACCTGGGCAAGGGCAAAAGCACCTTCATCCGGCAGCAAGCCAAGTTCTATATCGAGCGCACCCGCGACAAAAAAGTGCCCCGCAAGGTGCTAATCTGCGATCCTTCGCAGGCTACCGCATTCGACGAGTTCCCGCAGATCACGCTGACCGAACTGAAATACGGCGTGATCAATCCGCAAACGCGCAAGGCCCAGCGCTGGGATCGCGGCATCCGGGTGTTGCGCAACGTGAAGTGGAAAGACCCGTCTTGGTTTCAGATTCTGAGCACCTGGTTCCGCAACGGCCTGGTCATCCTGGACGAGAGCCGCAACTACATCCCGCAAAAGAGCGAGATGCCCGAGGAACAAATCGAGTTTTTCACCATCCACCGCAACAACTGCATCGACGTGATGGTGGTAAGCCACGACTTCATGAGCATGAACCTGCTCCTTAGAAAGGCCTTCCGCATTTACATTGTATTCCGCACCGGCGACAAGCCCAACCACGAGGCCTGGTTCACAGTCCGCACCCTACCCGAAGAGTTGTACGCGATCTGGACCACCTTGCAGCGGCTGCGCAGTCCGGCGGCGAAGATGTCGCCCTTCGTGCTGTACGACCGGGAAACCGGGCGCACCAAACTATACGCGGATCTCGACAAACTGGAAATTCTGGTGCCGGACCTGGAAAACCCGGCCCTTAACCAGAGCATACCGTACCGGAAATTCAAAGGAAAATAAACCTTGATTATCAAAAATAACTGACCATGACTACTGAATCCACACTTGAAATAACCGCTCGCACCCCGCCGGCAGAAACCCCCACCTTCATCAACCTGCCTGTCGATGACTGGACCGATGACGAAGTGATTTTCTTCTACGATCTCTACCTGGCCACCAAGGCTGTTAGTGAATTGTCAGCCCGCGAACTGCAAATCACCGTCCGGTACGGCGACATTGCCAAACAACGCCGCGAGCAGGCCGAACAAACCGGCTTCGATGCGGAAGTGGAGGCCATCCGCCGCCAGGTGTTCCTCCAGGTGGAACGCTACGCCATAGCCGCGCTGCTGGAGGAATACCACAAACGTTCATTTCCCGAAGTGGCTCGGGGGAATGCTTCGGAAGAGGTGCGCCTGATCGTGCGCTTCGGCCAGCGCGAAATCGAACTGCGGGCCAGCGACCTGGCCACGGCCTTCGGCGGCTTTGCCAATCCCAAAACGCGGGATTTTACCCGGGCACTTGATTCCGTGTTGGCGCTGGCTAAAGCAGCCGCCACCCAACAACGCAACCGCATCGAACGCTCGAAAGGCCGCAATTGGGCCGGCTACACCAAAGACCTGCGCTGGTCGGCGGTGGTGAACAAAATGCGCGCCGAGGACGGCGAAACCCTGTAAAACCTTACGTACATGGAAAATACACCTCGTTGGGCAATCTGGCTGGCGCTCGCCCTGATCGCCGCCGCCGCCGCTTTTACCATCACGGCCAACCTGCGCCGGCTCAAAAACGAACGCAAGGCCCGTCAACTGCTCGATCAGGGCAAAGTCACCGTGGCGCTGTCGCCCGGTGAAATCCAGCAGATTGTTTCCGAGATCAAAAAATCTATCCAACCATGACCCTCGAACTTACCCCGCAAACCCGCCGTATCGGCTCCATCGTGGCCTCATTGCTGCTATTGGCTTTGCTCATCACCTGGTTTGTCCAGCAAATCCGGGCAACGGCTGCCTACGCCCGCGCCTTGAACGGCATCGCCGAAGCCGCCCGGAAAGGCGAAAACGTGACCGTGCAAGTGGCTAATTTCAATTCCACCCCCCAACTACTAACCGATGGAAAACCTAAAACTGAATCTACTGGCAAGTCCTGATGGGGTGGGCTGGGTGCCCTGGAAACCTATCGGCATCCTGTTGCTCCTCTTTTTTTCGATATTGCTGGTGTTGTACCTGTTGTCCGTGCGGGCTAACCGGAAGTTGAAACAGTGCATTGCCGGTTTGACCGGCGAAAACGAAGCCTTACAGGAATCACTCGATGCCGGCAATATGGAACTGGATGCCTTGAAGCAAAGTGCTCAAACTACACTCGACCCCTTGCCAGCCCAGCCGCCGGCTGGGTTCCGGATGCCGATCCTGAATCCCGGCCTAAAATTTAATATCCAACCGGATTTCAGCCTGCCATTTCCGGCCTTCAATGCCTGGAATAACGGCGAAACACTGCGCGTGCTGGCGGTGCTGGATCACGCCGGCGTTTTTGGCGATTTCCGGCAGCAGACAAGTGCAGAACCCTTCTCAGCCTGGGTATTTCAACTATTCACCGTGGGCGGCGCCCTTCTGAAGGAAAGCCACCTGCCCATCACCGGTGACGGGCAACCGGAGGGGAAACGTATCGTAGCAGAAATCCGGACTTTACTGGAATCCGGCCTCGAAGAAACCACGAATACCTAAAACCCTAACCCCCTGAACACCATGCCACAACCCTGCGAAGCCGCCTGTGTAGCCAATTGGCTCAACGAAAACCCCATCCGCCTGACCGTGGCTGCCGGCCGGGTGGCCAAAAGTGACCTGGCCAATGCCCTGCACATCACCACCGCGAGCCTGCGGCATAAAATCGCCATCCTCCGGGCTTCTGACCCTGTTTTCGACGACTTATACCAGGAAAAGTCCAAACGGACGGAATTGCCGGTGGATTTGGCGGAGGTGATTGTGCGGCAGTTGTTTGATGGGAATCCGCATGTGCGGGTGGAGTTTGTGCCGGCCGCAGTGGTGTAGGGAATTCGGATAGTTTTGTTTTCATATTAAGGGGCTGCTCCGCCGGAAGGGTGGGGTGGCTTTTTTTGCTAAAGATACCGCTATGGTCTTTTTATTAATGGGGTGATATACTGAAACAAATCCCTATTTCTTACCCCCATTGTATTTAATAAAAGTATTCATCACAAGATCAACAAACGCATTCAGGTTCTTGATCTTCTTCAAAAATCGATCTGACAACTCAAATTCAACTGATTCGTGAAAATGGAGATTATTTCGCTTCTGGTTTAACTCTTTCAAGTAGTCCAAGGTAGTTTTATCAAACTTATAGTGCTTTGTGTATTCAGTAGTACCCGTCAACTCTGATATTCCGAGGGTTGTTTCTTTGATTGCATTATGGTAGATTGTCTTAGTTTGATCGTTAACTTGAAAAGCCTCGACACTATGTATATCTCTGACTTTGACCGGTCCCTTCCGTTGCTCTTCTGCCAAAGCTTCAAACTTAGGTATCCCCTTTTTAATTTTATGCACACAGAAACCATTTACGATTAGCTCGGCCTTCATATAATTTTCAAAAAAAATGGCAATGCGAACGCAATCAATCAGGTACTCAAAAATGAATTCTTGTAAAATTGGATCACTAATTTTTGCAGCCCCATTTTTACGATCTAAGTAAATCCGGTTCAATTGATCAAATTCATTGATAACCTTTGCTCGTTTAAAAACTCCTGCATGAGATGGTCTAGTTTTTCCGCACACAAAACTCTCTTAAATTTGTGTCAAGATGGAAAAACAAACAAAGGTCAAAATGGTCCGTCGGAAGTATGATGAAGGCTTCAAAAGCGAAGCGCTACGGATGGTCAACGGAGGCCGGAGCGTACCGGATGTAGCCCGCTCCTTAGGGATGAGCGAAAACCTGTTGTACAAATGGCGCACTGAGCAAAAGTCGTCGTATTCGCCGGAAGAATCCGGTCGTGATGCTGAGTTGGAGCAACTTCGCAAGCAACTACGGCAGGTTGAAATGGAGCGAGATATCTTAAAAAAAGCCTTGGCTATCTTCGGACGAACGACATGACGCTACTGTATAAGGTGGTCCATGTATTATCGGCTGAGTATGCTGTTCGAGTTTTGTGCGGGGTTCTAAGTGTTTGTTTTAGTTCATTTTATGCTTGGAAGCGGGGTGAGAGTTTTCGTCCCAGTTCGACCAAAATGGTGAAGGCCGAGCAGGTAAAAAAGGTTTTTACGGAACATCGACGACGCTATGGGGCCCGGCGTATCAGCAAGGAATTGCAAGCACAGAGCGTGACAATCGGTCGCTATCAAACAACAACGTTGATGCGACAACAGGAATTGAAAGCGATACAACCTAAGCGTTTTGTGCCGAAGACAACAAACTCGAATCATCGCTTGGGACGTAGCCCGAATCTGCTGCTGGATCGGCCGGCGCCGAGCCGCCCAGGTGAGGTTCTGGTAGGCGACATCACATATATCCCTCTGACCAACGGCTCGTTTCTGTACTTGGCTTGTTGGCAAGATATGTTCAGTCGAGTCATTGTAGGATGGGAATTAGCCGATCACATGCGGAGTATTTTGGTTGAAAACGCATTAAAAAAAGCAATTAACCGCAAAACCTTACCAAAAGGGCTGCTTGTACATAGCGACGGTGGTGGTCAGTATGCTTCTGAAGCATTCCGAAATCTACTCAGACAGCACGAGTTTTTACAGAGTATGACCCGCAAAGACAACCATTATGACAATGCTATGGCAGAAAGTTTATTTAGCCGGTTTAAGGCTGAATTACTGGAAAAAGGAGCATTTAATGGCTTCGACGACGCCTATACTGAGATTTTTGAATACATCGAACTGTACTACAACCGAAAACGCCGACATTCGGCAATCGGTTACGAAATACCTGAACTGTTTGAGCAAAAATGGCATGCTGCGCAAACTTCTAAGCCAGCCTGATCAATGAACTTTGAACCCTATAATCAAACTAACCGAACCTTATCTCTTTACAGAAAAGTGTGCGGCGAAATTGAGCCACCTCAGCACCAAAAACGATTAGAGACGCACCGGTGCCCATCATCTCCTCCTGAGAGGAATATAGCCAAAGATTTGGTTTCATAAAGCAGATAATCTATGTGAAAGAGGTTTTTTCAATTATAATTTCATTTCCCCTCTTTGGATTCATTGGGGAAACCAAAATTATTTTATCAAATATAGTTTTGATCGGAGGATTAGCATTGAACTGACGTAAATCAAGTTCATCAAGCCCATATCCGATATAATCAACTAATGCTAACCACCAAGATTTGTACTCATGGTAATATGCTTTTGCTTTCTCCTCTTTTTCTCTAACAGCAATTGGTAGATTCTTATGTAGGTCTGCCACGACAAATCCTCCACTATTGTCATCACTCGAAACTCCCCAAACATATGGGCGACCATACTTAATCTCTGTCGGAAGAAATTCTAACACTAGATTTTTGTGAACCCGTACTGAGTGTCTTTGGTCTAAAATCGACAAGTGTGACTCTAATGCTGTTTGGATACTTTTCCTTAACTCCTTTGAAAGTTTGATTGGCCTCTCAAAAACATAGGTAACGTAACACGAACGATCAAACGGGCTTGCATTAAAGGTATCAAGGATGCCAGTTATGAAACGATGAATGTTTATGTTAAGATGTTCTAATGGTTCAACCTTTTCGCCATTATGAAAATGCTTGTTAAGCCTACGAACCTCAATTGCTACCTCCCCACCAATTGCAAAGTCAGGTGTTCTTTGCCCATTTGGTTGATGTTTAATATTGCTTTTATTATATCCTAAATGAAGCAGATATTCCTCAACCATTTTCTCTTCCCGGTTCATGTTACGTTTAGATTTTGATCCCATTTTTTAAAACGTAGAATTCTTAAAAATTGCCCTGGAGCTAACACCCACTGATTCAAATTTGTTCCATTTGATTTCGGTATATTATATCTATATCACTCCTTGATCAATGACCTGAATTCTGCGTATGTTGATTGGATCAGATGATTTCCAGGCAAAGAATAATTTCCCAAAACCTCCTCACCCCACCTGTCTATTCCCTCAAAATCCGAAACCGCAGTTCCAACTCACCCCATATTTTTGAGCCCTAAATCATATCCCTAAAAACGCACCCATTCACCTCAAAACCAAGGCTCCCCAATGGATTTCGTACAAACCTTGCCCACCCACATCTCCAAGCAGATTCTCGCGGGCCTCGAGTACACCAAGAAAAAAATGCCGACCGACCTGGTGGCCACCACTGTGGACGTGACCGGCCCGCAGGTAACGCCGCCCGGCTCGCCCATCGACGGCCAGGTGGCTAAAAGCGCCGGCGCGCCCGTCGAGAAGTACATCACGCTCACGATCGACACCAGCGAATTCGACGAGGACCAGGAATGCGTGGCCTACATCGGCGATTCCAGCGAGACGCACGAGACGTCCTGCGACACCTGCAACACGAGCGAAAACAAGGCCACCTTGTACATCGGTTCGCCGACCTGCAACAAATATCCGGTGTTCCTCAACCGCCTTTGCTCTACCCCGTACACCTTCGCCGCCTTCCAGATCAAGACCCAGAAAGCCGCCGGCGCAGATTCGAACAGCGTGGTAGACCTGCCGGATCACATTATGTTCTCGCGGAAAAACATCAACGGCGAGGGCGATTTCGGTCGCATCGACGTGAGCAATTTCGAGAACCTGGAGGCTTTCCCGCGCACCGATTTGAAGTACGCCGACATCTCGCTGAGTTCGGCGGCCAACCTGTTCGACCGTGATACGCAGTGGAAAATCCCGGGCTTGGTCGGCAAACGCAAGTACACCCTGACCATTTACACGGGCTTTCGCGGCGCGAACTAAACGGCCCGGCCGGCCGGATTTCCAGCCGATCCGCTCAGCCTTTCTTTTTCACCCCAAGCGACCCTCAGCCCCGTGCAAACACAGTATTCAACGGACGAACTGGTACACCTGATTACGACCAACAACCTGACGGGTGTGTATGCCCGGCTGGTTGCCGAAGGCCGGGTCAGCGCCGCGATGCTCCCGAACGTGGATGCGATCTCGTATGCCATCCAGGAGCAATCCGGGCGACAGTCGCCCGAGGCGTTCCTGGCCTGGCTGGAGCAATTGCTGGACGTTCCCGTGGATCAAATGGGTTTGTACGCCGCCGAACTGACCGCCATCCGGCAAACGACGGGTAAAACCCCGGCCCGGCTGCTGGTGGATCAAATCCGTCAAACCATGCCGCAAAACCCCGTCGCCTCGTTTTTGGGCGACGGCAAGCGTCGCCTTTACGTGACCTGGATACTGATCGGACTGGCCGTTATCGGACTGCTGTGCGTGCTGCGCTACCTGGGCCGAATCCTGGAAAAGGCTGTCGCTTGAGTAGAATCACGCTCGGTTATTCATCACTTCCCGACATTGCGTGTACGGGATTTTGCTAACGCTCAACATCTTTCATCACTTATCACTCAAAAAACCATGATGCGCATTTTGAAACAACGCTGGGTAATTGCCGTGCTCGCCGTGGGCGCGACCCTGCTTTTTATCACCTACGTGTACCCGAAAATCAAAAAGGCTACGGCCGGAAAAGTACCGGGTACGAATACCTCCACGGACCCCAGTCCTGCCACTGGCGCCCCGGTGCTGCAAAGCCTGAAATCCCGGCTGGTCGGCCCGGTGTCGGCATCGTCGAACTAAACCCGTATCGGTAGGCTATGACAATCACGGCGGCATCGGCACTTTGGAGCGCCGGATCGGGCGCGACGGGCTTTTTGCAAAAAAATGCCCGTTGGATCGCCCTGGCACTCGCCGCGCTGGCGCTGTGGTGGCTGTTCCGGCCGTATTTCCGGGTGTTGTTCGGCCTGGTGCCGGAGGATGCGAAAATGCAGGCGGGCGGCGGTGACGTTACGGCGGACTTTTACGAGCGCCGAAAAGACATCGCCGGACGCCTGCACGAAACCCTCACCGGCAACGCCCTGACCACCGAAGGCCGCTGCGAAGCGTTGTACGATGCCTTGCAGTGGAACGACAATCAACTCCGCGTGATCCACAACACGTACAAAAACGCGCACGGGGAAACCCTGCACCACGCGGTGGGCGCGACGTACACGGACGATTGTTCCTATCTGGGCATGAGCGACGGACTGAACACCACCTTTTTGCAAAAACTGGATACCCTCGACCTCACATGAACTCCGAAAATAACTCGTTCGTCACCATCCTGCGTATCCTGCTGGTACTGGTTGTCCTGGGAGCGGCGGTGTTCCTGCTGTTTCGGGTGCCAAAACTGGTGTTCCAAGACCCGGTCGCCGGCGGCCAGCCGAAATGCGCCAAAGACGACGCCTACTATTACAAGGACCCGCACAACCATCCGTTTGACTGTTAACCCTAAAAAACCCAATGCCACAACCCAACGCCATACAACAGGTTTTTAACCCCGCCACCCAGCGGATATTACTCCGCATCGGCTTGTTTTTGGCCGTGGGCCTGGCGTTGACGTTGATCGTGGTGTTTGTCATTCGGCTGGTCAAAAAATCAGCGGCAAGTGTAAGCGTGGACAAAGGCAATGGCGGTAACAACGGCAATGGCAACGGCTCCAACCCGGATGGCACACCTGTGGCGCCGCTGCCGCAAAACCTCAAACGCCTGGCCGACGACCTGAAGCAGGCCACCGGCTGGACCTTTATCTGCAACGAATTGCGCTGCGACACCATCCTGGCGATAGCCGAACTGCCGGACGCACAACTGATCCAGCTGGCGGCTTACTACAAATCCATGTACGGCGGTACGCTGCGCGCAACCTTCGACGGCTTCTATGTCAGTGGCTGTTGCTTTAAAGATGCCGGGGATGTGGTGGACGCCAAACTGAAAAGTATTCAACAGCGGGTCAAAAACCTGAATTTATAACATGAACGTGAAAGAGATTATAACCTGGACGCTGATCAATGTGGCCGCCACGGTTCTGGCCACGGTGATCCTGTACTATTTCTTTCGCTTCAATCAATCCAAAACCGCCCAAACGACATGAAAAAAGCAATCGGAACGCTTCCTGTCTGGCAGTTTACGCTGCTGCTGGTAGCCGTGCTCGCCGTTTTTACGGTGGCCGTGAATGCCTATAACAAACGCCAAAAAACCGCCTGATGGGAGTGCTTGACGTGTTCGAAAAACTGTCCACCGATGGTATCCGGGTCGAAGTCGCTTTCGAGGAGCGGACGATCCTCCGGCTAATGTTATACGGTTGCCTCGCGGCCGTGGCAGCCGGTGTGGTAACCGCCCTGATCCGCAAAAAAATTACCGGATGAACCAGGAAGTGCTCGACATGCTCGCCAAGGGCCAGGTGCCGTACCGGTATGAAGCGGATACAGAGTCATTAGTGTATTTCGGGTTGCTTATTCTGGTAATCGTATTTTTATATGCGATAGCTGAAGGCCTGACCCGAAGGTTTATTGGATAAAACCTCTTAAAATCAACAACCAACATGAGCAACGGATATTTCCAAAGCCCCTGCCGCAAACGCATCTCCACCCGGGAAACCGACCTGGATGGCGGCGATTTCAGCCTGAACGTAGTCGCAGCGCCCGGCGAAGATCCAGGCACCTTCGAGGTAACAGCCACCCTCAAACCCAAGGTGAATTTCGGCGACGTGGAAGGTTTTGTGACCGCCGGCGATGCCACGCTTTTTGATGCTGTAAATTCTGAATCGCCGGTTGGCACTGTCGCCGGGCCGAACAACAACGGTGTTCCAGGGACACTTGCCATCACTTTTTCCGGGGTAGAACAAACAGAGAATAACGTCAGCAGCACCTGGCTGTTGGTGATCGCCAATGTGGAAATCACGGCGAAAGACGGCCAAACGTTCACCATCCCATCACTGAGCAAAACCTTCCCCAGTCCGCTGTAAAACCATGCCCTGCTGCTCCAACAAAAAACCGCGCGTTCGTTTGGTCCGAAAAGCCCTCTTTTCGGCTATACCGACCTGGAGTGACAACAACCGTTGTCCCGCCGGGGCGGAGCGGCTTTTGCAATGGCGGTTTTACAAAAACAAGACGTTGGTATTCGCGACACCTTTTGCGGCGCCAACGGCTTCCTTGGGTATCGGGTTGGGCAGCACGTATTTGCATCTGAACGCAACGAACAGTCAGATCACGGCTTACTTGATTTCACAAGACATTGCCCTTTCGAATAGCGATACGATTTGCGTTGAAGTGCAAATCAAAAACTGCCAAAACGAATACGCCGGGAGCAACAAGATTTGCTTTGCGGCAGAAGTAGCAGAAAGTGATTGTACCTGCGAATTCGCTACCGCCTTCGATTCGGGTCAAACGGGTAACACGGCCACGCCGCCCATAGGTTACTCGGCCAATGGCGGGCAGTTGGTTTTTTCCAACGGCCTGATGAATCCGGAAGGGGAGGACTTTACGCAAATGCCGCTCGAAAGCAGCGATAACCTGGCCTGGGTAACGCTCGATGAAGGTTGCGATGCCGCCATAGAGATGGAAGAAGTGGCTGAACAAACCGGCACTGTTGAAGTTCCGGCAGCATTTACGGATCTGTCCGATTCGGACTACCTGGTGTTCCGAAACGGTGCGGCGCAACGAACCTTCACGATTTCGTCCGGCAACCTGACGCCAAGCGGCGCAGCGAGCGAAGTGGAAGACCGTTGGCATTTTGTCCGGCTCCAGGGCGGTGCCGAGGGCTGTAAACTTAGCCGACTGACGATCAGCGCCTCGGGAACGGGCACAACCTTTAACCTGCCTTCCGGCTATTCGGCTTCTAACCAGGCCAAGTGGCTGCTTTTTGTGAATGAACTACTGCAATACCCCACAACGAACTACACCGTGTCCGGCAGCCAGGTAACGTTGGCAGAGCCGGCCGCGACAGATCAAATCTGGATCGTTGCCATCGTGTAATAACCAGCCGTCCGACGGCTTAAAACCTTTAAAACCGCCATGAAAGGCCCTCTTTTTACCAAGATTTTCTTTCCCCTTTTCGCGCTCTGCCTGGCCGCCTTTCCCGCCTTTAGCCAGATCAACCCCACCACCCAAATCAAAGGCGTCAGCCCGCCGGCGGCGAACAACCTGCTGATGACGCGGGGCAGCGACGGCAAACTGGAGTACAAAACCCTGAACTACCTGATCGGCCTGCTGCCTGACGAAGTAGTTCAAAACACCACGGCGCCAAGCGGAGCGCCCACCGGAACGCAAGGCAATCTTTACCTGAACACGACCACTGCCCAACTGTATGTCTGGACCGGTTCCAGCTGGGTAGTCCAGGACGGGGTGGACGAAGTCGTGCAAGGAAACGGCGTCCCTGGTCTATCGCCCGGGACTAACGAGGGCCTGTTGTACGTGGATACAGCCACGGGTACCCTTTACGCCTGGAACGGCACAGCCTGGATTTCCTACGCCCTGAACAGCTACTCCAACGCCCTGACCAAAACCGGTTCAACCGTTCGTTGGGGTGGCGATCTGACGCAAAATACCACGGTCAACGGCAAAAGCGCCTATTCGCTCGCACTCGACAGCGTTACCTCGGTGACCCTTCGTGCCCGCACAAGCGACGGTAGTGGCAGCGGGGTGTTGGGACTTTCCAAGTTCGAGAGCACCGGCGCGTTTGCTACTTACAGCCGGGTGAGCAACCCTGTGGAATCTTCGCAGTGGTCGCTCAAACCCGACGCGGCTTATATCCGTACCCAAAACACCGGCATCCGGGGCGAGATACTCACCACCGATTTTTCCGCTCAAATGGCCTACGTGGTGGGCGAAAACACCCTGAACGGCGCTTTTTACGTGGACAGCACCGGCCACTACCTGCTGCAATTGCAGGATAAAACCGCCGCTGAAACCGAAATACTGTATATCAATCCAAGCACCTTCGAACTCTCAAAAGGGCCGGCGCCCAGCAGCGGCAGCACGATTTCCACCTACACGCCCAGTATCTCCGGAAGCGGTTCTCTGGCCGTGGTCGTGACGGCCACCGGCGCGGGGATCACCGCCGTTCGAGGCTCGGGAACGCTCACGGTGACCATTCCTACTGGCGTGACCCTGCTTTCCGCACGGGTAACTGGCGACGATGCCGAGAATGACGGTTCGGGTAACCTGACCGTGGTGTTCAACGGTGCAGGCCTGCAAGGCAATGAAGGCATTGGTAGTTTACACATCCCGGCCACACAAAAAATTGATCTGTCGGCCCAGGTGTTTGGGGCGCCCGCGCCGGGCAATCCGTATTCCGTGGATGACGACGACACCGTGCAAATGCAGGTAGTCGGCATCGGTTCAAGCGGATCGCCCAGCATAACGCTTCGGGCCGTGGGCCTGACGGCCAACTACGACGATTACCAACTCGTATTCAATTTCTAACCATGCGGCTGAAACTGCTTTTCATATTGACTTTGGGTTTGTCGTTTGCCACGATTGTCCCCGCGCAAACAGTGGACAGCCTTTGGCAAGGCTGGCTTTCGCCCTTTGTGCAAACCGGCGGAACGGCTCCGAATTTTACCTTCCAGGGGCTGTTCAACTCAAACACCGGTTTTGCGGGCAGCCAGATTTCCCAGGCGCAACACCCCCGGCTGATCGTCTTTTCCAGCAACCAGTGTTACGAACTGCCCATCGACACGATCACAACTGCCGGCAGTATCATCGCAGGCCGGGCAGTCGATCCTTCCGGGCAATTGTCGGCGTTACCAAGCGGCATGGCGGCCATTTATCATCCCAGCGCCGTGCACCGGGTTGGGCCGTTCATTTCGGGGCTATCGACATCGCTCCAGGGTTGTTTGCAAACCTTCACCAACCTGAAAATAGACTCGCTGGGGACGACCATTCAAACCGATGCGACTTTGTCTGGAAATGGAACAGCGGAAACGCCGCTCCAACTTGCTCAACAAGGCGCGACAACCAACCAGGTGCTCAAATGGAACGGCACGACCTGGTTACCGGCCGACGCTGGCGGCAACGAAATCTACGAAGCCTTTACCTCGGTAATTGGCGATACAATCAGCCCGACTATTTCTTTACCGGCCACCGAACGGGATTGGCGGATCAACCTCTACCGCACCGGCGTGCGCATGACCTACGGGCTCGATTTTACCATCAGTGGCGACGATATCCTATTGACCGTCGCCGGCCAGGACGAGGCATTTTTTCTCCTCGTGAAATAACCCAGAAACAAACCCCAAAAGACGCTTTAAACCCAATCAGCCATGAAAAAGGCATTACTTCTCTTTCTTTTCGCTTTACCCGCCGTTTTCGCAATGGCCCAAAGCACCAAAATTGATCCCACGGTGCTGCTGCGCGCCTCCGGAACCAACAGCCGCTTCCTCGTCACGGATGGCAGCGGCAACGTCACCTGGGTGCAAGGCAGCAGCCTGCTTACGGCCGGTACCGGCATCAGCATCAGCGGCAACACCATCACCAACAGCGCACCCGATCAAACGGTGTCGCTGACCGGCGCGGGCGCAACTGCCGTGACGGGCACTTACCCCAGTTTTACCATCACTACCAACGCCCTGGCCACCATCCAGGACGAAGGCAGCGGGCTCACCCAACGCGCTACCCTCAATTTTATCGGCGGCGCGGTAAGTGCCGCCGACAACGCCGGCTCCTCGCGTACCGATGTATCCTTCGACGCCGAGGTGAACGGGATCGCGGCGCTTTCAGGCACCGGCTTGGTTGTGCAAACGGCGGCGGGCACTTTTACCAACCGCTCTATCGCCACCGCCGCTTCCGACGCCGGCCTGAGTTTTGGCCTGGGCAATGCCGATGGTGTGAGTGGCAACCCGACCCTGTCCATTTCCACCGGGCAATACGCTTGGAAACAATCGGTTCGTGTGGCCACTACGGGTAACATCACCCTGAGCGGCAACCAAACCATCGACGGGGTTTCCACTACAACCGGCGACCGGGTGCTGGTCAAATCACAAACTACCGGCTCCGAAAACGGTGTGTACATCACCGGCACGGGCGCCTGGACGCGCTCCACCGACTTCGACGCCTCCACCGAAATGCCCAACGGCGGGGCCTTTTTCGTGGAAGAAGGCACGGCCAACAACGAAAGTATGTGGGTGCTGACCACCGACGGCTCGATCACCGTAGGCACCACGACCCTGACCTTCCAGCGCATTGGCCGCGCGAACCAGGCCACTGCCGGTAGTTACGGCAGCGCCACCCAAATCCCGGTGTTTACCCTGAACAGCGACGGTACCATCAGCGGCGTCACCAACACCACCCTGACCGAAAGCCAAACCCTGACGGCCGGTGACGGCAGCGGTTCGGACCGCACCCTCAATCTCACGGGCGGCAGCAGCGTAACCCTCGCCCAAGGCTCCGGCATCGCGTTAACCCGTTCGGGAAATACCATCACTGTTGCTGCCAGCGCTTCAGCGCCCACGGTGACGATCCAACGATTTGAGGACGTACCGGGGTCGAATACAACCACCACCACGGTATCCGGCTTTACGCCGCTCACCACGGACACCGAAGTGTTTTTGGACGGTGTAATGATGGACTGGGGCGCAGGCGAGGACATTACCGTGTCCGGCCAGGTCATCACGTTTTCCCGCACGGTTTCCACCGGGCAGAAAATCCTGGTGAAAAAAATCACCGTCAACTAACCCCATTCAGAAAATGAAACTCATCATCCCTTTTTTACTGCTTTCCCTTTTCGCCACTGCCCAACCCGGCAGCGACTACAAAATCGAAAAGCGAGACAGCCTCGGTTATGTCCTGCTTCAAAACGGCAGAACTGTGCCCTTCGATACCGCCCAGGTACAAACCAACCTGGCTCAAAAAACGGAGGAAGTCGGTACCATCGAAACGGAAATCGGCCTGCTGGAGCGGCTGGTCATGTTGCGCCGACAGTTGGCCCTGGCCCGCGAAGAAAAACGAACCCTGAACGATATTTTGGAAAAAGCCCGTCAATGTACCGAAGTAACCCCATCCAAAAATTAGCGCTGACGCTGCTGCTCCTCGGGGCAGGGGCTTTGGCTGTTTGGGGGCAATCGACGCGTGTCGATGCCGCCAGCCTGGTGCGTCCGGCTGGCAGCGCGGGCAACATTCAGTACAACAATACTTCGGGTATCGGCGGATCGCCAAACCTGCATTGGGACAACACCAGCGGCGCCTTGCTCGTCGGGCAACCGTCGTCCGGCACGGCTCGGCTGATTGTCAAAGGCAACAACACTAACAATACCACCTTCGCCTTTCAGGGTTTCGACAGCGGCGACACAGAGCGCAGCCGGATCACCAACGGCGGTTATTTTCAGGGAGCCGGGATCAGCCGCATCGGGTTCGATTATGGCGGGCTATTCAATCTCGACGCTCGCTTGCAGCAACCCGCCACGGTGGTTTCCACGATTACCAGCGGCGCCTCGGCTCTGGTCACGTTCAACGGTGGCTTTGCCCCGACGAGTGGCAATGGCATCATGAATCTGGTGGAAGTCACCGGTATGGTCAACCAAACGGGTGGCGCCAACGGCAAAGTGCGCATGATGTATCTCGCGGCTAATGTTGTGAACGCGCCCAATTTGTTCGCCCTGGAAACCGTCGGCGGGTATAGCCTGATCGGCGACGGGGCCGTTTTTCCGGAAGTTATGCCGCGATTGGCTGTCGTGGGCCTGGGGAACACCACTTCCACCAATGCCTTTGGTGCGTACAATACTACGGGCACACCCCTGTTTTTTGTCGGCGACGACGGCCAGGCCGGCATCGGCACTTCTGCGCCGGCCTACGCGCTGGATGTAACCGGCAACGATGCCATTCGCCTGCCGCGAGGTTCTACCGCACAACGACCCGCCAACAGCCAGGGTATTTTGCGCTACAACACCACCGACAATAAATTTGAAGGCAACGACGGCTCCGCCTGGGTGCAATTCGGCGCGGGCAGCTCCGGTGCGCCTACCGATGCGACTTTCCTGACGCTTACCGGCAACGCCACCCTGACCAACGAGCGCGTCTTGTCTGCCGGGGCCAATGTAAAAATGACCGACGGCGGGGCAAACAGTACCCTGACCATCGCCGCGTTGTCCGAAAAATTCGTGACGGGCGGAATTATTTCCCCGGCGCAACTGACCGGCAACCAAAACGACTGGTCGCCCACGGGCCTTTCCACGGCCAGCGTCATCCGGCTGTCCACCGACGCCACTTTCCGGATCATCACCGGTTTGGACGGTGGAGAACCGGGACGGCGCATTACCCTGATGAACGTGGGATCGTACACCGCCATGCTCAAAGACGAATCGGCATCCAGCAGCGCGGGCAACCGCTTTGCCTTCGACGACCAGGACTGGTTTATTCTGCCGGGTCGCTCGGTCGAGTTGATCTACGATGCCACGGCCGCCGTCTGGCGTACCCTGACGGCCTTCGACTATTTTTCCGATTACGTGTTGAGCGCCCAATTCCGGCACGGGGTAGCCGGCTCGACCGGTTCAGGTACCAGCGGCGACTTTTTCGTAAAGGCAAACACCGGCGGCAGCGGCTCGGGTACGGGTGGGGCCCCCTGGGGACTAAGCGGTATTTCCACTTCTTCCTCGGCCACGGGCAAAGGTTCCATCGGTGCGGCGGCCAACGCAATGGTGCGCTCCACCAATAATACCTATTTGCGCTACGCCGCCTCGATCAGCTTAGACAACCTCTCGGATGGGACCAATACTTACAACGTTCGCTGCGGCTGGATGGACGCCTCCAACCCTACAGGCGAGCCATCCAACGGGGTGTACTTCCGCTACACCCACGGCACGAACTCCGGCAACTGGCAGTTCGTCGCCAGGGCAAGCGGAACGGAAACAGTCATCAACACCGGCACCGCTCCGCTCACGGGAACCTCGACTATGCAATCGCTGATCGTCGCTGTTTCACCCAATGGCAGTGCTTGCGAAGGGTATATCGACGGGGTGAGCGTGGGCGTCACGACGACCAACATACCGACTTCGGCGAACATGGGCTATTATTCCCAAATAGAAAAAACGGCGGGTACGACTGCCCGGACGCTATACCTGGCCGGCGCCAACGTACTGGTCGTCGCCAATAAACGACTCTGACAAACCATGAACCTCGAAAAAATAGCCTCCTACGTCGCAGCCGGTGTGTTCGGCTGGATTTTTATCTCGCTGCCCAAGGTGGTGCAAAAGAAGATGAGTTGGCTCACGCTGCTATCAAGCATCGGGCTGGCCGGGGTTGTGGGGTTTATCGGCGGCAGCGTGTTGTCCTACGCCTTTCCGCACCTGCCCGCCGAAATCGTGTGCAGCATCACTTCCATCCTGGGCGCCACTTGTCAGCATTGGATGAATCGCTTCACGCATTTTGCCGACCGCGCCGCGGATAGGGTGGAGGAGGCTGCCCTGGACATGATCGGCAAAGACGAAGCGGAGAAACCCGATAATGAACCTGAAAACTCGAAATGAATCATTCACCAATAAAAATGACTCCCAAAATGAAATTTGTTCGCAACATCCTTAAAAGCTCCCTCACCCTGGCAGTCTTGGCCACCGTCAGCCTATGCGCCGTTTTTGCCGGCCCCGACTCGCTCGGCTCGGCCTTCGACAGTCTCAATGTGGTCAGTTACACCGATCCTACGTCTTTTGTGACGCCCGCGGCCACGAGCAGCGTGGAGGTGGCCATCACCATTTTGCTCGGCCTGTTCGCCGGCGCCATTCCCGGCCTGAAACGTATACCAAAAACTTTTATCCGCAGTGCGGCGGCGGCCCTGCTGGTGGCCGGCGGCGCGGCTACGTTTAAACTGGGCTTTTTGACCCAGGAGAGTTTCGAGTACGTGATCCAGCAGTTTTTGCCCAACTTCGCTTACGCCGGACTGGTCTATAACGCATTGAAGTTTGGGCTGCCATTCATCGGCAAGATGTTAGGAAAGGACTGGAATTTTTTCCAGAGTATCAAACCCGCTCAGTAATACACCGCGATCTTAATAACCCTCAAAACCGCTCCATGCCGGCCAATCCGGTATGGAGCACCATTTATCCGGTGATGAAAAACGACGCCCTGAAAAACATCCTGCTGTGCGCTCTTTTGGCTGCCTGCGCTTTCCTCCTTCGGGGAGGATGCGACGGGGAAAAGTCCCTGGAGACAATCTATGTACCGCGTTACGATACTATCTCCCAATGGAATATCCCCCAGACGCCGGTGCAATGGCAGGAACTGATCGCCGGTAATTCCGCGATCAAACAATTGCTTCAGGCGACGTTTCAAAAGGTGGTGTACCGGCGCGACACCATTCATGACCGGGTATTTGTCAGCGCCCCAACGCCGGTGGATACCCCCATCCTGGTTCTTCCGCAAGCAAACGAATGGGCGGAGGATATCCGGCTCTTCGAAGGCGAAGTCCAGGGCGATAGCGGGCATTGCGTGTTCCGATACCTGGCTGGTGTCGGGTACGACTCCCTGCAATTCATCGCCATCGAGGGGGCCTGTGAACAAAAGACCCAAGGCTCGACACTGGATTTTCCACCAGACTTGCCGCTTCGGTTACTGGCCGGGATTTCCGCCGCGCCAGAGATACAATTGGGCGCAAAGGTTGGCTGGTCGCCACAAGCCAGGGGAGTTCGTTACGGGCTTCATTCTTCCTGGAAGGGTATTTACGGAGCGGCCAATTACGCACCCGGCGACAAATCCTGGCTGTTCGAAGCGGGGGTATTGTTGCCGCTTGGAAAACGAAAATGAAAAAAATCAAAATCATCCGCAAGCGAACTCAAAGTACCTGAAACATCCCCAACCCTGCCACAATAACAGGCGCGGATTGGTACGAACTTGAACCCTAAAATACACTCCCTATGGCTTGTGCAAACGGTTATATCGAAGTCAACGGCGACTGCGTGTACGCCTTCGGAAACGAATCGGGCGTCAGTCCGGACGGAACCCCATTGCCCCAAAACCAGGGCGGCGGGTTCTGGGACTGGGTAAACAAAAACCTGCCCGACATCCTGGTCGCCGCCGGCTCGGTGTGGCAATCGAGCCAGCAAAACAATAACCAGCAATCCAATACTTCACCTAATCCGCAACCGCCGGTGGCGAAACAAAACCAAATACCGGTCTGGGTGTGGATTTTGCTGGCCGTGGCCCTGATCGTCATCCTGTTTCTGCTCTTGCGTGGACGTAGTACTCAAGTAGTGCAAATGCCGGCGGGAGCAATGGTTTAAACCTTAAAAAACGAAAATCATGTGTACCTGTAAAGACGAACAAAACAAACCCTGCTGGTGCTGGAAAAAGTGGGCACTCGTAGCCCTTGGCCTCGTGGTCCTGGTTGGTGCGGCTTGGTGGTATTGGAAAAAGAAACGTTCGGCCGGCTGATAAACCCCAAAAATCCCCGATAATGGCCAAGTGCGGACATACGATATGCCCCGATGAAGATTGCGGCTGGACCTACCTGTTCAGCGGTGAGCGGCGAGACAATTGCCGCCGGGTGCAGCACTGCTTCGAGGACAGTTGCAGCAGCCTCAAGGCCCTCGGGCCTTCGGGGTTTTTGTTATATGATGCCTGCCTGGGCCATTGCCACCGTCAGGAAAACAACCCCAAATACCCTTCTGCCTACGCCTCCACCAACGAATACCTGTGCAACAACTTCGACCCCGTTATGCTCGTCGATTACTTCGGCGCCAACGTGTGCGGGGTGCCGGGGGAGGAAACGAAAGTCGGGCAAGTGCAGCAGGCCACGGAAACATCCAACGCGCAGACGCGCTGGGTGCTGTTTTTTATCGCCATTGTCATTCTAATCCTGCTCAGCGCATTGCTATGGAAGAACAAGGACAAGTAACCCAAAGTGAGGCAAGCGTCGATTGGTTGCCGTCGCTGTTCCAGGCTATCGGCAGTGTGTTCGATACGATCTCCACTGCCCTGGAGCCTACTGTCCTTTCAGCGCAAGCGTACTTCCAGCAACTGCTCAACGCGCAAGCAGAACTACAAGACCCGCTGGCCCAGGTCAATGAAAACCGCCGGCGCACCGACATGATTTTGATTTACGCGGGAGTGGGCATTATCGCGCTTTTGATTATCGCCATCATCATAAAAAAGAAGGAATGAAAAGTATTTCCCATATCGTCATTGTCGCGGCAGTAGCGATCTGCTTGCTACTGTTGGTGGTCTTTCTTTTTCGACCTACCAAAGCCGCTCCGGGCACAGGTGGTGAAAACGGTAATGGATCCGGTGATGATCCGCCTGTCGGCCCTTTACCTTGCCAGAACATCCCCGACAACCTGCCACCTTTTCAAAATGCCGTGACCCCACCCGGCGCCAAGGCTTTTCTGGGTGTGCCTGATGCCGATTGGACTCCGGATTTTGAAGCCCGGTTGCGCGGCTTCTTCCTTGCCGTGGATGTGGAGCCTTCCGATTTTACGATGAAATATTTCGGAGCCAGTGTCATCTGGCAATACCTGAACAGTCCGGATGGACAGTTGCCCGACCTGGTCGTGCTCAAGGCCTCGAAACGCTGCGGAACCATCATCGGGGTACCTTCGCAGTATATTCCCAAACCGCCGTTTTGTCTCTCCTTCACCTCCGGCAATTGGCTGGAACCTACTTACAGTGAAGATAAGGAAGTCGGAACCGCTGAATGGGATGGTATCAGAAACGTATTCGGTATTTCCACCTCCGAGTGGACACCCGCTATGCAATCACGCGTGAAAGGTTTTTTCAAAGCCGTGAACATCCAACCCTCGGAATGGAATGCCAAGGGCTTGAACCAATGGTATCAGAGACGGCCGGCCAAAGAATACCTCGTCAGTGCCCTGGGCGGCCTGCCGGATGCCCTGATTACCCAGGGTTGTATGCGCTGCGATGGTAAAAGCGATCAATTCATCAACGACCTGTGATCATGAAAACCATCGACTTCAACGAAATACTGGGACTTATTCAAGCCGGCCAACCGGTGCTTTGCATTGACGTGCGGGAAGCATATCGCCAGGCTTCGATGGATGCCGGGGGGTGGAAGATTCCGTACAATGAGATTGCGCGCCATGCCGAAATGCTTTTGCCGTTCAGGGATTGTCTGACGGTGGTTTGTTGTTTGCGGCCTTCTGGAAGTCAACGCACGACGATTGCCGCCGGCGCCCTTCGGAAACTGGGGTTTACTGATGTGCGGGAATTGAAAAATGGATTGTACCAGGGATGGATTCAAAAGGTGGGACGTAAGGTGAAACTGCCGGCGGCGGCGCAAAGTGTAGAGGTATGATTCCGTTGTTGTTCTTGAATCCGAGGTGGGTTAGGGAGAACCCGGTGGCCACTTTTTTGATAGCAATAATCTTTATTGCACTTGGCATAGCCCTTGCAGACTTATGGAAAAGCCGGAACACACAGGTTTAGCATTTCCGGACAATAAAAGTATGGCTTCATCACACACTCCAATTCACTATGTAGTTTGCGCCTCTATTTTTCAACGCGACGTGCTGCCGGTAAAACCCACCGTAATCTACAACGGCTTTGCCGTCAATGCTTATTTGGAGAAACGGTTCCGGCGAAAAGAACTGAAGCGCCTGGCATACGTCGGCCGGTTTTACCCAGGGAAAAACGTGGAGTTGATACTCCGTTTATTCGAATCTGCCGATAGTATTCTGCAATCAATAATTAATGGCTCATTGAAGTTTCAACGCGGTGTCCAGCCGTTGCGCCGCATTGTCCCAATTGATGATTTGGAAAAGGTTGTCCACGAACTCGCCCCGGCGGTTGCGGTATTTCAGGTAGTAGGAATGTTCCCAAACGTCAATGACGAGCAAAGGAATCACACCCCACTGGGTCAGTTTCTCGTGATTTTCGCAGCCCAGCACGGTCAGTTTGTCGGTGTAGGGCTGGTAGCCGAGGATGCCCCAACCGTTGCCGTCCACGTCTTTGGAGATTTTGGCGAGCAGGGTTTTCAGGCGGTCGAAACTGCCGAAATCCCGTTCGATGCGCTTCAAAAGTTCGCCCGAAGGGTCAGATTTTTTGTTCGTCAGGTTCGTCCAAAAAATCGAGTGCAGGATGTGCGAGGAGAGGTGGAAAGCGAGTTTTTTCGTCCAGAAATCCAGCGTGTCGAGGCTGTTTTCATCCAACGCTTTTTTAATCATGGACAAATCCTTGTTCGCCGCCTTCACCGCCCCGCCGTGGTGGAAGGTGTAGTGCAGGTGGACGGTCTCCTCGTCCATGTAGGGTTCGAGGAAGGTTTCCGAATAAGACAGCGGTTGAAGGGCGAAGTTGCCGTCTGCGTCCACAAGTTTGTCAATGCCGTTTTCGGCGAGGTTTTGCGAAAAAACGGAGTTGTTGGGCAGCAAGGTTGCGCCGCCAAGAATAGCTGAGGTTTTGAAAAAATCTTTACGGTTCATGTTTTTTATTTTTAATGAGAGATGAAATATTCCACCAGCCCGAACAGGACGCTCACCCCAATCCACGCCATCATGCCCACCTTGAAGCGGTACATCGCCAAACACGACACCACGACCCAGCCTAACGCCAGCCAGTCCATCGTTGCCCATGACAGTTCCTTCGGGAAAATGACCGCCTTGCCGAGGTAGAGGGTCAGGTTCAGCACCACGCCCACCACCGCCGCCGTCACCAACCCGAGCACTCCCCTAACCTGCTTATTTTCTTGCGTCTTTTCGATGATGGGCGCCCCGGCAAAGATGAACAGGAAGCAGGGCAGGAAGGTGAAGAACGTGGTCACGGCCAGCCCCAGCGCCCCCATCCAGAGCGAACCGTCGAACTGGTTGTAGCCCGCCATGAAGCCCACGAACGCCAGCACCATGATGAGCGGACCGGGCGTCGTTTCGCCCAAAGCCAGGCCGTCCACCATTTGCAGGCTGCTCAACCAGTGCAGCTTCTCCACGCTGACCTGCGCCACGTAGGGCAGCACCGCATACGCCCCGCCGAAAGTGACCAGCGCCGCCTGCGTGAAAAACAGCGACAGTGTCTTCCAGAAAGCAAAGTCTTTGGTGAAAAAGTAAAACAGCACAAAAGGCAACACCCACAGTGCCGCGGCCGTCAGCGCCTGCCTCGCCAGCCGGGCAGCGTTGAAGCCCGTGCCGGGAATCACCGTGTTTTTGTTCAAGAAATAACCCGCCTCATCCGCCTCCTGTTTTTCCGCCTTTTTTGGGTTTTGTTGAAACAGTAGGGGCAAAAACCGCCGGGCAAGCGCCGCCGTGACGATGGCGCCGAGGATGATGAGCGGGAAAGGAATGTTCAGGAAAAAAATGCAGACGAAAGCCGCCGCCGCCACCAGGTAGTGGAACGGCGTCGCCAGCGACTTCTTGCCGATTTTTATCAACGCCAAAATCACGATGGCAATAACTGCCGGTTTCAGCCCTTCGAACAGGGCATAGACCCAGGGCAGGTCGCCGAAACTGACATAGGCGATGCTCAAGCCCAGCAAAATGAACATGGACGGCAGCACGAACAGCGATCCTGCCGCCAGCCCGCCCCAGGCGCCGTGCAGCAACCAGCCGGTGTAGATGGCGAGTTGTTGCGCCTCCGGTCCCGGGAGAATCATGCAGTAGTTCAGCGCATGAAGGAACTTGCTGTCGCTCATCCACTTCTTTTTGTCCACGAGGTACTCGTGCATGATGGCAATCTGCCCGGCAGGACCGCCGAAACTGATGAAGCCGAGTTTCAGCCAGAAACGGAGGGCTTCAGAAAAGGAGGGTGAAGTTGGATTCAAGTCATTCAAATTTTTTGATTTCAAAATCATCAAACTGCGTCACGGCATCCGCCTTCGTCCAAAGCCCGACTTTGCCTGCGTTGGGAAAGGTGCCGTCCTGCACCTTGAACAATTCCTTGTCGTTCAGGAAAACCGTGAACAGGTCGCCCTTGACAACCAAACGCAGGTTGTTCCAGCCGTCGCCGAGCGGGGGCGTGTCCATGCCGTAGGTTTTGCCCAAACCGACAAGCGGCAGGTCGCTGCGCTTGCCGTTTTCCATTTTGTATAGCACCGCGTTGTCTTCCAGGGGGTTCGCCCGCACGATGTAGTGGTTGTTCTTGTCAATGAAACGCCAGACAAATCCGCCGCCCCGGTCGTGTTTGCCTTGCGAGCTTTTCAGCCGCACGCTCAACACCATGTCTTTGGCGCTGACGCTGTCGTGGACGACCACGTTGAAATGGCGGCTGGGGTTGTCGCTGCGCAGTTGTGCCAGCACCCGGTTGCCGCCGTCGTCGGTCACTTCCCAGTCCGTGCCGCCTTCGCCGGTGAAGTGTTGCGCCCAACCGGCAGGCAGTTGACCGGCTGGAAAGTTTTCAAAATCGAAGCGCCACGTGGTTTGGGGCTGGAGGGTGTCGGGGAATTGGGCTTGCTGGTTGATTGCCTGCTGTTGTTCGGGCGTCAGGGAAGATTGGCGGCTGCCGCAGGCGAAGAGGGCAAGCCCGGCGAGCAGCGTAAAAATGAAGGGGAAAGCATTTTTCATGACTTATTCATTTTTGAATTTATTTTCCAACAGTTCTTCTCTTGCCTGTGACCGGAAGGAATAGGTGAAAGTGAGCAGCGCAGCCCTCGTATCAATTTTGAAAATCCGGCTGAACTCAAATTCCGGTGCGGACAATCGTGTCCCGCTCTCCTGCGTGTCAAAAATATCCGTGACCGCCAGCCCAAGCCTGCCCTTGCCTTTCAGTACGCTTTGCTGAAAACCCAGGTCAACGAACCACACCGCCACCCTTTCGCCCTGCGGAATGGCGATGGGCGAGGTATAATTGGCGGTCAGTTGGATTTTACCGCCTTCCCAGGGGGTGAAATTGTTGATGAGTTTGGCGAAATACGTCCACTGGTTGCGCTGCAAGCCCAGTGTTGGGTCGTTGTTCACGAAGCGCAGGTCGTAGCCCGACATGTTGAGGTTGAGGCTCCAAAAATCAAACGGATTGACGGCGACCATGCCCTCCAGTCCATAAGTTGTTGCATTGCCGAAATTAAAAGGCTTTGTGAACGCCACGCCGTTGCTGTCGAGGGTGGTGTAGGGCAAAATCACGTTGCTGGTGTTGCGGTAAAATCCCGTGAGGTTGAGACTGCCGTTTCCGAAGGTATGGCTGTACGTCAGTTCGAGCGAATGTGCCAGTTCGGGCTTCAGCGCAGGGTTCCCCGCACGGGTGTTGAGCGAGTCGGTGATGTCCGTGAACGGTATCATCTGCCCGAAAGAGGGGCGGTTGATGCGCCTGCCGTAAGTCAGTTTCACCATGTCACGGTTGGCGGTGTACCGAATCAGTTGGGCAGAGGGGAAAAGGTTGAAATAGTCGTTTTTGAAAGTCAGGGGCTTGAGTTTCAACCCGCCGTTGTTCCATACCTGTTCTGCCCGGAGTCCCAGCCCGAACTTCCAGTCCGGCGATTTTTTATCGCCCACCCAAGTGTTGTACTGCACGTAGGCTGCATGGATTTGCTCCCTGAAATTGAAAATATCCGTATTGTCAGGGTCGGTGACGAAGCCGCCGTTCGACTCGTTTTGGCGTAGAAAGTCGTTGTCGAGGCTGCGGAAGATGGCTTTGTAGCCCGTTTCCACCAGACTGTTCGGCCCGGCGGGATGCGAGTAGTCGAGCGAAAGATTGCTGATGCCGTAGTTTTCGTAGTTGTGCGTTTTCTGCAAGTACGGGTCGCCCGTTTCTACAAATTCCGGGTCGAGTTCCTGCGTGGTGATGAGGGTGTTTTCCCGGTCGTTGTCGAAAGCTGAACTGGCACGCAGCGTGAGCGACTGGTCGGGCTTGCCGAACTTCCGGGAAAATTCGAGCAGGGCTTCGGCGGTGTGGAAACGCCTGATTTCGTTGGAATGGCGGCGGTTTCTGCCCGTAAAATCGAGGGTGGCGGTTTCCGCGGTGGTGGTGAGGGTCTCGCTGTTGTCCTCGCCCTGAAAAAGCCAGATGGCTTCCAAGTTCAGGCTGTTTTTTTCATTGGGCGAAAAGTCAATATTGATTCTGGCATTTTGATTTTGGAGGGTGCGCTCGTCGAAGCGCCGCTGGGTCAGGAAATATTCGTCGGGCAGGTTGAACTGCACCCGGTCGCCCCTGACCCGGCGGGTGCGGGTGGTGTACCAGTTGTCGTAGGCGGCGCCGAAGTTCCATTTCGGGGTTTTGTGGTTCAGGAGCAGCGTGCCGTTCAGGCGGTAGCGTTCGCCGAAGCCCGCCCCGGCTGCCACGGCGCCATTCGTGCCCAGGTCGGTGTTTTTTTTCAGCACCAGGTTGATGATGCCGGCCTCGGCGTCGGCGTCGTATTTCGAGGAAGGGTTGGTGATAATTTCGATGCGCTCGATGGCGGCGGCGGGGATTTGTTCGAGGTTGGCGGTTCGGTCGGCGCCGCCGATGCCCGACACCCTGCCGTTTATCAAAATCAGCGGTGATTTTCCCCGGAGGGTGATTTCGCCCTCTGCGCCAGCCATCACGCCGGGCATGTTTTTGAGCAAATCGGCAGCCGAGCCGCCGATTTGGGTGAGGTTGTCGGAGGCGTTCAGCGCAATGCCTTCCTCGGTTTTTTGAATCAGGTTGCGGATGGCGCTCACTTCCACGCCCCGCAGGGTGGTTGCGCTCGCCGTCAGCACGATGGCGGGCAGGTTGGCGGCTTGGTTGTTCCCACCAATGCTCACCGTCTGTTTGTACCCTTCGCAGCCGATGAATTGCACGTTCAGGAAATAGTCGCCAAAGGGTATTTGGGTCAATGAAAACCGCCCCATACTATCGGTAATCGTGCCGCCTGCAATCCGGGAGGTATCGCTTTGGAGTGTGATGAAAACGCTGGCGAACTCGATCGGTTGGCGGTCGGTGTCTGTTACCGTGCCGCTGATGACGCCCGTTTTTTGAGCATGGGCAAACGAGCAGAACAAGCCAAAAAGGAAGATGAAAATTATTTTCATAAAACCGGATTCCAAGTGTGTTTTTCCGACTGAACGTGCTTCGCCCAACTGTACAGCGCATCGTAGATTTTCATTCCGATTTCCAACTGTTCGTGGTCGTTTTGGAAGTTGTGGCTCAACCCTGCGGAAATTGCCCACAGCCCGGCGGCTTGCGGGGCGAGGTCGAAGCGGTCGGTGTCCGCCCCCCGCACAATCGCAGCGAGTTGGAAGAGGGCAGGCTCGGTCAGGCCGTGCTTTTTCAGGATGAAATCGAAGGTACAAAATTCCCCTTCGTGAGAGTATTCAGCGCCGGGGATGTCGTAGGCAATTGCGTCGAGCGTTTTTGCCTGCTCAAAGACCTGCTCCTTTGGTACGTAAATGAATTCCGCTTCGCCGTCCACAAAGTTTTTGATCAGCCAGGGGCAGGCGATACGGTCGATTTTGGGTCGCTCCCTTGTTATCCATTTCATAGTTTAATGATTTTTCCACAAGGTTACCGGCCAAAATGATTGAAAAATAGAACGGATTTAATCCCTTGTATCCGCTTTACCTTTTTGCAGGTTTTTTCTGAAAACGGACGGCTGAACGCCCATAAATTTTTTAAAAATGCGGATGAAATGGCTCTGGTCGGAGAAACCGGTGAGGTAGGAAATTTCGGTTAGAGAGTGCTCCGTGGTTTCGAGCAAGTGAACGGCTTTTTCGATCCGGAGTTTGCGGATGTATTCGCCAAAGGAGAGGTTGTCGAAATATTTGGAAAAAGTTCTGGACAGGTATGCCGGGTGGATGTCGAGTTCTTTGGAAACGGCTGTAAGACTCAGGCTGAAATTAGTGTCCACGTAATCCTGGATGGTCTCTTTCAATTCTTTTGCCCAAGCGGGAATACGCTGCTTCGACACCGCTTTGTCCGAAATGTATTTGTTCAACATTTTCAGGAGCAATTGTTCCACCGGGTCTCCCGTGTGTTTCTCGTGCTGAAGGTGTTTTAGCCAGCTGTACAGCGCGTCGTAGATAATCATGCCCATTTCCAGCATTTTATGGTCGTCCCGGATGTTGTAGGACAACCCGGCCGAAATGGCCCACAACCCCGCCGCCTGGGGCGCCAGATCGAAGCGGTCGGTGTCGGCGCCCCGCACGATGACGGCCATTTGCAAGAGGGCAGGATCGGTAATGGCGTGCTTTTTGAGAATGGTATCGAAGGTGCAAAACGCTCCGCTGTGGGAATATTCCACATCGGGAACATCGAAAGGGATAGCGTCCAACTCTTTTGCCTTTTGGAGCACCTGGTCGGCAGGCACGTAGATAAATTCCGCTTCCTTGTCCACGAAGTTTTTGAGCAGCCAGGGACAGGCGATGCGGTCTATTTTGGGGCGTTCTCGGGTGATCCAGTTCATAGTATCAGGAAAATAGCAACAAAAATAATATAAAGAAATCGTCCGGGGCAGACAACCGCCAGGGTACTTTACTTGAATATCTTAACGAATGTGAATATCGATGGGTTAAATCACCTCCTTGCCGGCTGCTTAAAAAATGACCGGCGCAGCCAGGGAGCCTTGTACGAACGGTTTTATAGCTACGCGCTGTCGATAGCCCTGCCGTATTGTGCCCATGAAGAAGAGGCCCGTGAAGTGGTAAGCGACGCTTTTTTAAAGGTCTTTACCGGTATCGGGCGTTACGACCCTACATTTGCATTCGCTACCTGGCTTCGCACGATCGTGGTACGGACAGCAATAAATCGCTACAAAAACCGGAAGAAACCATATTAGAACTTGTAAGGGATCAATTAAAGGATTGCCGGATGTTGGACCTGGGTATCGGATTAGGCCGAACGACCTTGCATTTCGCGCCGCTTGTAAAGGAATACGTCGGTACGGACTATTCATTCGGCATGATAAAAACGTACCAGAAGATGTTCCCTCAAACGAAACCAAACGTTCAAGTGAGGTTGAGCGATGCGCGAATGATGCGGGAGTTCGAATCGAACTATTTCGATTTTATTTTATTCAGCTTTAACGGTATAGATTATATATCGCATGAAGACCGAATTGACACGCTGAAAGAAATAAAAAGGATTGGGAAAAAAGGCGGGCTCTTTGTCTTTTCAACGCATAATCTGCAATACGTTGACAATCTCTATACCGTTAAGCTCCAAAATGGCTTGAGATATTCTGCCTACCAATGCTACCGGTATTTTAGGTTGATTTATGAAAACGGCTTCCCGGGGAAATACCGGAATAAAGACTTTGCCATTCTTAACGACGGAGCGCATCACTTCAAATTGAAGACGTACTACATCAGGCCGGCCGCCCAAGTCGAGCAATTGGAGCGCATGGGCTTCAAAAACATCCGGTTGTTTTCACTAAAAACGGGTGGCGAGGTGGAGAAAACCAGACTAAATGGAGCCGGCAAGGATAGCTGGATTTATTATATGTGCGAATTCGCCTAAACCATTTTTTGTAATTCTTATTCCTGACGATCTGCATTTTTGAAACGGAAGACGTCGAAAGCCCTACATTTACCCCGCATGAAAAATCGCCTTGCCATGTTCCTCGCCCTCGTCCTGCTCGCGCAGGGGCTGTCTCCGCTTACGGAGCAGTTGGTCAAGGTACCGGCGTTAGTAGCGCATTTTTATACGCACCACCATCATGCGCACCACGATCACGGCGACGAATTGACGTTTTTCGATTTTCTTGCCCAACATTACGGCAACCGAGCACATCACGATGACGCGGGTCAGGGGCATTCCGATCTGCCGTTTCGCAGCGCTGATGCTTCTTTTACCGCGCTTTTGCTCGCGTTACCTTACGACCATCCACTGCCGAACGTGACCGCCTTCCTGGTATTCCTGCCAAGAGCTACTTTTGAGCATGCGGCTTTCTATTCTGGTCTGTTTGTCCGGGATGTTTTCCGGCCTCCGGTGGGTTGAGCCGTTTCCTCTTTTGTTTCGGGTTTTATCTCCAACCGATTCGACACCTCGCTGTGCCGGACGGTTTCCCGTTTATGCGACCTTATAGGTTCAGTAAACGCGACGTCCGGTACTCGTTCTCAATACCTGCCATTTCCTAAACAATTTATTTTCAGCACATTCACCATGAAAAAGATATTCATTGGCTTACTGGCGACCATGCTCGTCGTCGCCTGCCGGCCGCATAGCCACGATGCCGAAGGCGGGCACACCCACAATCCCGACGGCAGTCACCCCGTTGCAGAATCCGAACTCGAAGCCCTCGCTTTTACGCTCTATTCCGCTAAAACCGAACTGTTCGTGGAGTTCAAACCGCTCGTAGTGGGGCAGGAAAGTCGCTTCGCGGCCCACTTCACCGCCCTCGGCGAGTCGTTCACCGCCGTCGGCGAAGGCAGCGTCACGCTAACCCTGACCGGGGCAGCTGGCAACCAAAGCATTACCGCCAACGAACCCCAGGTTCCGGGCATCTTTCGCTTGCGCATAACCCCCGAAAAGCCGGGGCTTTACAAACTCGTATTCGACATCAAGACGCCCGCCTATACCGACCAGGTGGTACTGGACAGCGTGACGGTTTTCCCCGATGAAAAAACCGCGCTGGCCCAACAAGAGTCTGAGAACGGCGGCGGCAATGACATTTCCTACCTGAAAGAGCAGGCCTGGAAAATTGATTTTGCCAACCAACCCGTGCAGCGCGCGGCCTTCGCTGGCGTGGTGAAAACGTCCGGCGTAGTCGTTACGGCGCCGGGCGACGAAGAAACCGTATCGGCCAAAACAGCCGGCATCGTCCGCATCAACCAAGCGGGCTTGTTTGAGGGCGCGCCCGTCGGGGCCGGACAGGCGCTCTTCACCGTATCGAGCCAGGGGCTGACCGACCGTAACACGCCCCTGCAAATCCAGGAAGCACAAAGCAATGTAGCCAGGGCCAAAGCTGACTTCGAGCGCAGCCAAAAACTATACAACGACCGCCTGTTGGTGGAAAAAGACTTCCTGCAAGCCAAAAATATTTATGAAAACACCCAAATGCTCCTCGCTACGCTGACGGCCAATTACGGGCAGGGTGGCCAAAGCATCCGCACCCGGCAGTCGGGTTTTGTCAAATCGCTGCTGGTCACCGACGGGCAATTCGTCGAAACGGGCGCGCCGCTGGTTATTATTTCCAAAAACAAAAAATTAGTCATCAAAGCCGAAGTGTCGCAAACGGCATTTTCCAAAATCGGCGGCATCGCGTCGGCCAATTTCCGCACAGCTAACGGCCGGGTATATTCGCTGGCCGAACTGAACGGCCGCTTGGTGTCCATCGGCAAGTCGGCGGAAAATACCATGTTCATTCCCGTCTATTTCGAGGTGGACAACCGCGAGGGCATCGTCCCGGGAGCGTTCATCGAAGTGTTTTTGAAAACAACCACACAGACTGCGGCGCTGACCGTCCCGGCTTCGGCGGTCATGGAAGAACAGGGCAGCTATTTCTGCTACGTCCAAACGGAAGGCGAGTCGTTCCAAAAACGCGAACTCCGCATCGGCGGCACCGACGGTCAAAACGTGCAGGTGCTTTCCGGAGTGACCGAAGGCGAACGCGTGGTAACCAAAGGCGCGTACAACATCAAACTCAGTACCGCTGCAGGCACACTGCCCGCACACGGACACGAGCACTAATTTCTATAATGATGAATGATGAATGATAAATGATGAATGCCGAACGTGGCAAACGCCTACCCGACATTTTATCCTTCATTCATAATTCATCATTTCTCATTCATAATTAGAAAAGAAATGTTGAACAACATCATTCAATACGCCCTGCACAATCGGTTGATGATTGTAGCAGCGGCTGTTTTTCTCCTTATCTGGGGCGGTTTTATCGCCTCGCGCATGGATGTGGACGTGTTCCCTGACCTCACCGCCCCCACGGTGGTGGTCATGACCGAATCGCACGGCATGGCCCCCGAAGAGGTGGAGAAATTAGTTTCATTCACAATTGAATCCGCGCTCAACGGCGCGACCGACGTGCGGCGGGTACGCTCGTCCTCATCGGCCGGCATTAGTATCGTCTGGGTAGAATTTGAGTGGGGAACCGATATTTTCAAGGCCCGCCAAATCGTGAATGAAAAACTGTCGGCAGTGCAGGAACGTCTCCCCGCAGGTGTGGGCAACCCGACCCTGGCGCCGCAAGCCTCCATCATGGGCGAAATCATGCTCCTTGCCGTCACTTCCGATAGCAGCGACGTCATGGAAACGCGCACCGTGGCCGACTGGAACATCCGCCCGCGCCTGCTCTCTACCCCCGGCGTAGCCAACGTGGTGGTTATCGGCGGCGAGTACAAACAATACCAGGTGCTGGCTAATCCCTTGCTGATGAAACACTACGGCGTGACGCTCAACGAATTGCTCGAAGCCTGCCAATCGTCGAACCAAAACGCATCGGGCGGCTTTGTCAACGATTTCGGCAACGAGTACATCGTTCGGGGTATGGTGCGTACCAGCAATTTGGAAGAATTGGGCAACGTAGTGGTCAAAACCATCGGCGGGCTGCCCGTGAAGATCACAGACGTGGCAGAGTTGAAAATAGCCCCCGCGCCCAAAATCGGCGACGGCGCACTGAGCGGCAACCCGGCGGTTATCCTCACCATCTCGAAACAGCCCAATACGAATACGCTCGAACTGACCAAACGCCTGGACGCGGCGCTGGCCGACATTCAAAAAAATCTGCCCGCTCATATCCACGTCCGCTCCGATATTTTCCGGCAAAGCGATTTTATCCAGGCCTCCATCGACAATGTGAACCGTTCGCTGCTCGAAGGTTCGTTTTTCGTGGTCGCCGTGCTGTTCCTGTTTTTGATGAATTACCGGACTACCGTCATCTCCTTGCTGGCTATCCCGCTATCCCTGTTGGTCGCAATTCTGGTGTTAAAATGGCTCGGTCTCACGATCAACACCATGAGTCTCGGAGGTATGGCCATTGCCATCGGCGCGCTCGTGGACGATGCCATCATCGACGTTGACAATGTGCTAAAACGACTGAAAGAGAACGCTTTGCGTCCTGAAACCGAAAAGCGCCCGGCGCTCGTTGTCATTTTTGAAGCCAGCAAAGAAATCCGGGCCTCTATCCTGAATGCCACGCTGATCATCATCGCCGCGTTCATTCCCTTATTTTTCCTCTCGGGCATGGAAGGGCGGATGTTGGCGCCGCTGGGTATATCGTTCATCGTCGCACTGTTCGCCTCGCTGGTAGTGGCCGTCACGCTGACGCCCGTGTTGTGCAGCTATTTGCTGACCGACGAAAAAATGCTCGTCCGGCAGGCCAAAGGCAGTTGGCTGGTGCAGCATCTCAACCGTTGGTACGAATCGGCCTTGCGCGGCGCCATGCGGATAAAAACGCCGCTGCTTATTGTTTCCATCCTGCTGTTTTTAGGCTCGATATTCTTGATGTCGAGGCTGGGGCGCAGTTTTTTGCCTGAATTTAACGAAGGTTCGTTGGTCGTCAGCGCGGTGAGTTTGCCGGGTATTTCGCTGGAAGAAAGCAATAAAATCGGTTCGCAGGTAGAACGCGCCTTGCTGACCGTACCGGAAATAGGCGTCACCACGCGCCGAACGGGTCGCGCCGAGAGCGATGAACATGCCCAAGGTGTGAATGCCGCCGAAATAGATGCGCCCTTTGTGCTGAAAGACCGCGACCGCGAAACGTTTCTTGCCGACGTGCGTGAAAAACTCAAGAGCGTGAGCGGTGCGAACATTACTATCGGACAGCCCATCGGACACCGCCTCGACCACATGCTCTCCGGCACCCGGGCCAATATCGCCATCAAATTGTTCGGCTCGGATTTACAAAAAATGTACGCGCTGGCTAACGAAATCAAAAATAACATCCAGGGGGTTGACGGTTTAGTGGATTTGAGCGTAGAGCCGCAAATCGAGATACCGCAGGTACAAATCAAAGGTAACCGGGAAATGCTCGCCCGTTACGGCATACGGACCGCCGATTTTATTGAATTTGTGGACGTGGCTTTGGCAGGCGAGAAAACGGGAGAAGTATTCGAAGGAGAAAAACGATTCGACCTGGTTTTGAAATACAACGGCGACCATCGCTCGACCATCGAAAACATCCGGAATACCCTGATCGACGCCGGCAACGGGCAAAAAATTCCGCTGTCCTACGTCGCTGACGTGCAATCCAACACCGGTCCGAACACCGTGAACCGCGAGAATGTGCAGCGCAAAATCGTGGTGTCGGCCAACGTCGCCGGGCGCGATTTGCGCAGCGTGGTGAACGATATTCAGCAAAAAGTAGGCGACAACGTGCGTTTGCCCGAAGGCTATCACATCGAGTACGGCGGCCAGTTCGAAAGCGAAGCAGCCGCTTCGCGCACCCTGTTCATCGCCTCCTTGTTGGCGCTGTTGGTCATTTTTCTGTTGTTGTACCAGGAGTTTAAAGACCTGGGCATGGCAGGTATTATTCTCATCAACCTGCCGCTCGCACTCATCGGCGGCGTAGTCGGCATCTGGTTCACGTCGGGCGTGTTGAGCATTCCGGCAATCATTGGGTTTATTACATTGTTCGGCGTGGCTACCCGAAACGGTATCCTGCTGGTGTCGCATTACGAGACTATGCAGCGCGAAGGCAGGTCGCTGTTCGAGGCCGTCATTCACGGCTCGATAGACCGGCTGACCCCGATTTTGATGACCGCGCTCACGGCGGCCCTTGCCCTCATTCCGCTCGCCCTGGCGGGCGACGAACCGGGCAACGAAATCCAGAGCCCGATGGCCAAAGTGATTTTGTTCGGGCTGCTGAGTTCGACCCTGCTCAATATTTTCATTATTCCGGCGGTGTATTTTATCGTTCAATCAAAAAGGAAAAAAGATGCTTAAATCATATTTCAGTGGGGCGGTGTTTTCGAGTCACCGCCTCATTACGACCACATTTTTACTGCTCTGCGTTGGCAACCTGCCCGCCCAAAGCACGCTTGACGCGATGCTCACGCAAATCGAGAGCAACAACAAAACGCTCCGTGCAGAGCGGCAACGGGTGGAAGCTGCGGCCAAAGAATACCAAACCGGCATCTGGCTCTACGATCCTCAGATTAGTTACGATTGGTTGAAAGGCTTTCCCAATTCGGCGGGTAATCAAAACGACCTGACGGTCACGCAACCCTTCGACTACCCCACGGCTTACGCCCGGCGGCGAAAATTGGCGGGCTTGAAAACAGGGCAGCTTGCTTTTGAAAGCAAAAGCCTCCGGCAGGATGTGCTCCTGGAGGCAAAACTTACCGGAATTCAACTGATTTACCGGAACAAACGCAAAGCGGAACTTATCCGGCGCCTGGCGGCGGCGCAACAGTTTTTGGACAATTACCAAAAAAAGTACGATGCCCGCGACGCAACAGCGCTGGACCTGAACAAGGCCCGCCACCAGGTGGTCAACCTGCAAACCGAACTGAAACTCCTGGAAGTCGCAACGGCAGAATACCTGACCCAACTCATCGCCCTGAACGGTGGTGTGCCAATCACGGTCATGGACACGATTTACCCGGCGCCGACAATGGTGTTACCTGCTTTTGATTCGTTGGAACAAACCATCGAGGCGACCGACCCGACCTTACAATTTTTGCAGGCGCAACAGCAAGTCGGCGCTGCGCAGTTGTCTCTGACCAAGGCGCTCAACTTGCCCAAATTGGAAGCAGGCTATCGTTACCAAGGGATTTTGGGGCAAAATTTTCACGGATTGCATGTCGGATTGAGCATACCCCTGTGGGAAAACAAAAACCGGTTGGCGCAGCAACAATTGCAATCGGCTTTCTATGCCGGGCAAACCGAGGAGCACCGAACGGAGCATTATTACGACATAAAGCGGCTCTACGAAAAGTACCAAAGTCTCCAAACAGGGCTGGACGAATACCGCCGGAGCCTGTTGTCGCTCAACAACATGGAACTTCTGGACAAGGCTTTGCAAGCGGGACAAATCACCACGCTGGAATATTTCGTGGAGCAATCGCTGTTGTATGATAGCCGGGACCGGTTGTTGGAATTGGAGCGGGAAGTGGCCCTGGCCGCAGCGGGGTTGTATAAATTTGAGTTGTGATCTATTGAAAGGCGGCGTACATTCAGACAGTCGGGTAAAAGCGGTGTGAAAACTGAAAACCAACAAAAACGATAGCAGCCGCGGCTAAACCGAAATCTTCCCGTACTCCCAGCACAAATGCAGCCGACGTTCCGATGAACGCCCAGAGCAGCGGGATCAAATACAGGTACCACCGGAGGCGTTCGGCAGCCAGCAGTATGCCAAACGTAAAAATGGTGGTAGGGCACGGCGCTACGCCAAATATCGGGGCGCGTGGATACTGATGCCCTGCAAAATAGCCAATCAGGGAGTAAAAAAACAGGGCACACAGGATCAGTATCGCGGACGCCATCCAGCGCACCGGGTTGATGTCAGGTGCTGTCATGGGCGATTTCCAAGCATACCAGGCAAAGAGGAGGGCTTGCACCACGAACATCGCCCCGAACACAAAGGCCGCTTTGTTGATGGCGCTGAAATGCAACAGGTGGTAGCCGATTCCATTGATAAGCCATAAAACGGACAGCAGGTAAAATGCGATTTGCCGGGCATATTTATGCTGCCTTAAAATAAAAACGAGCGCAAAGATGGTAAGCAGGTACAACACGATCTGCATTGGCCATACCGCCGTATTGTACGCCTTGAAGACATTGAAAAAATCAATACTGTCGAATGGAAGTTTCATAGCCGTTCTGGTTACAAAAAAAATACGCTGACAAAGTTAGGGTCGGTCGCTTCGCGCAATAGTGACCAACATCAACACCGGTATTGATGCTGGAAACAGCCGCGATCAGGTTCTGAATCTCGCCAATTTTTCTCTTTGATAAAGGATCGAAATTTTTCTGGAAAGTGTTGCTTGTTATTTATTTAAGAACCATATTTGCAACATAAAATAATAGCCTGCCAACAAACACTACCGGCGCAGGGCGTCCACAGGCCACGAGCCCATCAAGCCCCCTAAAAGAGAATGCCAGCCTTTCGTCCTGCCCGGATTTTTAGCAAAATCACCGATCCGTAACCCACACCTATATCATATATGCGCATCCTGCTCTCTCTTTTCGCCCTGCTACTCTTCACCGCCTGCAAACGCGATGTCATCCCGGCCGAGCCGAGCCAAACCCCGGACAGTACCGAACTGGACCAACGCACTTACCCGGCTTTGCCGAAATTGTACGTCCCCGGCAGCACCAAGCAAATAGACCCATAACCAACCTGAAAAACCGGCCATACCAGGTACCAGTTAAAATTTTCCTGAGAACAAGATTTTTTCAACCGGCCTGACCTGGTAAAGCCAAAAAATCGCACAACATGACTAAGCAATACGGTTTTACGCTGATCGCACCGGCCGGGTTTGAAGCCTGGCTTGCCGCACAAAGTGTTGCCCGGACGGTGTTTACCGTACAGTTGCATCACACCTATGCACCAAACTATGCCGGCTTTAACGGCAAAAACCATTTTGCCCTGCAAAAGGGGATGCAGAATTTTCATACCCTGATGAACGGTTGGCAGGACATCGGCCAGCATTTCAGCATCTTCCCCGATGGTATGATCGTCACCGGCAGGAGCATGGAATCTTCTCCGGCCTGTATTTTCGGATTCAATGCACATTCCATCTGCATCGAGAACATCGGCAACTTTGATATTGGCGGCGATGAAATGCGACCGGAGCAGCGCGAGGCTATTTTACAGGTAACCGCAGCGTTGTGCCGGCGTTTCCGAATCCCGGTCAATTCCAATCAAGTCGTATATCACCACTGGTTCGACCTGAAGACCGGCCAACGCACCAACGGCGCCGGCATCACCAAATCCTGCCCAGGCTCTAATTTCTTTGGCGGCAACACAGTCGAAGCGGCGGAATCGAACTTTCTCCCGCATGTTCGGGCCATCCTTGACCAGCAGCCCGAACATGCACCGCTATCCGTCGCCTACTATGCTACCGTGACCACGAATAACCTCAACATCCGCGACAAACCGGATGTGTCCGGTCGCCGGATAAATGTCACGTCCACCGGAGCCGTCCTGCGTGTGTACGAGGAAAAGAATAACTGGTGCAGAATCGCTGCGAACCGGCAGGAGTGGGTTTCGGGAAAATACCTGAGAAAACAGGCTTAACGACAAATACTATTCATCCAAATAAAAGCTACCGATATGGTCTTCTTCGAAATTTCAATCAACGATTTTCTGTGCGGGAAATTTAGCAATGGAACCTTTGCCGATGAACACGGCGAAGAGGTCCGGTACAGCAAAATCCCAAATATAGAAAAGTTGAATGCTGAGATACTGGCGCAGATACAGCACCGGGATCCGAGCCGACCAATATCCGCATACCGGCCCAATACGCTTGATGTCGGTAAAGCAAGAATTATTAATACCGGTGGCCAATGCGGGGAGATGTGGTTGTCGTCTGTGGCGATGGTTATTTATCGGTGCCGGTAATGCCGGTATTCAAATCTGCTGCAAACTCAAAAAAGAGGGGGCTAAATGTTCGAAATCCCGGTCAGTAGTCAGAAGGGTCAGGTTTAAAACTGATGCAGTAGCAGCAATCCAAAGATCGTTCTTGCCCATGTTCCGGGAGCTCAGGCCCAGCGGTGTTCCTTTTAGTTTGCCTTGGCTGAATGCATCAATTTCAGCGTAGCGCTGAATGATGGTTTCTATGTTAATATCTGCTACGATAAACTGTGATAACAACTTCTCCATTTCTGCAATACGCTGGTTTCCCCAATTGTTCTGAAACGAAAGTGACCACAGCTCACCCAAGGTAACGACAGAAATAAAATTAGCGGACTGATCTAATCCAAGTCTCTGGCGGGTAACGTTCCAGTCCTTCCCGGCGCGAATGCCCAACAAAATGACATTGGTATCGAGGAGGTAATTCATTACGGCGTGAGCTGGGCTAAGAGTTCTTCAGTAGTTTGTGGAATGTCCATTGCAGCCCCGATCTCTTTCACTTTTTCCCAATCGGTTCGCACATACCCGCTTTCGCGAATTAGGTCTTCTGCTGTCACCTTGCCTTTACGGATGGGTTTAACGACCTGACGCAAAGGGCTGTCCGGAGGCAACCCATCCAAAAATGCTTCAGTGGCATCTCCGGCTTTTGCCTTTTCTTTTCGGTCGCTGGGCTTTTTGGTGACTTTCTCCACCTGAACGTAACTCAGCGTTTGCAAGTAAGCCAGGAAGGCCTGCAAATATTTATCGTCTATGTTGATTTTTATTTCCGACATGATCTTGTAACAATTTAGATTCCACAAAAATAAGCCATTTTTTCTTTCCCTGGGATTTCAAATGCCCGCGCTTAGTTCGCTTCATGGCTCGCGTAGTTCAGTTCAAAATCCAGGCTCTGAATTCCGGGAATCCCGCCCAAGCGCCCGGATAAGTACCACTTCTCGTAGGGCGCACCTTTGAGGATACCGGTGACATCGGATAGCGAATACAACTCCGAAGCGCCCGTTTTATCTTTTTCGACGATCCATATCTGATCTCGCCGGAATTCATTGCTGCTGAGCAGATTTGTATCGTGGGTGGCCAGTACCAATTGGGCGCCTCGGCTGTTGATTTTTGGATCGTGAAACAACTGGATTAGGTAACTACAGATCAGCGGATGCAGGCTCCGTTCAAATTCATCAATCACCATTACCTCACCTTGCATGAGGGCTTGCAGCAATAAGCCGCCAAGGACAAACAGTTTTTGCGTCCCTTTCGATTCCCATTCCAGAGAGAAAGTGGCGGTTCCCCGTTCCTTTCCGGCATTGTCAAAGTGGGCATGCTCGGTCAGTATGTCGTATTTTGAATTTGGACCGGGGTTTTCCATTTCTTCTACCCGAAAATCCAGAATGCCGGTATCGAAGCTCTTGAGTAGAGCGGTAAAATTGCGCAGAAACAGATCGTTCTTTTTCGCCTTCAATATGCGCTCCGCAATGAGGTTAAGGTAAAAAGCCTCGCTTTTCGAGTCGTCGAAAGGAATTACCAGGAGCGACTCGCTGAAAAACCGGTACACATCAATCAGTTGTGCGATGTTGTTGCCAGCGCCTTTCGACAAAAATAATTGATTGGCATTGGTCAGTTCAGCCACCACAGAACGTTGCCCCTTGAGGTAATCTCCAAATTCATACGTTTGGCCTGTACGGACAAACAGTTTGGCTTCCCGTCCCTGCGGGTAGAAATAAAGGCTTTCTTTCAATACTGCCACGGCGGATATGCTCACCGAATAGGTGTAGCGAATGCCATCCAGTAGAAAATCGAGAGAGAAAATGGTGGGCGCATTTTGGGTGCGGTCGTTAAATTGGAATGGAGCGTATTGCGCAAACTGCTCCCGTGGTCTTCGGTCTGCCGGCAACAACACCAAGCTGCGCAAGGCTTCCAGCGCCTTGATGAAGTTACTTTTGCCCGAAGCATTGGCCCCGTATATCACTGCCGACCGAAGCATTGTGTACTTGTCTCCCACCGAAACCAGATGGTTCGCTGCCTCACTTTTCCCTTCATCCGGGACTAAAGAGAAGGTTTGTCGCTCGCGGAAGGACTTGTAGTTTTCGATGCTAAACTCCAGTATCATGCCGTTTTATAATGATAATTTGAAATTAGAATCCAAAAATACGACTTAAAATCCGTTTATCAAGATTTCAGGTACCTTTTTTATTTCTGTGATTTTAAATGGGATGAAGTCTGGCTATAAAATGGCATCTACTATTACGTTGCTCGGCTGTGGTACCTCACCAAGGCGACTGGGTTGTTTTCGCTCAAGTGCTTGATCTATATTCATTCACTGAAAGGGTCACCAGGGATTTGTCGAACTACTACACCCAGATTCTGCGAATGTGGCGAATCCAGGTGTAGCAGTTTCCTGCAAATTATTTTAATGGAGAAAAGGTATGGGAGATGTTGCTGCACATACTCACTCATTATGAATCACTCCCACCAAATACCACATATTAGGTCCGCCAAATCGCTCAAACACCAACACCAAACTCTTACCATTGGCCTGATATTCTACAAAGGCGCAATCTGGATATTTACCCGCTATCGCCCTTCCGGATAGGCCGGTGTTGCCAGCAAAGGAAATTTCGTTTACAAGAACCGAATTGGTGCTTGAATAATCCTGGTCGTAAACGTAATTTCGGTAATATTCGTCGAAGCTCATTTTTATCGGCGAACCACCAGATTGGACAACACCCCAGTCTTGTGTTCCGGAGATTTGTAATAACGTTCCGGCATTTTTGCTTGTGAAAGCCTGGCCGTTAGCTTTAAGGCCATAGGGATAAAAATGAACACCTTTTTCCGGGTGAAAATACTTTTCTCCCAAGCGTTCAAAATTTTTTCGCTTCAAATAGGTAAGCGCATATCCGGCACGTGTTTTAATTATGGTTTGCTCTGCCTGAGACAGATTGGTAATAGCGGCGTCTGGCAGTATAACTTCCTGCGCTGGCGAATTCGGCCCCGGCACGGTGGCATTTTGTACTCCGGATAAACTTTGATCTCGATTTTCTGCCGGGGAAAGTAGTGCTTCACTTCGCTTATTGTGTGTGGGTTGGCTAAAAAAGTGTACCATAAACCCACCAATAGTGCTGACGAACAACAGCCCAGTAAAAACAGTTAAGGCCATTAGCCAGGTCTTTTGTACCTTCTGTGCTCGGTGGTTGAAGGCTTCTAAATGTGCGAGGCGCTCCTGCAGAGCATGCTGCTCAGTACTGATAGCCGATTGCAATTCCTTCACACCTGCAAGATTCTTTTCCTGAACTTGCAAGGCGCTTCCAAAACGGTCCACCAGTCCCCGCAATTGATTTGCTGCTTCCAATTTTTGTTGAAGACCAGCTATATTTTCACTCAATTGGCCCAAGGCCTGATCCAATTGTTCTTGAAGGCTATTGTCTGTCATAATCGGGGAGATAAATTTAGTAAATTACTAATTAAATCATTGATTTTTAGAACTTTATCAAGGGTAGATTTCAATTGATAAGACTTGTCAGGTTTGGGCTGCTTTGGAGCCTTGCCTTTACCTGAAGAGGGGCGCGCAACAACACTCGGGTTTGAGGGGCCTACTAATACCTTTGCCTTTTCATCTGCTATTTTATCAACCAGCGCATCTTCTGGTTTGGCTGCTTCTTTTGGGGGGCGGTTCACACTTTTTTTTCTTGGTTTAATAAACCCCGTCATCCTCGAATCCTCCAAGACTATTGTTTTTAAAATATTTTCCCATTCCAAATCCCCTATACTTTCCAGAACGGGTTGTTTTAGCATTTTTCTGAACTTTTTCTCCCATTCCGCAAAAGCATTTTTTTTACCCCGCTTGATTCTGAAGTTCCCGACATAGCCTAACCCCTGGCGAAATATTTTTATGTCTTCCGGATGGCTTGCTTTTTTAGCCCGTTCTTCTGAGCTGCTAAGAACAGATCGTACTCCGCTCCGAGTTGAAATCACTTCTATCAACCGACCCAATACAGTATCATAATTTTCAGAAGTGACTTTAAACACATAGGTGGCATTTTCAACCTGTAGATCAAAAAATTCCCATATCAGCGCCAGGCTGTCACCACAGTCAACAGTAAATATGCCACATAATGATTGAATAGGATTATAGTGAGTAGCCCCGTCTTCATCCACCTCATACTCAAATACATGTGGATAGACCAAGGATACTTGTTTACCAGGGGTCTGTAATGATTTTAGGTGATATAGAATCTGCTCTTGTAGCAAAAAATCATCCGTGTAAGCAGGGTCTGTATCTGTACCATATTGATTACGGCCCCGTTTTAATAAGGAGGCTTGCAACGAACTCCATGTGATTTCATGGAGCACCTGTTCAATACCCTTTTCATATACAATACTATTCCCTTGTACATGGATCTCAATTTTAATATTCCGAAGTGTGCTATTCAGGGCCATAAAATTGAATCCGTATGTCACCTCGTCCCTGTGGATAAATTCAGTAAATCCAGTAGGTGTTTTCAACTGAAATTCGCCCTTTCCAAAATGTAAGTTGGAAAATTTGGCGTAATAAATTCGTTTGTGTCCTTCGTCAACAAAATCGTTGCAGGATGGAATTTCACTAGTAACCCGGTCTCCGACCGTATTCTCCATTATGGATTTCGACGGTTTTCGAAACTTGCGCTTTTCCTCCCGGCTTAATCTTTTATAAGGTTCGCGAAAAGCATCATAGTCATAAAATGACCGGGGTACATGTTCCTGAAGCCACAAACGCGGATGAAAAGGTTGCCAGGGATGAAGACATTGGAAAATATGAGTGGCCAGAGAACTTTCTCCTGTGACGGATATTTCAGTAAGCCTTGCAAGTCGAATGACCTTATCAACATCCTCAATATAGCCGATTTGATAAGAGACGCATGGTTCCTCCAAGCACGGCTGAAGTATCTGACTCCAAGGGATTTGGGTGATTTCCTCTGAAAGGCGCCTCTGTGATATACCATTCTTGGTAAGTAACTCTCGCATCTCTTCCGTCGAAATTTTATTCTGCCTATGCCTGGTCAACACATAACGGATCAAAGCATACATAGGCCATTCCGGCCAGTCAGCTTCAATGAATTCATAGTCGTCTTTTAGAAAGTTTTCCAGACCAAACAGTCCAATGGTGTATATTTGGATCGGTGAAAGTATTTGCTGCAATTTTCGACGTTCCACGCTCATTAGTTCCGGCCAACGTTTTTCCGCTGCTTGTAATACCGGTATTAAATAAGAATGCCATTCGTTAAAATTATTCTGGCTTAGTATTTTTAAAAACTCCTGAAGAATACGTTGAGTAAGCAACTCGCCTTGCTCCGAATTCCGGTCGATGATAGCAACCAATAAACTGGTATTTTTTAAATCGACCTGATCCAGCAAATGGTGGATTTCTTCTTCATCCCAAAGCCCCAGCCTGCTCAGGTGAATCTTTTCTTCGCTGCTCAGGTTTTTAAGATCGTCGTCAAGCAGTTCCAGAACCGAGCCTCTCACGACGTCGCCTAATCGTTTCGCCGTTTGGAGTACATAACGCAAGCGCGGGTTGTTGGAATTTAGGTATCCCGCCGGAGCAAGTGAATTACTGAACTGTGAAAGGAAGTGTATTTGCTGCTGTTCGTCCAAGCGATCCAAAATTCGGGTACGCCAGTCGTCGTTGGTCTTTACAAAAAAATCAAGGATCCGCTCGGGTTTATAATGTTTGGTTTCGCCACGCAACCAGAGAGTTAATAAAAGCGCTTCATCGCCTCCCGTTGCTTCATTCAGGTCATCCCAACTGGGGATATAGCCTCTGGTTTTGAACTGCCCGATATTGCGTACAATGGCCTCCAGCCGGGTGGTGTCATCCATATCATTAAAGCCCTCACAGCGGTTTTTCCACAAAATGTCCCAGCGGTTCAACGCGCTGAGACGAGCTTCAATACTTTCTCTTATGAATTCAGATTTATTGTTACTCCAGGCTTTTTTCAACCAGTCGACATCGATTTCCAGGGCAAGTGGGTACGCCACTTGAGTAAAAAAGTCTCTTAAAGAATCGGAAGAATCAGCTGGATGGACGACGAATAAGTCATACTGCTGTATGTCATCTACTTTTACATAGGCTGCGGTCGTATGCTTAAAGAAAATCTTTTTGCTGAGTGATTCTACTTCGAGATAGCCATACCTCTGCTGAGCATCCCACTTAGTTAATATTCCTACCCAACGCTGGACATCTCCAAATTTCTCAGCAATAGGTTGCTTGTCTTTTTTTCGTGTGGTTACTTTTTTGGCCTGCGGTTTACCTAAATGCTTGGGTTGCATACTGTTTTGAACCTCAAACTCGACTGTATCCCACATTTCAAGACTTTCCCAATTTGCGCTTCCTGATCGATGGAAAAAAGTGTTTTGATCGAGTTCAGGACTCTCGATAAAACCGAAACCTCTAATTCGGTCTAGTAAAATAATTTTTCCAGTTTGTTTTTGCGGCATGGCTATTGATTTGGGAAAAGTCGTGGCAGCCAATCTGCATAAATTAATAGCTTGCTGCCGTGGTCATCCACCGGCCACCATTAGCATAAACAAACCCCATACCAAATTCAGTGTACTATTTACCCACCCGTAAATACGTCACCTCAAACGCCTTACACGCCCGCATTTCCTGCACATTAGTCTCCAACCCCAGCGCATTTTTCCATTCATACACCTGAAAAATATCCAACCCGCGCCCGAGTGTTACTTTCCACCCGGTATCGGTTTCTACGCTGCGGTCATGTTGACTGGAAGCATCCGGATATTCGAATTCAATTTTCAGATCGGTACCTTCAAAGGCATCCCGTACCTGCTCGTGCAGTTCTTTTGCCTTGGGGTGTTTCAGAGCGTCGCCTTCGTCGTAGCGGGTGATGACGGTTAGTTTGGTCTCGGAACCCGGCTCCGTGTATTTGAGCAATACGGCACAAAATTCCACCAAATTTTTGACCTGGTAGGTATGCAATAAAAAGGGGTCGAATAGATGCACATACTTCGCTCCGGGGAGAATGGGACCGAACAATTTTTCGTATGAAATCCCTTTTTGGTTCTCCTTGGTGACAATGTGGCGGCCGTGAACCGGCGCATCGGAGGCTGCGACTTTTGTCTCGGTCAGTTCAGCAACGGGTATTTCCACCCCAATTCCAGACTCCAGGTATTCAAGCGGTGTGATCGTATATATCCGACCTTCCATATCGCGCAAGTTAAAATCTACCTCCTCGAAGGTATGGTCCATCTTGACCAACTGGTCTTTGACCCGTTTGCGGCATTCCAAGGCAAATTCCAGAAGCATTTGCTGCTCCTCCTGTGTACATGCGCCGTGGGGGTAAATGATTTTCACTAATCCGGAAAACGTCTTTTGCACCGCTGTTCGGTCCCGGGTGGTAAGTGTGTCGGACAGCACAAAATGTTCTTTTATCAGGTGTCCAAAATCCTCCTTCCGGAGCTCGCGGAGCACCTCGGCCAGATAATCCACGATGAACCCGTAGCCGTCTGTCAACATCTCGGTGCGGAGTTTTTTTACCTCCCAGCCGGGGAGATAAGTGTGTATCCGATCCAGGAAGGCCGAATCATAGTAAGCCGGTGGCAATGCGTCGAATAGGTTGGAATGTTTCAGCATGTAAGCTACCGTATGGTCGGTGTTGCCAATAAACACCATCGAAGCTTGGGCGCCCTGGACATCGCGGCCACGGGAAAAGGTTTTATTGGCTAAGTAGTTTTTCATGATGTCCACCAATTGTTTGTCCACCCGTTTTTGGGTGCCGGCAAATTCGTCGAAGGCAATCGAATCCCAATAGCCCACCAGCCCGATATTACCGGTTGTGTTGTTCACAAACAGTTTAGCCTGTGTCACATCGCCGCCGGAAATGAGAATACCATGCGGTGATAATTCACTGAAAATATGCGACTTGCCAGTTCCTTTCGGCCCCAGTTCGATCAAATTATAGTTGTTTTCACAAAAAGGAATTAAACGAGTCAGTTGGATGAGTTTGTCACGGAATGTGAAAAATTCGGGATTGAAGCCAATGGATTGTAGTAGCAGGTCCATCCATTCTTCCGTCGTGAAAGCCTGCCGTTGCTCCTTGTACGACTCGATGTCCACATGCGAAATCTGGATGGGCTTCAGGCTCTCTATCAGCCAGGGCGAACTGTTCCTTTCCTCTGAGAACATATAGCCGAGGTTGATAATGCTCCACACGCCTCCCGTGAGCAATTTCGGGTGTTGTTTAATGATCTGATCGCCGACAGGTACTTTACTGATGCCCAGATTGGAAAAGGTGGCCTCATACTGATCCCTTTGTTCATTGAGCTTGGCGGTCACCTTATCAATTATATTATGGCTGCCTTTTTCCCGCACCGCCGCTTTGATGACCTCGGCTTCATCGCGGTGCACAAAATGCTTGCTCAGGATGGTGCGTACTTTCTCCAGACCGTTTTTGATGATCTCCTCGTCGGAAGAAGCACAGTGTTGGCCCAGTAAATACTCCAGCACATAAGTGGGTACCACGGCATTGCCTTTTACAATCTTGGAGAGGTCTTTTCGCACGACCCGTCCTTCAAAATGCGTGGTGATTTTATCTTGCAGATTCATAATAGGATTGGTCAAAATTCGTCAATTTCCATGCTGGCCTGATTATCCAGCCGTTTATCGATTTTGGGATTCAGTCGGCTCTTGTCTTCCATCAAATCGTACAGTCGCAGGTAGCACACTTTTTCCCGGCTACCAGTCGCGGTCAGGCGAAGGATGTGACTGTTCATGCGTGTTCGCGGGTCGGTTGCAGTGTGGTTGAGTACAACCGTCTCCTCGTTCGAAAGCATTGTGCCCTCTGCGTTATAAAGCGCAGCAGATAAGCGCACTTCCCGCAATCCTTCGGCAATAGCCTGTTCTTGTAAAAACTCCAGTTTTACGGCCCCGGAGCTGATGCGTAAAGCTGTTTCATTGAGCAAGCGCCAACGCACAGGAGACAAATCGTCTTTTCTGTTCCGACGGTATTGCAGCACCGGCACGAGCATTTCCTGCATTGAAGCGCCGCCATGCACATATTGTTTGCCTTTCCCCGGCACCCCAAATCGGTTAATCGTGCGGGGCAGGTGCAACAACAAATCGCTTTCCGCCCCAGCAGCTTGTTGCAAGGCCACGGTATAGCCGTCCTGGTACACAAAACCCGGCTTACTTACCAAAAACCGGCTGTCTGATTTTAGGATGCGCTCGTCTTTTGGGACGTTTTCACGCGAGGTTTCCGTGATCTTGCCGTTGTTGAACAAGAATCCGTGATCGGCCGTCACTACTACATTGTACACGTTCCAACTAAACAAGCGCATGACGGCTTTTTGAATATCCGCCAGGGCATCGTCCACGGCTTTAAAGGTGTCTTTCTCCAGCGCCTGGTTCTCTCCGACAGCATCAATACGATTATGGTAGATGTACACCAGGCGCGCCATTTTGAACAACTCGCGGCCTTGCTCACTGCTCAGGCTTTCAAAGTCTTTAAACGTCAGCACCTCGGCTTCGTCCAGGGCTTTACGTAAAATAACGCGCCGGTTGCTGCTCGATTCCGTCGAGACGCCACCGATAAAAAAGTCCAGTTCATTTTCCGCCTTATTGGGCCGCACTTCCAGGGCGCCCTGGTGTGGCAGTAGGTTGGCCATGCCCAGCCGCGTGTATGAGGGCAGGGAACTGAGCAGAGCCGTCAACTCCACCTCATTCTTGCTATCAGCTCGCAATCGTTCCTGCAATTCGGCCGCGGCTTCGTAACGCAACGCATCGGAAATGATGACGGCTGTTTTCACTTCGGTACGTTCCAGGTAATGCCGGAAAAAGTGGTATTGGCGCGGCAGGTCGAAATCTTCGAACGCGAACGCCTTTTCGTGAAGCATTTCCATCCATTCGCGGTTCAGCTTGATCAAAAATGCGTCGTATCGCTCGATCAACCTCGCCTGGGCCGCTTCTGCCAGATGCAAATAAGCCGGGTCAGGCGTTTCAGATAAGGCCGTCATGGCTTTTCGATAACATGAATCGACCTGCCACCAACTATCAGTGTACGCCTCCACAAAGGCCTTCGGCGAATTCATCCGGAAATCGTCCTTCAACGATTGTAAGAGAACCTCACAGGCGGCTGCCTGATCGGCAAATTTAAATAGGCCTTCCAACGGTCTGCCTTTCGATTGTTCGAGCCAGAACGGCAGCCTTGCGCGCGCCCGCTCCGGCGTTCCGCTTATATCGTGCAAGGCGGTCCGTAGGGCCAACTCTTGCATGTAGGGTGAGACGTATCCGTACTCCGGTTCCAGACCATACCATTCCAATATTTTGGCCTCATCGACGCCGGCCGCCAGGCGGGAAAATACCGGTTCTATCTGTTCGCGCAGCGATGCGTCGGCGCGCCAGTCGGCCATCAGGCCTTGCAAGCGACTCATTTGCCCGGGCCGGCTCGCATGCAGTCGTTTGTAAGTATCCAGGCTCATTGGTTTCACCGCAGATCCCAAAAGCACGTTGTATTTTAGTTTTTCTGCCCACGCTTGCAGTGTCAGGGTAGTCAGTTGCGCTTCATTCGTATCAAACCAGGTATTGCCCCAGCGCAGCAATTCCTCCAACAACCCCAGGCGATCTACCCGTTTCAGGGCTTTGTCGGCGGCATCCGTATCGAGGCCAAGCGCGAGCAGACGGGCCAGGCAATGCGTTTTTTCGCGAATGACCGGAAAATCCAGTGCCAAACTGATCAGCCCCCGGTACAGATTTTCCTCGGTGAATTTTTCGAAAAACAAAATCTCCCGCAGCCCCTGCCGTGTCTTTTTTAGACCCAACTGCCCATGCCACTTGCGTACAAGCGCCTGCTGTTGGGTGGTTTTCAGTTCGTATTGTTCCATAAAACGAGTGACCTCGTCCATTTCCAACTCCCGGTTGGCGGTGTACAACCCCAGCAACGGGAAGGAAACCCAATCGCTGCCCTCCGGTTTTTTGAATGGAAAATACAAAAACACCTTCTTCCCAGCCAGCTCATACTCCAGTCGCTGCTTCAAGTACAACCAACGGGTGCTACCTTCTTCAAACAATACCCCATCTAACTCCCACGGGGTGAGCTCCTCGCGGTGGCTGCCTAAGCCGTCGAAGAAAAACAAGACCCGTAAGGACGGGTTTTGGGTAAACTGTTCGTGGATTTTATCTTGCACTATGTTGATTATTATATCGTCGATCTGATTATACTCTATTCCACTGTAACCCGATAAGCAACAGCCTCCATCTTTACCCGCTCTACCGGTTTTTTAAACGGATGCTTCCACTGCCAAACCTTAGGTCTTCGACTGGCCACCTCGAATACAATATAAATGTAGTAGTTCTCCAACTCCAGGGCTTGTTGATATTCGTTTTCGGTGAGGAAAAACCTAAACTGGCCGGCTTTGGCAGGAGTGGATTTTACCTCGATTTGTTTCGGCGCTCCGGTGTCGGGTTCAAAGGAAAGAATGTCATACCCGCGCCAATGTTCTTCTCTTTTTGCAGGATGGTCTACCTGATCCGCAAGGTGGGCGTTCCCGGACTTTTTCAATTCTTTTTGCTCAAGTTGAAAAACACATATTTCGCCACGATCGCCGTATTCTTTATTGCGATCCATTGCCTTCTTAAAGCTTGAATCATTGCTCTCTGTCCTATCGCCTTGCTTCTTAGGAGGCGAAAACATATCCTCCCACGAAAGATCGACAAAGTCCGGCGCCATCTCTGCCCGAGGAGCAAGTACGACCCGTCTGCCGGTGTCCGCTGCATTAGTATCTGCCAGGTTTCTTTCCCAATCTTCTGGCCCGCCAAACTGCCCATACAGGAACAAACAAAAAACATGTAACGGCCATTGTCGCATCACCGGATGCCCTTGCTTAAAATCGCGCAGTATTTCCCGCTTTTGTAATTCGCTCAGCCGGTGAAGCGGTTGGTCATCGAGTCGCAGTTGTACCAAAAAGTAATCCAGATGACTGTCACCGTAAATATTCAAATAACGCTCAGGATAATATAGACCTAAAATCCGCCCCTTAATGCTACCGGTTAGCGGATTTTGATCGAGGGCAGGAATATCTTCTCGCTTGCCCGCATCCAATAAGGCGAGAATAGCCGAACGCACGTTTATAAAAGCCTGCTCCGGATCGTCGTCTGAACCAAATCGGGATACACAACGGTAATGGCCGCTGGCTTTATGGAAAAATACACCCGATTTTTCTGAGCGACCAACATATTGCCCCCAGGGTTTTAGTTCATACTCCAGCCAATAGCAAAAGGTGTCTTTTCTGCCCGGTACACCCACTACGTATTCTTCCAAGGTCAGATTGGCAAGGGTGCTTTCTGGGAAACGCCTGATAAAGCGTTCGCGAAACGGTTCAAGTTCCGATAGTCGCGCCAATGCTCTGTCATAATCTTCCAGGAAAGCGTGTAAAGGCTCTTCTAAAAATGGTAAGTACATGATTAACAGTGATTTTTAAGAACTTGAAAATGAAACAAATTCCTTTCTATACTCCCACAACTACTCCTCCAAATTTTTCCAAATTCACCGTCACGCCGTCGTCCAGGTCAATTTCGATCTGTTGGTTGGCGTAATACTTGAGTTGCTCATCGTAGGCCGCGCATTCGAGCAGGTCCTGCTCCCATTTGGCCAGGCGTTTGGTTTCTTCCTTGTTGAGGAGAGCCTCGCGGGCTTTGAGTTTGGCGATTTCCTCGCGCAGGTATGCCTGATGCCGGTGCAGGTAGTGTGTGCGGATGCGCTGCACCGTGAACCGGTCGATACGGTGCATATACACCAGCACCTTAAAGGCTGCCTTGCTGCCCTTGGACGAGGCGAAGAGCCAATAGATCGGTTTTTTCTTGTAGCGGCGCACGTGGTCGGCCCAGCATTTTTTGGGATTGGTCAGGTATTCTTCCAGGTCTTCGCCGAGGGCCTCTTGCAAAAAGTTCAGGTTTTCGGTGAGCGTAGCCTCGCCCCATACACAGCGGAGTACCTCGCGCACCTGCCTCGCCACGTCGTCAGGGAAGGGACTGAAGCGGCCCATCATGGGCACGATAGCGTCGTCGTCAATGATAAAGTTGGAGGTTTCCTGTTCGAAGTTCGATGTATTTCCATCCGGAGTAGAAGCAAGTGATACCGGAATGGAGACCGGATATGGCGCTATCTCTTCTGCCTCAGCGCTGGGATGCGCGATGGCCAGGCCAGGCTTGTCGAGCCGGTAGCGGCCCATGATAACTCCGAGACACCAGCTGAGCAATTGCTCCATCACCACGGCCCGGTCAAAAGGTAGCAGGTTGTATGGCGCCCCTTCCGCTGACCAAGGCTCGTCGTCGATATATAGCGAAATTGCCGCCGGGTCGTCCTCACTCAAACCTTCTACCCTCCACCCTCCACTGTCCACTGATGAAAGTGCCTTACGGTCTATCTCCTCCTGTAGAATCGTGATGTCTTCCAACGCTACCTTGGGCGTGAGTTCGTCTTCCAATCCATAAATGCCAATGAATATTTTGTTGAGTTCTTCTTCATGTGCATGCAGGGTGAGGAAATGGTGTATAGCCTGTCGTTCATAAGATGCATAGGCAGCTTCCAGAGTATGTTGTTCCTGCGTAACGAGTGGGTTAACTTGGAAATCCCAGGAGATTTCGTGGGAATCCCAGTCGTTACGGGATATAAGAATTACTTGATAAGGAAATTTAACTGAAAAAATTTGGCTTGGTTTATATACCGGTATTTTAGATATTAAACCAGAACTATAATTCATTGTAGGGTTGATTAAGTCAAGGAAATAATTACAAACCTTGGAGTTTAAAAAGCCTAAAATTGAATATCTTTCTTCTATATGCACGTTTCCTTTTGTGAATATACCGCCAGAAGCATTCGAAATTATCGTACCCTTCGGCATATACCTCACGGATAATGACTCACCGCTTATTGTAGACCAGGTTAGACCTTCCTGAAAATAATATTCTGTATTAAAAATCCTCCTTGACCAATGTGTAGTGTTTGGGTCTCTAGGGTTATTGGTTACATATTCTTTGATTTCAGTTCCGTCATTATACCAGTTAACTACATACTCCAAGTTCCCAAACCACCTTCTGATTTTTCCTCCTTTTTGAAATGGATACCATTTATAGTTAAAACCCTCCCTATTATCTATATATGCTATTTTTTGCATGTTTACTTCATGCCAAAGCCTTAAAAATTTATCATTATCTGTTGTGGATAAACCACTAGCCGTAAAAAAGTATAATGATAACTCTTCAGAATTTTCAAAAATGTTTTCAATGTTTTTGCTAACCCAATATGAAATTGTAGTATTGGGAAATTTTAGAAAATCGATTTGCTTTTTTTTATATACATTAGCATTGTTTTTTAGAAAAGCCATTTTTTTGCCCTCAGAAGTGTTATAATCTACAAGCCTAACAAAATAACATTCTATGTCAACATTTTTAAATGCTCGCATGACAAAAGAAGTAGATTGCACAACCTCCCCGCTCAATTCCTCAAATGTTCGCGGCCCAAGATGTAACATGTTCTCAATTGAATAATCTTGAATAATTCTTTTTCGTAAGCCTTCAAAAGTTGAAAGGAACATCCATGAATGCTGATTAATCATTCCCATCCGCCCCTTATTCTTTGTTAATTGCAGGCACATTTCCATAAAAACGGCGAATAAGTCCGCCTTGGAGAGCGGGTAATGTTTGCTCACATACTTTTTTAACTCCTCGCTCATATTTCCACTTCCCATATACGGCGGATTTGCCACCACCGCTGAATACTGCCGGGTAAGCAGCAAAGCCACCTGTAAAAAGGGCAATATGCGTGGGAATACCTCGCGCTCTGCAAAGGAGAACCCCGAGGTGTCCTGCTGCCAGGCCTGCAACCGTTGTATAATATGCATGCGGGCATCCAGGCTAAGGTGCAGCACCAGGGCCGAGCCAACAAGGTGGGCCAGTTGCATATCATCGAGCAGGGTGCGCAGTTCGAGATAGAAGGGCCTGCCTTCCGGGCCGAGGAAGGCGTGTATTTGTTCGTCGGAGAAGTCGTAGGGCGGTGGCATTGCCCCGCCCTGCCCACCCAGGTAAGGAGGCGTTTTCAGGATTTCAGGGTAGAACTGCGCGGCTTTGAGCAGCAGCGCAAAGCGGGTGAGTTGTATGGCGCGCTCGTCGAGGTCCAGATAGTACAGGTGTTCGGTCAGTATCCGTTGTACCGCCTGGCGGGCAGGAAAACCTTCTTCCTTGTATATTTTCATCAGCAGGTCGAAGGCCACCACGATGATATGGCCGGAGCCGGAGGCGGGGTCGAGCAGGGAAAGATCGCTGATCTTAAATATTTTCTGCTGGTTACTGTTGGTTGGTGTTTCGCTTTGTGGCGGCTCTACCAGGTATTTCATTTCCTGCCGTAGGAGTGAGTCAGGGTGGGCGTCGAGCCAGTGGCGGCCGAGGGTGTTTTCCACCATGTACTGCACAATCCAGCGCGGGGTAAATATCTGAGTGGCGGCGGGGATGTCTTCGGCGCGGGCTTTTTTGCCGTTTTTGAAGCCGGCAAATACCTCGTCTTTGCGTTCGCTGATGTAAAACTGGTAGAGCCAGCCGATGAGTTCCACCTGGCGGTAATCGTCAGGAGAAATGGCGGCACTGCCGTTTAGGAGGTCGAGAATACCGTCTTTATCGAGCAGATTGATGGGCAGCAGCAGACTCATGTAGTCGTCTACCCGGTCGAACACGGCGCGCAGGGTGGGTTGGCGGTTGGCGTAGTCGGTGAGCAGCAGCGCGAGGGCTTCGGCTTCATTTTGGTCGCTCAGGGCCAGGCGCAGGCGCTCGATGTCGGCGGCTTTGCTCAATGTGTGTATGCCCTGCTTGGCTTCCTGCAGGATATGCGGTTGGCGGGCGCCGGCTACATAGCGCAGCACTGGGCGCTCGTAGCCGTTTTCTTCCAGTATCCGGATGGCCATTAGACGGTTGAACCAGGTGTAGGCCGCTTCTTCCAGCGTGTCCTGCCAACTTTGTGCGCCACGGATGCGGTTCTTCAGGCGCTGCCAACGCGCCGGCACGGAGGCATCGGGATACACTTGCCCGCGCAGTATGTAGCCGCCCTCGATGGGTTCAGGTTGGGCGTCGCAGCGACCATCGGGTTGGAAACCCCAGAAACGCAGGCGGTTTTCCACGCCCTTGCGCAGCAATTGACGGGCCTGACGGGCAAAGGGTTTGAGGGCGTTGGTATTCATTGTATAATGATGGTCTTTTCTGCTTGTAGTTTGGACATGAGTTTGGCGCGCAGTTTAGCAAGGTAGGCGTCCAACTGGGCCTCGGTCTCGATATGGGTCGCGTTCAAATCCGGGTCGTCGTGTAATACGAACACCTCGGCTCTTTTCACCGTTTTTCCGGCCGCCCGATCGCGATCGGCTTTGTGATCCTGGAGTTCGCGCAGGCATTCGGCTTTGAATCCCGGGGCCTTGGCAATCGCTAATTGCAATTCGGAAATACTAGCGGCTTTAGTCTGCCGGTCCGTGATTTTTTCGCGATCCGGGAGCACGTTGGCTTCCAGGTCTAAGGATTTTGCCTGAGTTTCGAGTTCGTCGAAGATGTGGTTGTACTGCTCACGCACCTGTTGTTGCAAGGCACGCAAACGTTCGTCGAGGGCACGTTTCAACCCTTCGTGTATTTTGCGCATTTCCGGGAAGTGCTCCCAGGGCTGATTATCATGTTCGACGTATTCTTCCAACCGCACAGCCCGCACCCGGTCAGTCTCCTCCAGGGTGCTGAAATTGGGCCGTTGCGTTTTTACGAATTGCCGGAAGGTTTGGAAGTTATCCCATTTCTCCTCTACGAATTCGCGCGCCTGGGCACAGGTGTCGCGGAGTTCGCCCAATTTGGATTTGTTGCTTTCCAAAGCGGCAAACAGGCGTTCCGGGCTACGTTCTTCGTAAAGTGTGGCTAATTGTTGGTGGAACTGCCGGAAGTGGTCGTTGAACGGCAGGCCCTCGCATTTGGTTTGCAACTGATTCAACTGGGTCAGGCGCGGCTTCAGTTTATCTTTGAATTCGCGTAGCAGGGTGTCGGCATCTGATAGCTGGGTAGGCAGCAAATTTTCAGCAAAAATATCGTGGTTGACCGTGTTCACGAATTGATGCAGTTCGGCCGGGGAGAATCCTTTTCGTCCGTGTATGCTGATGGCCTCCCGTTCACGGCTGTTCAGGGCTTTTTCCACATACATTTTGGCGTCGGCGTCGTCATTGCGCCAGCGGAAGGCACGTTTTTCCTTGCGCAACAGGCTGAGCAGCACATCCAGGGTACTGATGTCTTTCCAACCGAAGGGGGCGGCCTCGAATTTATCTACCATCTCTTTCACGGTGACGCCTTCCGGTAGCAAGAGCAGCGCGGCTTCCACCTCTTGTTCGGCCGGTGTCAGCAGATCGTCTTTGATACTGCGTTGGGCAGAGATGGCTTTGCTTTTCAATTCTTCCTGGGTTGTAGCATAACCGGTGGCGAGGCTGTTTTTGTTGTACAGTGCTTCCAGGTGCTTTTGCACGATGTCCTCGAAGCGGGCTTTGGCAGTGGCGCCGTTGAATTCTTGAGGCCCAACTACCTGCATGTTAGAAATACAGGATGCGGCAAGGATAAGTTTATCGAATCGTTTGCGCAAGTCATCGCGCAACAGGTCGTTATTGCGCGAAAAGGTAGCCAGGGTTTCGCCACGCTGACCCTGTTTTTTGCCTTCGGCTTTCAGGTACAGCGTAGTACGGAGGTACTGCATCAGGTCTTTGCGCAGTTTATCATCCTTTTGGAGTTCGATGTTCAGGCAAAGGACCAGTTCGGATTTACCAGTGCTCATGGCCATATATTCCAATTGAGCCGTGTCTTGCAGCGCAAAGCGAATAGTAAAGTCACCGCTACGGTTGATATCTTTGTCGTCCACTTTCACCGAAGCCTTGAAGGTATTGTTGCCAAAATTGAACTTAAAGGAGGAAGAGGTAACGATAGCCGGCGCAATCAAATCATCATAAGCATATTGCAGGCGGTCGTCGAGCGAAACATTGGTGGTGCCGATCATGTTGGCCACCTCAATTTCATCTTCTTTGAGGAAGCGGTACCGATCTTCCACCAGTTGGATGATTTTTTTATCCACCAGTACGCCGAGCACTTTTTCTACCTTGGTTTGCAGGTCGGCCTTGCCCTGGTTCAGGTTGTCGAGCAACAGCAGCGTCAGGTTTTCGACTGTGGCCGGGAAGGCTACCTGCAGCGATTCGCTGATATTGGACACCATAAACAGGACATACACTACCCGGCGGGCGAAAGGGTCATTGCGCACCTCCTCAATGTTTTCGGCCCGGGAAAGGATGTTATTGGCCAAGTGCGCCAGGTTTTTGCGCAGTTGTTCGTTGAAAAAACGGTCGAAGGGTACGAAATAGCCCAACTCTTCTTCCTTGCAGTTTTGGGCGGTGAAATGGGTGATACCGAGGATGGAGCGTTCCGTATCGCGTACACCTTCGCCCACATAACCCACACGACTGAAAGAGGCAAACACATCCGAGATCAGCCGAAATTGGTAAGGGACAAAAGGATAGGTAAGCAGAAAATCGTCGCGATCCTGGTAGTTTGGGTATAGGTCGTGTGCAAAAGCGAATTGGTTGTCGATGGCGCCTTTATTGCCGGCGTAGAATTTTTGGAGCGCTCCCAGGCCCTCCTGCTTTTTTTCGAGCAAACGCCTTTTAGTGATGAACGCGGCATCCTGGCTTTGCAGGGAGAGCATGGTATCGAATCGACCCAGAATTTTGCCAAAGTCCTCCGATTTTTGATCGGTTTTTTGGATCAGGTTGCTCAGGTCTTGCTGGGCGGTGCAAGCCAGCCAGATTTTATTGCCACACTTAGTGCCGATTTCCTCGACGATGGTTTGCAGGTTGAGCAGCAAACTGGTGTCGGAACCGATATACTGGCTTACTTCATCGAGGAGGATGACCAACCGGTATTTTTCAGGCTTGCCTTTCAGAAACGCTTCAAACTCCGCGACCAAATCGGCGATGCGGTATTCGCGCGGCGATTTTATAGATGCGGTCAGGGCAGGAACATCTATATTGGCATCAAAGGATTGAGCGATTTCCACCACTTTGCCCAGATAGGTTTGGAAAAAACGCATCTGGTTTCCGTCCCATTTTTCTTTCAGTTCGGCTTCGATGCGGGCTTTAAAGGCGGCAAAGTGCCCGCGCTGATCCAGAGGCTTTTCCAGTAAAAGGGCCAACTCGGGATTTACGTCGTTGTATCCGCGAAAACCGTTGAATTCGTTGAGCAGGATACGGGTAATGACCTCGCGTTTGTTCTTGTCTCCGCCTTTTTCATCGATGTTGAAAATCAGCTGTTCTACTTCCAGTTGGCCCAGTTTGTTGCGCACTTCCTGAACTTCTCCCGGACTAACCTCGGCAAGTGGGTCTTTTTGCTCGCGTACCTGTGCCTCGAAAAGATCGAGCGCATTCTGCCGGTGTTGTTTGTCGAGGCAGTAGTACAAGTACTTGATAAAATGCGACTTACCCGAGCCGTAGTAGCCGCTGATCCACACGCCGGTTTTGCCGGTGGTTTTACTCGTAAGAGCCGACAGGAATTTGTGCAGATTACGGATGATGTCCGTCGTGAAGATATACTCCTCAATTTCTTGTTTAACGGCGTCGGCTTTCCGTTCGCTTACTACGACCGCGGGATTGATGTGGCGCTCGATATCCCGAAAGTAAAGGTCAATTAATTTCATATTTGGGTATTTACTGGTTCCTGCTGATTAAAGTTAAAGCAACTGATTTAAAAGTGTGGCCCGGTAGATGTTGTCATTATGCGTCAAATTGAACAGCCGGTAATTTCCGTTGACATATTCGCCCGGGAAGAACAAGATCATCTTGAAATTCTTAACCCAGGCCTCCGTTTTTTTCAAAAATTCGCTGGCGCGCAGATATGGATAAATAGCCCCGATTCCATGAATCAGCACGTAAACCCTTTTCTCCGGATCGCCGGCAGTGATATATTCCTGGATTTTACGGTCAAGGAATTGCCAGAATTCGGGCTTTTCCACTTCAGACCGGATCCATATTGCGGCTTCCTGAGGTTCTTCTTTTTCTTTCTCAATGATCAAGTCAAAAATTGACTGTCCTGCAAATTGCTGTGCTTGAAGGTATTCCGTAAACGCTTTAAACAAATCGAGTACCAAACAATCCAGGAAATGGTTGGGGCGCTTCAGGCGCCCGGTCAGACGGGCAAGTTGATCCCGGAATTCGTACTCTTTCGTTGCATCGTAGATATAAATAAAACTGGGGTGCGTCAGGTTACCCGTGCGGGGGTCTTGAAAACCCTTGTCTTCCAAAAATTCGGTGAGTTTGTCCAAGTTCATACTGTCTGATATCCGATGCGTTGTTTCAAATCTTCTGGTAATAATACTGCATCCAGAAACCAGGGTTCGTCGATTTCCATAAAAAACACCCAAAAAGAAAACGGGACCGTTACCTCCTTCAGTTTGCCGTCTTGTAGGAGACCGGCTTCGGCAAGCATACGAATGGTTACGGTGGCCAGTTTTTCCTGGGTGCTTTGCGACCAATCGTCAATTTCCGGGTGTTCTTCGCTCTTTCGGTACAAAAAACTCAAAAAATCTGTTTTACTCAGTTCCCGGTTGTAGCGATGCCAACGCGGCGCCACTACTTCCAACTGAAAATCATGTAGTACGGTGTATGTTTTCAAGGCAGCGAAAAGCAGTAAAAGTGCTTGTTCTGTCCTGTCCGATGTCTCTGTGTATCGCTCCCATACGGTTTTAGGGGTTGCCTCGAAGCGATTCCGCACTTCGCGGATGGTGCGGAGGCGGGATGCCCGGGCATTGATGCGGAGTTGTGCGCCTGTTTCCTTTTCGTTTCGGATCGCTTCCTCGTCGCCGGCCAGCAGGAGCGGAATTAGTATTTTGCACTCTTCCCGGAACAATGCGCCGGCCGTGAATGAGGCCGTGTAAGTATTTGCCGTGTTTTTCATGCCCTTGATTTGGTTTTGAATCATGGGCGAAGTTCGGATTTATTGGGGATATGCGGCCAGATCACTTAATGTAGTACCACATTTCTTAAGTATTTGTACACCTCCACCATTGCCAAGGTGTCTAATTTGCAGTACTGCCTCAAGTGTTTCATTACCCGTTCTTTATCCGATTCTGGCACCTCTCCAGTTACCAATTGAAACCAGCGGATAGAGGCTAACATACCGTGATTGATTTCCAAGCCGGTGTACGAAAGGTGCGGGGCCAAAACCGGCAAAACATCTTTGATTGAATTGCTGCCTTTGAATGCCGGATGCACGAAATGCTGCTGTCGAAAAATTTCCAGTAAGTCAAATACTCGGGCGTTTACATCTAACAGGAATGGCTCGTATTCAGAGTACATCTGCGCTAACTCCTTGTTCCGGGTCATCTCAAAAGACTTGTTCCAGACTAAGAGCGTGTTTAAAAATTTTGTAGTTCAAACCAGTTTATCTTCGAAATCACCATTGAAATATTGGCTATGAACAAAAAAGATTGTGCGTTTGCCGGGTTTCGTTCATAGTCCACGACTATTCGTCTGAAGAAGTTGAGCCATGCAAAGGTTCTTTCGACCACCCAACGTTTGGCTTCAACCACAAAACCGACGGCACCATCTTCCTGACAAGGAACCTCGAATGCCAGATGAAGTTTTTCCACTGCTTGAGCAAAGGTGCCTCGATAAGATTGGTCTGCCATGATCTTTTTCAGACGCGGCATCTCATCCGGCACGTTTACCAGCAGGCTGACTCCATGAGGGCTGTCGTGCTTGTTTGCCGCATGGACGCTGGCTTTCCAAATCCGCCCCTTCACATCAACGAGTATTTGACGTTTTCGACCGTTTATCTTTTTGTTCCCGTCCAGCCCACGCTCGGCCCCAATCCGTGGAGATAATTTAACACTTTGAGAATCAACAAGCCCCAAACTCGGAGTCGCTTCTCGATCTTCCTGAATGCGCTCTACCGTATTCAAGGCTTGGCAAATCAATTCCCAGGTTCCATCCCGACCCCATTTGACGAAGTAATAATAGACCGATTCCCAAGGGGGAAATTCACTACTCAGATTTCTCCACTGGCTGCCGGTTCGGGTAATCCAAAGTATGGCATCCAAAATTTCCTGAAGATCGTGCCTGCGTTTTCTTTGCCAGTTGAAAAATAGTTTGATAATTTGCCACTGGTCATCGGTGAGCCGTTCAAATCGCGGTTGCATATCTCATAAGTTTGGTCACTTACAAGATACGCCGATGGCCACTTTTGGATTAAACAAAAAATTTTAAACACGCTCTAATACCGAGCCTCCATCATTTGGAATAGTGGCATGCAACGCTTGCACAAATTCCAGAGCAGGGTGGCCATTCCCATCGGACAGGAAATCTAAATGCACAGGTACAAGGCCATCTTCGTATAACACGTGAAGTGACCATTGGAATACCATTTGTTGATAGGGTGTTACACCGTTATACAGTGGGATGCCGTATTGCAGCGTTTCGTAATCCAAAAAATATAAGGGGAATCGCAGGCTTTCCAATGCTTTCTGAATGCTATGGTGACAGATATGTGGTGCGCCTGATTGCGCTACATTAACTTGCAAGCGTTGTTTTTCGGAGAGATTAAAATCTGACGGCACTTCCAAGATGTCCACGATACCGTTCTCCAAAAGTTCGCGGAGTTTGGTTTTATGGATTCTGCTAATATTAAATACCGAGTAATCCGGTAAATTGGAATGCTGTCGTTGTAGTGCCGGGCAATCCAATTTTTGGCCGCAGTGTTTATGAAGATGCACCACTGGCTCCTCCTGATGCAAATACTGGATTGCTGCATCAATATTTTCACGTGTCGCAGGTATTCGCTCCTCAACCGCATCCGTTACATCTTCAAAGATAAAAAACGCCCGAATGTCAATTTCGCCGGCAAGTACATAGTCACTATTAACATGCAGAACACCGATGCGATCCACCCGGACGCCAACGGTTTCAGCAGCAATTACCTGAAAGGCCAGGTCATCGATGTATTCCGGCTTGACTTCGGTTCCTGATTTTACTTCGATCAGGGTTTTGGTACTTGTGTTTATTTCCGTCAGGACAATATCCGCCCTGGCCAAAAGTCTGTCGGATTGAAAATTGCGCTGGAATGCGATGTGCAGGTCTTCCGAAGGCTCGAAATAATCACGAGCCAATTTTTCAATGGCATTACCCTGCTGCATAATATGCAAGGCTTCTTCATCTGGTGGCATGGAGAATTCATCCGGGTAATGTTTGATGTACCAAAATTCCGGAGCACAAGCCAAGTATTGCAGGTAGTCCGATTTGGTGATGGGCAGGAGATGTTGGTCTACATCCTCCTGTGTTTTGCTGCTGCTGTGTATTGTTCTCGACATGTTTGGTTGAGGTTTAAGGTTAAGTAGATGAGATACTGATGGCTTTCCAGCCCAATGATTCCTGTTTTTTATTCCACGACAGCATGCACTCGCCTTTCAGCGACTGTCCATCCGCCAAGTTGTTCTTCTTTACCATTTCCGGCTCCACGAACACCTTATCCACAAACCCGAATGGTTGGCCGGATCGAATGGATAATGTACCTTCAAAAGCGCGTCGCAGATCGGATACCGTTTCTTTCGGCGCAATTTTAAGGGTGAACACCCGGTACATTCCATCTCGACTTTCGCCGCTAAACCGTACCAGGATCAGGTCGCCGATTCGCACATTGCGTAAGCGTTTTCCATATTTAAGTCCTCCGTGTTTCCCGTCTCCGCCGACAAAATAGAGGACGTCTTTGTCGCGGTTTACGAAATCCACCACAACTAGCTCCTCCTGCATGTCGCCGAACAATATCTCTTCAGCGAGGTCCTGAAACTGCTGGTACAGTGCGCGATTGTCCGGCAGGGCCGAGGCGCTTCGGTACCAGTCTTCGTGCATCCGGGCCTGCACTTCCACCGGCAGGCGCCAGCGTTCGGCCTGGTACACGGCGGCGATGGCCTCCATTTCCGTTTTAGCTTCGGTCGGCTGATTGTTGGCCAGCAGCCATTCCGCCAGTTTAGCCCGCACTTTACCCAGGAACTGCGGTTCGGCCCGGCACAACAAGGCCCGGCACAAACAGGCCGCGTAGCGTATATCGGTCGTGGGGAAGGTTTCCGCCAACAATTCCCACACCCAGAACTCGGTTTGTTTTTTCCGGGCGAAAGGGAGAAAGGCGGAGAAGACGTTTTCCTTGTCGCCGGTGGCCAGTAAAAGTTTCCCTTTGTAGTAGGGCGGGTATTGGTATTCGGGATGGTCGTGTATCAGCTGGTCGAGTACTGGGAAAAAGGCTTCTATCTTTTCCCGATCCACAGATGGCTCTGCCAGTTTCCGGGCATAGGCGATGGCTGCTTGCTCGGCCAGGGTCATGCTCTTTTTTCCGTCGGGTAATTCTTCGGGCAGGTAATCTTCGGGCCTCAAATGCTCCAAGCCCCACCACTCGATAAAATCGGCGAACCGCATCCATTCTTTGTTGCTTTTCAAGAAGGCCTTGAGCAGGAAGGAGTACGGCTCCGAAGGTCTATGAAAAGGCAGCGGAGCAATTCGCTGGAAAAGGCGGTCCAGCCCGGGGAAATTTATGGGGTTGTGTTTTTGAAGTGCGAAGGCGATTTTTCCGACCTGCCAGCCGACGTTGTCCCAGAACATGGCTTCTTCGGCGGGCAGATGCAGCTCCGCAATGGCATCCAGGATTTGTTCGCCGCTTTCGAATTGTTCGTTTTGGGCCGCGATCTTTAGTTGTTCGTACAGTACCCAGCCCATACTTCTTTTAGCCCAGATGTCTTCCGGGGCAGCGTTCAGGTCGGTTTGCGCCAGGGCGAAAGCTTCTTCGAGGTTGCCGGCTTTACGGAGATTTTTTACTTCGGCAAAAGACATGATTCAGTGGTTTTTGAGCGTGATAAAAATGGTTTCCAAATCGCGCAGCAGGCGCGGAGCGGGGGTGGGATTAAGCAGGGGCATCACCTGGCTGAAAAAGCCCTGGCCGTCGTAGATCGCATCCATGATTACTTTTTCACCCTGCCGTTCAAAAGTGTAGCGGTCGCGGTAGTCCAGATGACTGATTTGGCTCACGATGATGTGGTTTGCCTCCAGTCCGGGCTGGATATCGATATACAATTGTTCCAGAAACGGTTTCGCTTTGACCGAAGACCAATCCTGGACCGCTTTGGGTAAGGTCCCTTTTTGAGACTGGGGGAATTCCGGCTGAAAACGGGCGTGTTCCTGGCATATCCGATGCACGGTATTGAACAGCTCATCCGAATTGGTGGCGCCGGGATTTTTCTGGTAGGTCGGGCTAAAGGCGCCGCTTCCTTTTATCCAGCCTTTTATGGAAGCCGATTTGTACTGTTGCCGGAAGGTGTAGTTGAATTCGTACCCGTTTTGTTTCCAGCCGCTCAGCTCGATGTTCGCCAGATGGCACTGGTGCAGGACCGACAGGGTATGTCCCCGGAGGGCTTCCGGCTGTCCGGGGACACCGAGACGCTCCATCGTATCCAACATGGGCGGCGTGACCTCAAAAGTGCATACATTGGGCGTTTCACCTTTCAGGTGTTGCATGCCTGGAATAGCGCCCGGATTGGTGATCGTCATTTGATCATAAGGCGTAAATTCGGGCGGGTTGATGCAATACAGGCTTCCGCTGGCACGCGTGATGGCCGTATAAGCCCAGCGAAAAAAATCGGCATTATCGCGACCCGTTTTGTCCTGATGGCCCGCCCAGACGTTAAAACTGATCGAACGGGCATAATCCCAAAAAACGAAAGCATTGGCCCACTCGCCACCCTGGGCTTTGTGGCAGGTGACGGCATAGCCGTACTTCAGCCGCAATGCATTGAAAAAGGGGTCCTGCCGGAGGGTTTCTTTGAAGGCCTGAGAACCCGGGGACAGGTTTTTATGCCGGTTTTTGAAATCTACATACAGCGCCTGTTGCTCTTCCGGCCGCAGGGTATTGCCGTTGCCGAATAAAAAATTCTCCAGCATATAGGATTCGCGGGTGGTTTTAAAGCCTTGCTCGTCCTTGTAGGCCAGCTCGATCTTCCGCCATTTGAGCAATACCCGTTCCGTTTTGCCGCCAGCCACCCGGAAGGACAGCTCCCTGCTGACCAGACTATCCTCGCATTTGTTGATCACGCCGAACTCGCCGTTGAAAAGTCCGGTCAGGTGGTTGTTTTGCCCGACCAACATAACATCGCCTGTCCGTACTGGGTACTCGCCGCCGTGTTTGTGCCGGCGGATATCCAGGTTGAGATGGTGAGCGGTTTGATTCGTATAGGCGATAATAATTTTATTGCCCGGCGCAGTATCGTACAACTGATAGAAATGTTCCTGCGCGACATGGTGGACGTCCCTGTGATTCGGCGTGATCCGGAAGCGGTTGAAAAAGCCGCTGCCAAGGCCCATTCGTATCTGCCCGGCCGCTGACAAAATGCCGCTGTCTCCGGCTTGCCGGACAACCTCCGAAAGCACCGCGGTATCAGTGGTGAGACCAAATTTCTCCAGCAAATAGGCGGAAGACAGGGCAGGAGAGACTTTGCTGCTGGTCGGCGGCGGCAGCTGGGCCGGGTCGCCGACGAAGATCAGTTTGTTGTTGGACAGGGGATGCTGCACGCGGGTAAATCCGATGAGATCGCTGAGCAACTTGCCCGATCCGAAGCGGAAAAATTCGCCTTCTGAAAAATCGTCCGACACCATTGAACTCTCATCCACAATGAAGATGCGATGCCGGATCGAATCACTGTTTTTTAATTCGAAGTAGTAACGGAAGGAGTCGGCGCCATCTTCATCCGCTACCTTTACCTCCTTCAGATCGTGATAATCGTAGATGCTGCTGTGTATGGTAGAGGCCTCCATGCCTGTTTTTTCACGCAGCACCTTGGTGGCGCGGCCGGTAGGCGCCATCAGGGCGACCTGCCGGCCTTCCCCGCTCAGTTGTTCGGTCAGCTGATGCAGAAGCGTGGTTTTGCCCGTGCCCGCATAGCCGCCAAGGATAAAGACCTGGTCATTGCTTTCGACAAAGGCCCGGATTTTTTCCAGAGTGTGTTGCTGATCTTGGGTTAGTTGTAGTTGGGTTGTGGTCATCGCTTTGTGGTGATATAGATGGTTTTTAAAATTTTCAAAACTTACGGCACAAAGATTGGGGAGATGTGTGCAGTGGATATGCACAGGAAAAAATCGGACGATTCTTTCTGGAATTAGATATGGCGGCAAAACACCTTGGGCAGGCAATCGAATAAAAAGAGAGAAAGTACAAGTACTTTTAAGCATTAATTCCACATAAGACAGGACAAACGACATGCCAAACAACAAGAATGCTATCATCCGGTACCGGGCATTGGACAAATGCTTTCGCAACCCCGGGCGCCGGTATTTTGTGGAGGATTTACTCGAAGCATGTAATCATGCGCTTCAAGAATTTGATCCTACCGCTGAAGGGATTAAGCGTCGGCAGTTTTATGAAGATATTCGTTTTATGGCAAGTGAGCAAGGCTGGTCGATCCCCCTTGAAAAGCATAAGTATGGCAAGCGGGTGTATTATCGCTACGAGGATTTGAAGTTTTCAATCAACAATCAACCGATCAACGAAACGGAAGCCAATCAGTTGAAATCTGCGCTTTTGGTCTTGTCGCGATTCAAAGGGCTGCCGCAGTTTGAGTGGATAAATGAGATCATTCCTAAATTCGAGCAGTCATTCAATTTCCGGCCTGAAAGCCGAGAGATTATCGGTTTTGACCACAATGAGTTCCTACGCGGCATCGAGCGAATAGGCGATCTTTTTAATGCCATATCTTACCACAAGGTACTCAGCATCACGTATAAACCCTTTCAGGCCCCACAGCCGTATGTTAATCTGCTGCATCCTTACTACCTCAAACAGTACAACTCCCGATGGTTTCTTTTAGGGTATAATCCGGAGCTGGGTAAAATCACCATACTCGCTTTGGACCGCATCGAAAAGGTGGAGGAAACAGGAGCATACTACAGCCCGGATAAAAATCTGAATTTTCAGGAATACTTTGATGATATCGTTGGGGTTTCCCGCCAAGAAGATGAAAAACCAGTAAAAGTGGAACTGCTCGTCACCAAAGAATTGGCACCTTATATCCAAACGAAACCTATCCACGGCTCGCAAAAACGGATCTCGCAGGATGACCGGGGGCTTATCATTTCACTGAAGGTGATCCCAAATTTTGAGTTGGAGCAGCTCATTTTGTCGCATGGAGAGAAGTTACAGGTGTTGGCTCCGGAGGGGTTTAAAGAAAGGATAAGGAGCAGATTGGAGTCGGCATTGGGGCTTTATTTGTAAGTGGAAAAACAACTCTCCGAAATCAGCGGATACTAATTCGCAGCTTTTTCCAGTAAACATCACTTCATAAACAATTCCATATTTTTCAGTAAATCCCTTAAAAAAGAATTCCCCGCATTTTATTGCAAACTCGCGCAAATAGGCGCTATATTTGCAACATGAAACCCCGGACCCCACCCCGAAAACCGCAGAAGCGCACCCCCATTGTCCCACCCACCTTCCGCGACCTCAAATCCCTCCGCCGCCAAACCAACCTCTACGCCCCCTTCGATTTCAGGGACTTCCTCCAAACCCGGCTCCGCAGGCTAAAACCGGAAACAGTAAAAGCCATCGCCAAATACCACCGCATGAAACGCCCTGTGGCCGATCCGGAAATGGTCGCCCTGTGGCTGGCCGAAACCATTTTTGAAAAAACCGCCTGGCCATGACCCCCATTCCCTTCCTACTTGGCAAAAAAACGGTCATCTACCTGCCCAATGGCGAGCAGCACCAGGGGCAGTTTGCCGTTGTGGACCTGGCCCATATCAAAGCCAGCCACGACGAGCAGACTTTTGCCGATTCGCCGGGTTACCCGATTAATCCCGCAGGCGGCAATGTCAACGACCGGAACTACGCCGGCGACCCCGGTGCCCAAGCCCTGGTGGATGAATACGCCCGCAACCTGGAGCCGGGCCTGCTCGTCAGCACCGGCCGCACCCCGGAGGGCACACCTATTATAAATAAGGAGGGTTTCGTGGTCAGCGGAAATAACCGGACCATGTCCACCAAACTGGCCCGGGCGAAATACCCGGCCCGCTACCAGGCCTACCGGGATTTCCTGCAAGAAGAACTTTCGGCCTTCGGAATCGGGGAAAAAGATTTTGCCGACCGCACCGTTTTTGCCGGTCGCGATGGACAGATCGAAGCGCCGTTTCTGGTCCGCATCGACTACGACATTCCGGCGCTCACCACAGAGGAATTGGCCAAATACAACCAGGCCAGCACTAAATCCGAGCGGCCGGTGGACAAGACCGTCAAACTGTCGAACATCCTGCGCGAAAACTCGGCCTGCGGCAAGCAAATCCCCAAACTGTTCGAGGACGACGACACCATGAGCGAGTTCTACGCGGACGCCAACGCGCAGAAACAATTGCTCGATATGCTGCTCTCCTGCAACCTGCTCACCCGCCAGCAGGTGCCGGAATACTACACCGACGGGCATTTTACCGAGGCCGGAAAATATTTCGTGGAGATGACCCTGGCCGCCATCGTGCTGCGTCCGCCCGCCTTACAGGCCGCCGAAACCGATGGCGTGGCCAGCCTGCGCAAAGCCATCGTCAACGCCTTGCCGGCGCTCATGGATAATATCGCCCTGCCGGTACCCGGCGCCCGGCTGATCGACGCGATCAACGCCGCCGTGGTGTTCCAGCAAAAAATGAAGGCGTCCAAACTGTCCTTCGCGGATTTCATCGGCCAGCAAAATCTGCTGGATACCGAACCACACTCCCGCGAAATGCTGGTACTAAACCGCCTGATGAATACCGGGCAGCGGGCGTTCAAATCCGCCATCGCCCGGTACAACGACACCGTGAAAGCCAACCAGGGCGAGTCCCTGTTCGGCGAGGAGCATAAGGTAAATCCGGCGGAAGCCTTCGAGCGGATCATTGTCGAAGCCCTGGATGCCGGGGAGCAAAAGGTGATCGGGCAGTACCTCAAACAGGTGGAAAGCCCAAGCACTCCCGTTGAAACAGACCCAGCCGAAAGCATTGCAGCCTATACCAGCGGCGTTCAACAGGCTTTCCGGGAAGGCAAAAAACTGACCATCACCGGACTGCGCAAAATCGCTGCTGCCGCCGGTATAGACACCGGCAACGAAAAATACCTCTGGGAACTGACCGAACTCTGCTGGGTAAACTGGTACCGGGAACTGGTGGACGCCCATATTTTCGAGGACGACAAAACCGCCGCCTTTGAGGCCGTTGTTGACTTTTACCGGCGCATTCAACCCACCTACACCGGTCTGGACAGCCATAAAAAGGTGTTCCAGCAATACAGCACCAGCGCGCCGATTGCCTGGCTGGCCGGCTGGTTTACCTACGACCGCGACACGAAAAGCGTGTTCGAACCCTCTGCCGGCAACGGCCTGCTGACCATCTTCTACCCGGAGGAAATGACGGTTGTCAACGAAATCGACCCCGTGCGGTATGCCCACCTGAAAACCCAGCCCTTCCGGGCGATACACCAACTGGATGCCTCCGTTCCGTTCCCGGACCGGTTTCACCGCGCCTTCGATGCTGTGCTCACCAATCCGCCGTTCGGCCGCTTAGCCGAGGTCAACCGCGATTTCGGGTATCCGTTCAAGGCGCTCGATCACGTCATGGTCGCCCACGCGCTGGCGTGTATGCGCGATACCGGCCGCGCCGCCATCATCATCGGCGGCCACACGGAAATCAACTCGGGTGGACAGATCGCCAGCCACCGGCAGTTTTTCAACTGGCTGTACCGCCATTACCGGGTGGTGGCCCTGCTCAACATCGACGCCGCCAAACTCTACCACAAACAAGGCACCGATTTCCCGCTGCGTATGATTCTGGTCGCCGGACGAAAAACTGAGCCCTTCGGCGCCGCGCCCACAATCAAAGAATACCCGCCCTTAACCCAGGTGACCGACTCCTTCGAAGCTTTATTCGACCTGGTGCGGGCCGCCCGGGAAACCGCCAACCTGCGCGAAGAAACCCTGACCCAAAAACTGGAACGGGAACTCCAAAAAGTAAAAATCGAAATCGTATGATATTCCAACATGCCAAAATTCACCGCGACGAGTCCCTCAAATGCCTGTGCGTCGCCTGCTACGAGGGAGAAATCCTCAGCTACGAAGATCACGTCTTCGCCATTTCCTGCTGCATCGCCACTCTGATCCAGGACGCCCGCGACCGGGGCGTGGCCGTGGAACCGCTGCTCCGGGAATACCTGGGCGCCGAGCCAGAACCCGGCCTTACCCCCGCACAACTTTTCGACACTGCTATTGCCGGCAGCGACGCCTGGTCGCACGTGGTCGCCCGCCTGCGCGAGGCCTGGCAGGAGGTAACGCCGGCGGAAATGCGCGAGCATTACCGGCGCAGTATGGCCGAGGGCATTTCAAACCTGCCCGAAACGGAAGGGCTGCCGTTCGGGGATGAGGAGTTTGATTGTATGACGTTGGAGGAGTGGGTGGAGCGGTTGAGTGAGGTGGTGGAATTGCAGTGATTTTCTCCTAAAATACTGACACGTTGTCGTCAAAGACAGGTACGGCCGCCGAAGAAAGATTCTAAATTTATATTTCATCTGGGTTAAGCCACAATTGGTCAGGTTTCGTTATCAACCTTGCATTTTGATATGCGGCATCAAGAGGTAAAATTGTTTCAGGAGTATAAATGCCATCCTCTAAATCCAATACCAATGCAAAATCTGGCTTCTTTGTAAAAGAACCGCTTAAGTAAATTGGCATTAATAACTGAATTTTATCTTCTTGGGGCCTATACATCGGCACAATTAGTTTATAGTTTCGCTTTGCTATGGCAATTGCATAGTTGATTGAGTTGTCTAGTTTTCTTGCAAGTTCAGTTGTATCCTTCTCCTGTTCGGTTTCTGGAAATCTGTCTCTTCTTTCATCAATAATATGAGAAAATTTATCATAATTTCTATCAATTTCTATATCATGATGAAAAATAACTTCATTGATATTCGTGAAGAACTGGGCTGGTTCTGGCAGATCATCTTGCTTTACTATTCTTTTCCCTCCTACGACAAATCCAATACGAGTAAGGTCAGTCAGGCTTGTCATAATGTAAGGATTTCTGTATGCATCTTCGCCATCTTCCTTTACAATATGTGAAATAATATAAATTTCATGAAAAAACTTATCAAGAAGACCAGAATTAAAAATCAAATATTTGCCGTCATCGCTTCGCAATATCTTGCTGCCACCGTCCTCTTTTTTTAGTTTTTCAAACATATTTTCAATATAAGACTTCAAAATCGGCTGAGGTATACCTGAGTTATGATTTTGGTAACTCCACTTTTCGGGAATTGCTTTTCTCATCAACTCATCTAAAAATTGAAGCCCGTCATGCCAGTTTTCAAAAGAAAGGTTGCCAATTCTAAAAAATAAATTGTTTTTTATTTCATTTTTAAGTTGTTTTTCAGTCAAAAAGTATATACCCGTCCAGCTCTTTTCAACTCGTTGCCTCATATATACTGCTAAAATTTGCTCACTGCTTGAGTTTTTTCTTGTTGTTGCAAAAATTGCATACAATGCACTATCTTCTTTTGAGGGCTTCCCGAATTTATTTCGAAAATCAATTGATTTATTTAGCATATTATCATCAACCAATTGGTTTATCTCGAATGACCTAAATTCAGGCATATCGGGGGATACTAACTCATTTGCTTCTTTTACAAAAGTTCGTAAGTTTTCAACAAAGCCAAAGGCCGTTACTCCAGTTTTACTTTCTTTTTGAAATGCCATGTTTTATTTTTTATTGGTTTATAATACGCAGACTTCTTTGTTGTATCAACTCAAAAAATTGCTTGAGTTGACAGGTATACGCTCACATTCTTCCGATGACCGCAACTTAATTTACTACCGATTAAGTAAATCCGCACTGCACGATTACCAATCTGCAAAATATTGAAGGAAATATCGCCAATCTCCACCCCAATCTCTCAACTCCAATCGGCAAAACCAACCCGCTACTTTTTTGCCTGTAAATCATCATTCAAAAACAATACCCATTTTGCAGTAAAACCCTCTTTAAAAAATAATTCCCCGCATTTTCCTTGCAAATCCTCTCATAAAAACCCCATATTTGCAACGAAAACCCAAATCACCCCCCATGACCACCCCCGAAGAACCCTACGCCCCCGCTACCCTCGACCTCGCCCCCGGCCTCTCCGCCTACCGCCCCATCTCCCGCGCCAACTCGCTCGAAGTCTCTCTGCCCGGCAGCATGGCCTACCA
>Ga0268299_1000861_pt1 | contig 73939 bp, 68 predicted proteins | sample NOBtaG_FD_193484 | JGI IMG/M metagenome (GOLD analysis project Ga0268299, IMG submission 193484) | Activated sludge microbial communities from bioreactor in Nijmegen, Gelderland, Netherland - NOB reactor | ecosystem: Engineered > Bioreactor > Aerobic > Activated sludge | place: Netherlands... | reverse complement strand
TCTCCGCAACATCCAGCCGCCGATGCATCCCCTCCGGCTGCGTTGCGCTCCCTGCGGCGTAGGGCGTGGCTACGCCTCGGTCGCGCGCCTTGCCGGCGGGGCGCCTCGACGCCCGGCTGTCGCGGATATTTGGGAGACGGAACACTAGTTCCTTCGCGGGCGTCGTCACGCGACGCCGTGTGCCGCTCGTCGCCCTTGTGCACAGCGGTCAGGTCGAGCCGGAAGCGTCGAGCCCCCGTAGCTCAGGTGGATAGAGCACAGGATTCCTAATCCTGGGGCCGCGTGTTCGAATCACGCCGGGGGCACTTGCAAGCAGCGCTCGCCGTCCGGCGGCGTCTTCGGCACGACGCGACACGGCGCGATCCGCCGTGCGCGGGCCGCGCTGGGACGAGCATGACCCGTCGCGCGGGACCGAGCCTTTCGTTCCCGCGCGCCGGGAGAAGCCAGCCTACCCCGACGTGGAGCGGATCGACCGAGTCGTCGATCCGCTCCGCCGTGCTTAGCTGATGCTCACGCTGGCCGAGACGTCGGCGGTGATCACGTTGATCAGCGTGAGGCCGGTGGCCGTGGCCGAGTAGACGACGATCAGATTGGTCCCCGCGGTGACCGGGATCGACAGCCCCGTGAGGATGCCGTTGGAGACCGTTCCGATGCCGAGGACCCCGGTGAGAGGGGGCGCGAGATTGAGTTCGGCACCCGGGATCGGTGTGTAGACGTTGTCGGGCGTCGTCGACTGCCATACCGAGATCGTCTGCGTCACCGTCGTGCCCACCAGCGCCTGGGCGGCCGTGAGTGATGCGAACCCGGCAATCGCGGTGATGGTGCCGTCGCGCGACACCGGCTGGCCGGTGGTGGTGCCGGTGAGGTCGATGGTTCCGCCGACCACCGAGACACCGGGCTCGGACGTGCTGCCGCTCAACGGCAGGACCGTGACGGTACCCACCAGGCCTCCGGCGATCGTCGTCGCGACGGCAGGGTCGCCCGAGCTCGACGAGAAGATCGCTCCGGCGCCGGCGGCACCTGTCGGCCCGGTCGCTCCATCGGCACCGGTGACGCCGGCGATACCGTCGGCACCCGTCGGACCGGTGGGACCGGTTGCCCCTGTGGCGCCGGGAGCACCCGCCGCTCCGGCGATGCCATTGGCACCGTTCTCGCCCGTGGGCCCGGTCGCACCGTCGTTGCCGTCCGCGCCGGTGGGTCCTGCGGCGCCCTCGAGCGCGAGGATCGCCCACTCCGCGGGGCTGGTCTCGGGGTCGTTGTTGAGGTTGCCGTCGACGAGGCTCAGGAAGCTCGTGCCGCCGAGGCTGACCGCGTCGTTCAGCTTGTACGTCGTGGACGGAGACCAGACGTCCTTCCAGGCGAAGCCGGTCCGCTCCCAGGTATAGAGCTCCTCGCCGGCCGGGCAGCTCTGCTTGGGGCCGATCTTTCGCAGGACCCTGACGTCGCCGCTGTTCGTCGAGATCGTCGTGATGCAGGTGCGCGCCGTCGTCTGCTGCGCGCCGCCCAGCTGCGGCGACGAAAGCACTCCCACCACTGAGGCGGCGAGCGCCACCGCTACGAGGCCGTTCCGTCTACGCACATTCCACCTCCGGTTCGGTTGCTTCCGAAGGGACCATCGGTGGACACCCGGGAACTCTTTACCTGTCGCCAAAACTTTTGCTGACGGTGGGCGCAACGCGCGGGTTGCGACCGATCCCCGACGCCCGCGGACGTCGTCGCCGCTCAGGAATCGCGGATCGGTCGCGCGGGTCGCGCCGCTCCGCTGGGCGACGGTGTGCGGGCCAGCAGGAGAGGGGCTCGCGTCGCCACCGCCTTCGCGCAGATCGAGCAGCGCAGGCTGCCGTCGTCGGCGATTCGCCAGCCGATGGTCGCCAGCAGGGTCCATGCGGCAGCGCTCGCCTGCTGGCCGCAAGTCCCGCAGGTCCATTCCATCGTTCCTGGCCTCGCGTCCTCGGGTGCGATCGGGAGCAACACCGCGCGCACCCTGACCGACTGGACCTCGACCGTCAACGCGTAGTTCTACCCGTCGCAGACGCCAGGGCGTCAGCGCGTTCCGGCAGACGTGGCGGTGCGGTCGGCGGGTGGGTCCGCTAGAGCGAAGCCGTGCCCGGCGATCGACGAGAGAGCGTGCGACGCGGAGGCGGATTGCGGCGCGCCGCCTCGCGCATCGGGAGCGCCATCAGCCCGATCGGGCGCGGCCTGCTGCAGCGGCTTCTGGACCTCTTCCTGCCGCTCGAGCCCGCGGTGACACTCGACGCGATCGGCGAGGTGCGGAGCGTGCTGCTCGTGCGTCCGAACTTCCGTCTCGGCAACGCGCTGATCACGAGTCCGCTCGTCGAGGCGCTGCATCGGCGCTTCCCGGGCGCGCGGCTCGACTACCTGGGAGGAGAGGGGACCCTGTCCGTCCTCGACGGGCTGCCGATCGACGAGCGGATCGTCATGTCGCGCGGCTTCGTCGCGCGTCCGTGGCGCTTCGTGGCGCTCTTCCTGCGCCTGCGACGGCGGCGCTACGACGTCGCGGTCGAGCTCGCCATGGGCTCGTTCTCGGGGGGCCTCTACACGTACCTGAGTGGCGCCCGGCACCGGATCGGCGTGCCGCGAAGGAACGAGCGGCTACTCGACGTGCGCCTGCCGCCGACGCCCGTGGCGCACGCCTACGACGGTCCGGTCGCGTTCGCGCGTCATCTCGGCGTCGCGTGCTCCGACCGACCCGTGTACTGCGTCGGCGAGGACGAGGCTGCTGCGGCGCGGACGATTCTCGCCTCGCTCGGACTCGTCGGGGAGAGCGGCGTCGAGCCGTTCCTCGCGATCTTCGTCGGCGGGCACGGGGCCAAGCGGTGGCCCAACGAGCGCTGGGTCGAGCTCGCCCGGCGCATCGCCGCGGGCGGGGCGCGGGTGGTGCTGTTCGCCGGTCCGGAAGAGGCCCGGCATGCGAGCGAGCTGCGTGCCGCGCTGCACGGTGGGGCGGAGGTGGTGGGCCCCCAGCCACTGCGCATCTTCGCCGCACTCCTCGCTGCGGCGACGCTCGTCGTGACGCCGGACTCCGGCCCGATGCACCTCGCCGCGGCGGTCGGCAGCCCCGTGATCGCGGTCCTGGCGAAGCGCAGTTCGACGTTCTTCGGACCGCGTGGTCCGCTCGACCGCGTCCTCTGTGAGCCTGCGGTCGAGGTCGTTGCGAACGCCGTCGTTGGCCATCCGTGCTGGAGCGTCCTCTCCGGGGTCCACGCTCGCGAGCGTCTCCAGAGTGCCTGACCCAGCCAGGGCCGGCCGGGGGGAGAGCGCCTTGCCGCCGCGAGACGCCCTGGATAAGACGAGGCGACCGGACCCGCCGACCGATGCCGCGCCCGGTCAGGAGCGCATGCCGTGAAGCGAGAGGAGTACGAGGCGCGAGAGGCGCTGCTGCTCGCACCCTGGGCGATGCGCAGCGCGGAATCGCGCGGCCGCGCGCACCCCGAGCCCGAGCACCCGCTGCGCACGTCGTTCCAGCGCGACCGTGATCGGATCGTTCACTCGGCCGCCTTCCGCCGTCTCGAGTACAAGACGCAGGTCTTCGTGAACCACGAGGGCGACTACTACCGAACGCGCCTCACGCACACGATGGAGGGCGCGCAGATCACACGCACCCTGGCGCGCGCTCTTCGCCTGAACGAGGACCTCGCCGAGGCGGTCGTGCTGGCGCACGACCTCGGCCACACGCCGTTCGGCCACGCCGGCGAGCGCGTCCTCGACGGCCTGATGGAGCCCTTCGGCGGCTTCGAGCACAACGCGCAGAGCTTGCGCATCGTCGAGCTGCTCGAGGAGCGCTATCCGGACTTTCCCGGGCTGAACCTCACCTGGGAGGTGCGCGAGGGCATCGTCAAGCACTCGTCGGAGTACGACCGCCCGCTCGTGCGGCGCTTCGATCCGGAGGTCGCGCCGTGCCTCGAGGCGCAGATCGCCGACTTCGCCGACGAGATCGCCTACAACTGCCACGACATCGACGACGGCCTCCAGTCGGGCATGCTGCAGCCGGAGGAGATGGACGCGGTCGACCTCTGGCGCGAGCACTTCACCGCGGCGCGCGCGCGCTGGCCCGACGCGCCCTTCTCGCTGCTGCGCTACCAGACCGTACGACGCATCCTCGACGCGATGGCGTCGGACCTCGTCGCGCAGGTCGAGGCCGACCTCGAGCGGCGCGAGGTGCGCACGATCGCCGACGTGCGCGCGGCGACGCCGCGGCTCGTCGCGTACGGTCCGTCGATGGCGCCGCGCGTCCGGCAGCTCAAGGACTTCCTGATGGACCGTCTCTACATGCACGTGCGCGTCACGCGCATGGGCATGAAGGCGAAGACGGTGATCACGGGGCTCTTCCGGACCTACTTCGAGGAGCCGCGCCAGATGCCGCCGCACGTCTACGCGCAGGTCGAGCGCGGCGAGGACAAGGCGCGCGTCATCGCGGACTACGTTGCCGGGATGACGGACCGATTCGCCCTCGACGAGTACAAGAAGCTCTTCGACCCGCTCGAGAAGGTATGAAGCGCCGGGTCGCACTCGAGATCCACCGGGAAGATCACAAGATCGACGCCCTCGGGCGGATCTTCCTCGGCGCGACCGACCGCGACGAGACGCTGGCGCTCATCCGCGGCTACCTCGGACCGCAGGCGACGTTGAAGCACGTCGAGCTCGACGACGCGGTTCTGCGCATCGAGTGCGACGTGCGCGAGTTCGCGGACGAGAGCCGGAACCTCGTCGTGATGGCGCGCGAGATGCTGAGGGCAGGGCGCTTGAAGGCCGCGATCGGTCAGCTCCAGGAAGCGCTTCGGCTTGCGCCGTTGAACGCGGATGCGCTGAAGACCCTCGGTCGCGTCTATTACCGGCACCGCGAGCGAGAGATGGCGCGTCGCTACCTGACGCGCGCACGTGAGGTTGCACCGGCCGACATCGAGGTGCTGCGGCTTCTCGCGGAGATCGCTCTGCACGAGGATCGTCGGCTCGCGGCGCGCGAGTACCTCGAGCAGGTTCTGATCGTCCACCCGAACGACCGCCGCGCACGCACGGCGCTCGCCCGCCTGCAGCCAGAGGACGCCGAGCACATTCGCGCCGCCCTCCGACGTCGCAGTGGCCCCGAGAGCGACTGACGACCGCGCTAGCACGCCCGGAGGTCGGGCTCGGGCAAGGATGTCGTACTCGCAGGGGCGGCGGTGTCGAGTCCGGCATAAGCCCCCCGGTATTTGTCATAATCTATCTTATCGGACATTCCACGGGCCCCTTTCGTGCTGTCACGTGCGGTGGGCGCGAACGGTTCCCGCTGGCGCGACGGGCAGCAGAGCAAGCACGACGTGCGAGCCCGCGTGGCGACGGCGTCCCTGACGGGTCTGGACGGAATGGACGGGCGGATGCTCGATCGGGGGCTGCCGACCACACACGAGCCGCGGTCGACGCCGATCGGATGCAGCGTCGGGCTTACGGGATCTGCAGCGGCTGGATGCCCGGCGGGAACGACATCGCAGGCGTCGTCGCCGGCGGCTTCGCGCCGAGGGCGACCAGGCGCATCCGTGCGAGACCCGCGGCGGCACCGTCGGGATCGTCGGCGAGATACTTCTGGTAGAGTTCGATCGCCCGGTCCTTGTTGCCGCCGGCTTCCTCGAGCCGTGCGAGCGCCATCGTGACCTCCGGCTGGAGCGGACCCTCGAGCCCGAGAGCGCGCTCGAGCTCGCTGCGGGCTCTCGTCGCATCGCCGGTGCCTTCGAGCGCGCGCCCGAGCGCAAGACGCCCGACCTCCTCGAGCTCAGGGCTCGGCGGGCGTGCGACGAATGCCTCGAGGGGGGCGATCGCTTCCCCGGGACGGTTCGCGTTGAGCGCCGAACGACCGGCGTAGAGCTTCGCGAGCGTACCGTAGGGCGTGCTGCCGTAGCTCTTCGCGAGCTTGGCGAAGTCCTGCTCGGCGGCGTCCCATTGCTCGCGCTTGAAGAGCTCGTTGGCGCCGTAGAACTCGCGCGCGGCCGCACGGTCGCGAGACTGCGCGTACCAGCGATAGGCGCCGATCCCGAGGACGACGAGCACGGCGACCGCGACGGCGACCTGCACCGCGACCGCATTCTTTCGCGCCCAGGCGACGACCTGGCCGGTGGCCGAGATGAACTCGTCCGGCTGCTTGAGATCCTTGCGCTGCATCTTCTTGGTGTGCGTGGTGGCCTGGGTCATGCGTTCCTTCGTTTCGTCCCCTGCCCCACTCACATTTTGTATTTGAAATCCTCGGGAACCATCTTCTCGAGGATCTCGGCCCACTTGTCGCGCGAGACATTGGAGAGGTTCTGCTCCTTCTCCTCGTCCGCTTGCTGCAGGACGCTCGATTGCTCGAGGACCTTCTTGGCGACGTAGATCGGGCTCTTGGTGCGCAGCGCCAGCGAGATCGCGTCGCTCGGACGCGAGTCGATGGACAGGAGCTGGTCATGGCGCCGCAGACGCACCGTGGCGAAGAACGTGTTGTCCTTGAGGTCGGTGACCTCGATCGCTTCGACCGCGGCGCCGAGCTCGTTGATGACGGTGTTCAAGAGATCGTGCGTCATGGGACGCGCCATCTTGATTCCTTCGAGCTCGGTGGCCATGGCGGTCGCCTCGAGCAGACCGATCCAGATGGGCAGGTTCAGCTTGTTGTCCGCATCGCGCAGGACCACGATCGGTGTCTTGGTCACCGGATCGAGGGTCAGGCCACCCACGCTCATCAGGATGAAATCCGCGCGGATCATCAGCCCTCTACCTATCCACCGGATCGCAGCGGGTCAACGCAGACGAGTTCGTCCGCACGGTCCGGAGGCGCAACCGGCAGTTCAGGAGAGGACCAGCCGGTCGACCACCCGGTAGAGCTGGTTCAGGTTGCGACACTCCTCGACGACGTCGCAGAAGGCCATGTAGCGGTCCATCTCGCTGTCGCCGAAGCCCCAGGTGGTCTTGTTCTCGGGGTTCAGCCAGATCACCTGCTTGGCCTTGCGCTGGACGTCGCGCAGGACCCACTCGTGCGGCAGGTTGTAGTTGTTGCGCGCGTCGCCGAGCACGATGACCGTCGTACGCCGGTTGATCGAGGCCAGGTGGTCGCGGTGGAAGCTCTTGAACGCCCGGCCGAAGTCCGAGTGGGCGAAGACGTTGATCACGTCGCCGCGCAGGGAGAGGTCGATCGCCTGGTTGATCTCGTGGTCCTCGAAGAGCTTCGTCACCTCGCCGACGTCGGCGACGAAGATGAAGCTCCGCACCTTCGAGTACAGGTCCTGCAGCGAGTAGACGAACTGCAGCATGAAGCGTGATACGTTGCGCACCGAGTCCGACACGTCGCACAGCACCACGATCTGCGGGCGGTGCTTCTTGCGGCGGTCGAACTGCACGTGGAACGGCACGCCGCCGAACTGGGTGTTGTGCCGCAGGGTGCGCTGCAGATCGAAGGTGCCGCGCTTCGCGCGCGCGCGCTTGATCGACACCACGTGCCTGAGCCTCTGCGCGAGGCGTGTCACCGCCTCCTTCATCTTCCGGATCTCGTCCTCGGTGAGGTAGTAGAAGCTCTTCTCGCCGAGCGTCTTGAGTCCGGTCGCATCGCGCGGCTGAGGATTCTCGCGCGTCGCTTCGAGACGCGCCGCGCGCTTGATGAGGTCGGCCAGGTCCGCGAGGCGACGCTTGATCAGCTCGCGCAGCTTCGCGGCCGTCTCGCCGTCGGCACCGAGCTCCTCGAGCTGGTCGGAGAGCCCCTCGAGCTCGCGCACGATCTCTCCCAGCCGGAGCTGCTCGCCGAGCGCGTGGCCGAGCTGGCCCTCCTGCTTGCCGCGTGGCCCCGGTGCGGAGCGCGCGCTGTCGGTCGCCTCACGCATGCGGCGCTCGAGCGTGCCGTCGTCGTGGCGCAGGAGCGCGCGCGCCAGCTCCGAGAGCTCGTTGCCCGGCTGCTGCTCCTGGCGGCGTTTCAGAAGCTCCTCGAGCTGCTCGAGGAGCTTCTGGTAGTCGGCGAGCGAGCCGCCCGCCGCCTGTGCGGCCTGCTCCGTGTTGTCGCGGATCGCCTCGCCGAGCGCCGAGAAGTAGAGGTCGAACATCTCGTCGAAGGTCGGCAGGTCGGCGAAGCGCTTCACCATGGTCGCGCGCAGCACGTCCTTGACCGTGCCGCGCGTCGGAAGACCGGTGCTCTCGAGCGCCGACAGGGCGTCCAGCGACTCGGCCGGCGAGATGCGGAGCCCGTGGCGTCGCAGCAGCGCTGCGAACTCGAGGATGCGGCTCTCCATCACGCTCGCGCGCGGGTGCCGTCGCGAGGCGCGAGCCGGATCGCGTCGACGTCGGCGGCGCGCCGCGGCGACGCGACCGGCGTCAGCGTCTCAGTGCAGCACATCCTTGTCGCCGCCGTCGGGCTGTCCTTCGGTGCGGGTCCGCGCCTTCTGCCGCGCCATGAAGTCGCGCAGCTCGGTCTGCGCCTTCCGTACGTCGCCCTCGTACTTGAAGATCGTCGTCAGCGTGTCGTTGACGAGATCCTCGCCGAGCGAACCGACGTTGAGCAGAGCGAGCGCGCGCGCCCAGTCGAGCGTCTCGCTGATGCTCGGCGCCTTCTTCAGGTCGAGCTTGCGCACGCTCTGCACCACCGAGACCACGTCGGCCGCGAGCGCCTCGGTGATCTCCGGGACCTTGAGCTTGATGATCTCCAGCTCGTGCGCCTGCGACGGGTAGTCGATGAAGAGGTGCAGGCAGCGGCGCTTCAGCGCGTCGGAGACCTCGCGGCTGTTGTTGCTGGTCAGGACGACGAGGGGGATGTTCTTCGCCGCGATGGTGCCGAGCTCGGGAACGCTGACCTGGAAGTCGCTCAGGATCTCCAGCAGGAAAGCCTCGAACTCGTTGTCGGACTTGTCGATCTCGTCGACCAGGAGAACCACCGGCTGCTCCGAGGTGATCGCCTTCAGGAGCGGCCGCGGAAGGATGAAGCGCTCGGAGAAGAACACGCCGTCCTGCGCGGAGATGCGATCGACCGCCTCGCGCAGCGTGCCAGTGCCGGCGAGCACCTCGCCGATCTTGTCCTTCAGGATCTGCGTGTAGAGGAGCTGCTTGCCGTACTCCCACTCGTACAGCGCCTTGGCCTCGTCGAGTCCCTCGTAGCACTGCAGGCGGATCAGCTCGCGTTCGAGGCACCGCGAGACGACCTTCGCGAGCTCGGTCTTGCCGACCCCCGCCGGTCCTTCGACCAGGATCGGCTTTCCCATCTTGGCCGCCAGGTAGACGACGGTGGCAATGGTACGGCTGCAGATGTACTTCTGCGCCGCGAGCTGCTGAACGACGTCGTCGATGCTGGAAAACATGGGCAGGTCCGAGAAGATCGAGCGTCTCGGGGGTACCACAGGCCCCCTGGCAAGACAACGCGAGCCGGCGGCGCGCTGAGACGACGATCGTGTGCACTCTCGCCGTCTTCTCCCGGATCCTGCCCGGCCTGCCGCTGGTCGTGGCGGCGAATCGCGACGAGTTCTACGTGCGTCCCGCCGAGGGGCCGACCTTGCTCGCATCCGAGCCGCACGTGGTCGGCGGCCGCGATCTGGTCGCGGGCGGTTCCTGGCTCGCGACCAGCGAGCGCGGACTCGTCGTCGGCATCCTGAACCGTCGCACGGCCGAGCCGCCCGATCCGAAGCGCGCCTCGCGCGGTGCGCTGTGCGTCGCCCTCGCGTCGTCCACCTCCGTCGCGGACGCGGTGACGATCCTGTCCGGCCTCGACGCTCGCGAGCACAACCCGTTCAACGTGCTGGTCGCAGACCGGCTTCGCGCGGTGGTCGCGCAGAACCGTGCCGACGGCATGGTCGTGCAGCAGCTGCAGGCCGGCACGCACCTTCTGACCAACCTCGACCTCAACGACCCCACGTGCCAGCGCATCTCGCGCTCGTCGCAGCGCTTCCAGCGGCTGGCCGACGACTTCGGTGCAGCTCGCGACCGGAGCGCGCTCGTCGCCGGGCTGCACGCGGTGCTGGGCGATCACCTGACCGCCGTCGACGATCGCGCCCCGACCGATCAGCTCTGCATCCATACGGACGCCTTCGGCACGCGATCGTCGAGCATTCTCCTCGCGGACGAGACCGGGCGACTCGACTACCTGCACTCGTCGGGGGCGCCCTGCCGGGGCTCCTTCCGTCGCGTCGCCCTGCCCTGGCCGTGAGGCGCGTGCCGCGCCCTCACTCGGCGAAGGTCACGTCCGGCGACCACATCGCGAGCGCCGCACGGCGCCAGGTCTCGGAGGCGTCCATCGCCCAGAGGTCGAGCGGGTTGTAGTCGTCGGTGAGGACGATGCCGTCGCCGCGCACGTCGAGCGGTGGCAGGATCTTCACCTGCTCCTCCATCCACGGCGGGACCGCGAAAGGGCGGCGCCGCGCGGTCTCGCGGATCGGCTCGCGCGACGCGATCAGGATGTTGTTGCCGTAATCGCCCGGCGGGTAGCTCGGCCAGGCTTTCACGTAGGGGAAGGTCGTCTCGAGCGTGCGTACGACGGAGCGCAGCGGCTTCGCCCGCTCGCCCTCGCGGTAGCCGAGGTAGTTGAGCACGACGATGCCCCCGGGCGCGAGGCGCTGGTCCATCAGTGCCACCATCTCCCTGGTCAGGAGGTGCGTGGGCACGACCTCGCCGGCGAATGCGTCGAGCACGATGTAGTCGTACTTCGCGTCCACGACGGCGAGAAAATGACGCCCGTCCTCGATCGCGACCGGATGGCGACGCGGGTCGAACGCGAAGTAGTCGCGCGCCACCTCCACCATCTCCGGGTCGATCTCGACCGATTGCGTGTGCACGCCGAACGCCGCGAAGAGCGGCGGCAGAACGCCGCCCCCGAGCCCGACCAGCAGCGCACGGCGACCGTCGGGACGCGCGCGGTACGCGATCTCCGTCAACACCGACGCATAGGCGGTGATCGGCACGTTGGTGTTGGCGATGGTCTGCGTCTGGATCGTACCGTTGACGAGCAAGGTCCTCGCCCCGCCCTCGTCGAGCACCTTGAGCTGCCCGAAGTGCGTTTCGCTCATGTGTCGGATGCCCTCGGCGCCGCGATACGGCCGGCTTCCGACCAGCAGGACCGCTGCCAGGACGATGCCCGCGACCGCGAGCTGCCGGCGCGCCGCAGAGAGCTGGTAGATCAGCGCCGGCGTCGCGAGGACCAGAGCGGCGCCGAGGAAGATCGAGCGCAGGCGGAAGCTCGGGATCAAGTAGAATCCGGCGAGCAGCGTCCCGAACAGCGAGCCCGCCGTGGAGAGTGCGTAGAGGCGCCCGGTGGTGCGTCCGAGGTCGGTGATCAGGTGCGCACCGAGCCGGACCGCGTAGGGCGAGATCGTGCCCAGGAGCGTGAGCGGGACGCCGAGGAAGAGGATCGCCGCGACGAGCGAGCCAGCCCGCAATCCCAGCGGCTGCGTCAGCGTCAAGATCGGCTCGCGCGCGAGCGGCAGGAGCACGATCAGCACCGCCGCGATCTCGAACACGAGAAAATAGCTGCTCGCATGCGGCAGGCGGTCGGCGACGACGCCTCCGAGCCAGTAGCCCAGCGAAAGAGAGAGCAGCGTGACCGCGATGATCGCCGACCACACGTAGAGGCTCGTCCCGAAAACGGGTGCGATGAGACGCGTTCCGAGCACCTCGAGAACCATCACCACCGCACCGGAGACGAAGACGCTCGTCGGGAGAAGGTAGCGAAGGAGGCTCTCGTCGCTTCGGGCGACCGCTGCGGAAGCTGGCTGCATGACGGACGGCTGCATGACGAACGATTCGCCGGCTCGACCGACCGGCTCGACTGCCCGGCTCGACCGGCCGGCTCGACCGGCCGGCTCGACGATCTTGCCCGCGCTCCGGGTGGGGCGCAAGCGTGGGTGTGCACCGGACCGGAACGCGGTCAGCGGCGGCGGATGCGCTTCAGCACGCGCTGCATCGCTCCGGCGCGCGCGGCGACCATGAAGTCGCGTGACGGCATGCCGGTGAGCAGGGCCGCAAGGTCCACCGGCTGTCCGCTTCGCAGGTAGACCAGCTCGCCGCCGACCGCGTCCAGGAGGGCCTTTCCGGCGGCGATGTCCCACACGTGGACGCGCCCGATCACCGCCGCCTCGGCGGCACCGCGGGCGACCAGGCTCAGGTGGTACGCGGTCGAGCCCAGGGCGCGGACCTTGGCGCGCAGGCGCATGAGCGGTCGGCGGTGGAACTCCGAGTACGCGAGCACGAATCCTTCGTGCTGAGGGGTGACGCCGCCGTGTGGCACGATCGTGCCGTTCCAGCGCAGTGCGCCGCCCTGCGCCAGGTAGAGGTCGTCGAAGCTCGGCAGGTAGACCACGCCGGCGACCGCAGCGCCGTCGCGCAGGAGCCCGAGCGACACCGACCACGTTGGCAGCCCCGCGACGTACGCCTCGGTGCCGTCGATCGGGTCGACCGCCAGCGTCCAGCCCGCACCGACGTCGCCGCTCGGGGGCAGCTCCTCGCCGAGCACCGTCAGGTCCGGCGCGATCTCCGCAACCTCGCGCCGGATCGCGCGCTCGATCTCGCGATCCACGTCGGTGACGACGTTCCCCGCCGCGTTCCGCTCGGCGCGCACCCGCCGGAACTGCGCGAGCCCGATCGCTCCGGCACGGCGCGCGAGCCGCGTGAGCGCGCGGCCGTCGAGCGGCGCGCGCGTGCGCGCCCGCGCGCCGCGCTCACTCTGCATCGAGCGCCCCCCGCTCGAGGGCGCGGGTGGTGAACAGATCCTCGGAGAGCTTCTGGTCGTAGCGCACGTCGACGACGTCCACCTCGGTCTTGCTGCCGGCCTGCGGCTGCACCATCTCGAGGCGGAAGGCGGTCGGGATCGCACCGAGCAGCCGCACGTCGTCGAGACGGAGCTGCTTCTTCGGCGTGTCGCCGCTGCCGAAGAACTCCATGCGGCGGATCATCAGGTCGGGCTTGGTCATCGCGACGCGGATCCGCTGGTAGCCGACGTCTTTCGACTTCGGCGTCAGCTCGATGATCGCCGCGTCGACCCCGTCGATCTGCTCGGTCGACACGAGACGCGCCGGAGCCTCGTCCTCCGTCCACTCGAAGACGTCGGTGAGGAGCTCGAGGTCCCGGTAGCTGAAGTCGGTCCCCATGAAGCTCTCGCTCTTGGACTGCGGCGCGATCTGTCGCACGCGGCCGAGGGCGGGCAGGAAGAGCCACTGCTCGGCGTCGCGGTCCTGGTGCGCGAACTGGAGGAAGGACACGCCGCGCACCTCGGGCGGCGTGAGGAACACCGTGCTGGTCTTGTCGTCGCCGTCTGCGCCCTTCAGGGTTCGCAGCACGAGCTCGCGGTTGCGCTCGACGCCGCGGCCGTCGACGATCCGCAGCTTCAAGCGCTGGGTGCGATCGTTCCAGGCGCGCGTGGTGTCGTCGAGGCGACGCCCCTCGTCGAGCAGGAGCCGCGCCTCGTTGGGGGCTCGTGTCGGCTGTGCGGCGGGGGGCGCCGAGACCCCGGCCGTGGGAGCGAGCGCGGCCGGGGCGGCGCCCTCCTCCGACCACGTCGCCGTTGCGAGCGTCAGACAGAAACAGGTCGCTGCGAGCGAGGTGCCGGAAAAGAGGGACAGCGACGGAAGGGCGGGATGGGTAGTGCGCGGCAGCATCACCACCGAATCTAGCAACTCGGGCGGCGACGCGGGAAGCGCTCTCACGCGGGACGCGTCTGGTACCAGCGGAGGCCGCGCCCGACGTACTGCACGCCGGCGATCGCCGTTGCGCCGGCCGCGGCGGCGAAGATCGCGTCGCCGGGCAGCGCACCGCGCACCTCGGGATACGCGAGCACCACGAGCGCGGTCGCGAGGCCGAGAAGCTGCAGGAAGGTCGCGAGCTTGCCGATCAAGGTCGGTTGGATCTCGATGCGCTCGCCGGTCAACAGGAAGAGCAGCGCGTATCCGGTCAAGCAAACGATGTCGCGCGTCAGGATGATCGTCAGCGCCCACTGCGGAACCATCCCCATCCATGCGAGCTTCAGCAGCAAGCTCAGGACGAGGCCCTTGTCCGCGAGCGGGTCGAGGTAGGAGCCGAGGTCGGTGCGAGTGTTGGTCATGCGCGCGATGCCGCCGTCGAGCGCGTCGGTCACGCCGGCTGCGAAGAAGAGCGCGAACGCGAGCCCGAAGCGCTGCTCGTCGAGCGCGATCAGGATCGCCGGGATCGCGGCGATGCGCAGCAGGGTGAGCGTGTTCGGGATGTTGAGCATCGCCCGCTGGAGGCCCTCAGCCGTCGCCGAGGGCCTTGCGGATCTGGCCGGCCAGCTTCGGCGTCACGAGGGCGGTGACGAGCGTCGCGTCTTCGTCCTGGTGGGACTCGATCACCGAACCCTGGCGGTGCAGGCGGGCCAGCACCTCGCCCCGCTCGAAGGGCACGCGGAACTCGACCCGGCTCATGCGCGCATCGAGGTTGTCGTCGATGCGCGCGCGCAGCGCGTCGATGCCGATCCCCTCCCCCGCCGAGACCGCTACGGCGTTCTCGCGCTCCGCCTCCAGCAGGATCGCCTGGCGAGCAGGACCGTCGAGGCGGTCGATCTTGTTGAGCACGAGGAGCGCCGGACGCTCGTCGGCGCCGATCTCGGCGAGCACGTCCTTCACCACCGCGATGTGGCTCGCGCGCGCCTCGTTCGAGGCGTCGACGACGTGCAGCAGCAGATCTGCCGTGCGCACCTCCTCGAGAGTGCTCTTGAACGCCTCGACGAGCTGGTGCGGAAGCTTGTGGATGAAGCCGACGGTATCCGAGAGCAGCGCCGTCCCGGAGCGCGGCAGCTCGATCCGGCGCACGGTCGGATCGAGGGTGGCGAAGAGCATGTCGTCGATCAGCACGTCCGCGCCCGTCAGGCGGCGCATCAGGGTCGACTTGCCGGCGTTCGTGTAGCCGACCAGCGCGACGGTCGGGAACGGGACCTCGGCGCGCTCCTCGCGGTGCAAGCGCCTGGTCCGTGACACCTCGACCAGACGCCGACGCAGCATCGCCACGCGCTCGCGCACGCGTCGCCGGTCGACCTCGAGCTGCGTCTCGCCGGGACCGCGCATCGCGACGCCGGCCTTGATTCGCGACAGGTGCGTCCAGTGGCCGGTGAGGCGCGGCAGCAGGTAGTCGAGCTGCGCCAGCTCGACCTGCAGCTTGCCCTCGAGCGTGTGCGCGCGCTGCGCGAAGATGTCCAGGATGAGCTGGCTCCGGTCGATCACCTTGACGCTCGGATCGCCGCCGGGGCCGAGGCCGATGTCCTTCTCGAGGTTGCGCTGCTGTGCGGGGGCGAGCGGGTCGTCGAACACGACGACGTCCGCCTGCAGGCTCGTGACCAGCTGGCGGATCTCCTCGACCTTGCCCTTGCCGACGAAGGTGCGGACGTCCGGCATGGCGCGTCGCTGGAACGTCTGGCCGACGACCGTGACTCCGGCCGTGCGGCAGAGCTGCGCCAGCTCGGAGAGCGAGCCCTCGATTCCCTCGAAGCCCTCGCGCGCGCGGCCGACCTCGAGCCCGACGAGAACGGCGCGCTCGCGCGGCCGCGTGACCTCGTGCATGCCGCCGCGGCTCATCTGCCCTCCCCCGCCCGCGGCGCGACGGTCAAGAAACGAACCTCGCCTCCGCTCCCGCGACGCGCTCCGCCAGCGCGGCGAGCAGCTCGTGCGAGGTCGCCACGGTGTGCTTCTCGAGCGCGATCCGCGTCTCGTACGAGTCGCGCACCACGTGCACGAAGGCCGGGCACTGACCGGGGTAGCGCGTGAGCGTCTGCAGCAGGCGCTCCATGTCGGCGCGCGTCACGCGCGTCGCGTCGAGCGAGATCTGTAGCTCGCGGATCGAGCGCGCACGAGCCTCCTCGAGCCGGGTCAGCTCCTCGGCGATGATCTGCCGCCGCTCCTCGCTCACGTCGAGCTTGCCCGTCAGGCAGACGGGGTCGCTGCCGGTGATCAGCGGCTCGTTCTTGCGGAAGGTTTCGGGCCACGCGATGACCTCGACGATACCGTGTTTGTCCTCGAGGAAGAAGGTCGCGTAGCGGTCCCCCTTCCGGCTGTTCTTGAGACGTAGCCCCTGCACCACGCCGGCGAGCGTCAGCTTGGTCTGCGCCGGGAGGTTGCGCAGCTCGACGGTCTTGCAGGTCACCAGCTTCGCGAGCTGGCGCTCGAAGCGGTCGAGCGGGTGTGCGGTGATGAAGAAGCCGAGCGTTTCCTTCTCTGCGGTGAGCAGCTCCTGCTGCGACCAGCTCGCGGTCGACGGGAAGTTGAACCGCTCGGGCTCGCCGTTGCGACCGCCGGCGAACAGGTTGTGCTGGTCGATGTTGCTCGCCGCGTTGTTCGCCCATCGCATGACATCGTCGAGACCGGCGAGCAAGCTCGCTCGATCCACGCCCGTGGAGTCGAGAGCGCCGCACTTCACCAGGCTCTCGAACACGCGCCGGTTGGCGTGCGCCGAGCGGACGCGACGCACCAGATCGTCGAGGCCGCGGAACGGCCCGTGCTCGTCGCGCTCGGCGAGGATCGCGGTGATCGCCTTCGCGCCGACGCCCTTCAGGCCGCCGAGGCCGAAGCGGATCTTGCCGTCGACGACGGTGAAGGTGTCGCGGCTCTCGTTGACGTCCGGCGGCAGAACGGGGATCTTCCGCTCGCGCGCCTCGGCGATGTTCTTGTGCGTGCGGTCTGCGTCGTCCATTTCGAGGGTCATCAGCGCGGCGATGAACTCCTCGGGGTAGTGCGCCTTCAGGTACGCGGTCTGGAACGAGATGAGCGCGTACGCGGCGGCATGCGACTTGTTGAAGCCGTAGCCCGCGAAGGTCTCCATCTGGTCGAAGATGTCGCCCGCGAGCTTGTCGGTGAGGCCGTTCTTGGTAGCACCCTCGACGAAGCGCAGACGCTCGCGCGCCATCTCCTCCGCCTTCTTCTTGCCCATCGCGCGGCGCAGATTGTCGGCGTCGCCGAGCGAGTAGCCGCCCAGCACCTGCGCCGCCTGCATCACCTGCTCCTGGTAGACCATGATGCCGTAGGTCTCGCGCAGGATCGGCTCGAGCTTCGGGTGGAGGTTCACGATCTCCTCGCGCCCGTGCTTGCGCTGCACGTAGGAGTCGACCATGCCGGAGTCGAGCGGGCCGGGACGGAACAGCGCGTTGATCGCGACGATGTCCTCGAAGCAGGTCGGCTTGACGCGCACGGTGAGGTCGCGCATGCCGCTCGATTCCATCTGGAACACGCCGACCGTCTCGCCGCGGCAGAGCACCTTGTAGGTCTTCTTGTCGTCGAGCGGCAGCGCCGAGACGTCCGGTGCTTGACGGCCGCTCGCGGTGATCCGGTTCAGCGTGTTCTGGATCAGCGTCAGGTTCTTGAGTCCGAGGAAGTCGAACTTGATGAGGCCGATCTTCTCGATGTCGGTGCCGGAATACTGCGTGAGGACGTTGCCGTCCTTGTCGACGCACAGCGGGCAAGACTCGACCAGCGGCTTCGAGCTGATCACGATGCCGGCCGCGTGCTTCGAGTGGTGGCGCATCAGGCCTTCGAGCTTGAGCGCGTAGTTGAAGAGCTTCTTCTCGCGGTCGCTGGTGTCGCGGATCTCGCGCAGCTTCGGCTCCATCTCGAGGGCCTTGTCGAGCGGGAAGTCCTTGCCCTGACGCGGCGCGGGATAGAGCTTCGCGAGGCGGTCGGTCTCGCCGAAGGTGAAGTCGAGCACGCGGCCGACGTCCTTCAGCGCCGCCTTCCCCTTCAGCGTCCCGAAGGTGATGATCTGCGCGACGCGATCGTCGCCGTACTTCTGGCGAACGTACTGGATCACCTCGTCGCGGCGCTCGAAGCAGAAGTCGACGTCGATGTCCGGCATCGACTTGCGCTCGGGGTTCAAGAAGCGCTCGAACAGCAATCCGTGCTGGATGGGGTCGAGGTCCGTGATCGACATGACCCAGGCGACCAGGCTTCCCGCCGCCGAGCCGCGGCCGGGTCCGACCGGGATGCCCTGACGCTTCGCCCAGGTGATGAAGTCCGAGACGATCAGGAAGTAGCCCGCGAAGCCCATGCGGTTGATGACGTCGAGCTCGATGCGCAGGCGCTCGAGATACTCGGGGACGCGCTCCTCGCGCCAGCTCTTGTCGTACTGGCGGAGCGCCCGCAGGCGCGACTCGAGGCCCGCGCGCGCCTCCTTCTCGAGCACGCCCTCGAGGGTCTCCTCCTCGGGCACCGCGTAGTCCGGGAACTGGTACTGCCCGAAGCTCATCTTGAAGTCGCAGCGCCTGGCGAGGTCGACGGTGTTGTCGATCGCCTCCGGGAACTCCGTGAACGCGGCGCGCATCTCCTCGGGCGACTTCACGAAGAGCTGGTCGGTGCCGAACTTCCAGCGCTTCGGATCGGATAGCGTCTTGCCGGTCTGGATGCAGAGGAGTGCTTCGTGCGCCTCGGCGTCGTCGGGGTTCAGGTAGTGGCAATCGTTGGTCGCGATCAGCGGCAGGCCGAGGTCCTTCGCCAGCGAGGTGAGCTCGCGGTTCGCGGCGACCTGCTCCGGCAGGTGGTTGTCCTGGATCTCGACGTAGTAGCGGTCGCCGGAGAAGAGCTGCGCGAACTCCGAGGCGACCTCGCGCGCGCGCTTCAGGTCGCTGCGCGCGATCGCCTGGTTCACCTCGCTCGCGAGGCAGCCCGAGAGACAGAACAGCCCCTCGTTCAGCTCGCGCAGCAGCTCCTTGTCGATGCGCGGCTTGTAGTAGAATCCTTCCTTGTAGGCCGCGGTGACGAGCTTGCAGAGGTTGCGGTAGCCCGTCTCGTTCTGCGCGAGCAGGACGAGGTGATAGTTGCCGCCCGCCTCGGGATCGTCGGCGCGTGCGGAGCTCTTGTCGAAGCGGCTCTTCGGCGCGACGTACACCTCGCAGCCGATGATCGGCTGCACGCCGGCCTTCTTCGCCTCGTTGTAGAACTGCACCGCGCCGAACATGTTGCCATGGTCGGTCATCGCCACGGCGGGCATGCCGAGCTGCGCCACGCGCGGCAGCAGCTCGCCGACCTTGTTCGCGCCGTCGAGCAGCGAGAACTGCGTGTGCATGTGCAGGTGCACGAACGACATTGCCTATTCCCCCGAGGGGCCACGACGCCCCTCGCCCCATCGGGCGAAGCCCGACGGGGCCCGGTTATTCCACGAGGGGTCACGCGACCCCTCGCCCCATCGGGCGAAGCCCGACGGGGCCCCACTCCCCGCGCTCGCTGCGCTCGGCCGCGCGCTGTGCGCGCGGAAGCTGTCGCGAACGCGGGGCGTCATCACTCCCACTCGATCGTGGCCGGCGGCTTGGACGAGATGTCGTACACGACGCGGTTGATGCCGCGGACCTCGTTGGTGATGCGGCGTGCAATCGTCTCGAGCGTGTCGTGCGACAGGCGCGCCCAGTCGGCGGTCATGCCGTCCTGGCTCTCGACTGCGCGCAGCGCGATCACCTCGTCGTAGGTGCGCTCGTCGCCCTGCACGCCGACCGTCTGCACCGGCAGCAGGACGGCGAAGCCCTGCCAGATGCGCCGCGACTCGCCGGAACGGCGCAGCTCGTCGCGCACGATCGCGTCGGCGGCGCGCACCTTCGCGACGCGGTCGTGGTCGACCGGCCCGACGATGCGCACCGCGAGGCCCGGACCCGGGAACGGCTCGCGCGCGATCAGCTCCTCGTTGAGGCCGAGGTCGCGGCCGACGGCGCGCACCTCGTCCTTGAAGAGCTCGCGCAGCGGCTCGATCAGCGCGAGCTTCATGCGCTCGGGGAGCCCGCCGACGTTGTGGTGCGTCTTGATCGTCGCCGACGGACCGCGCACCGACACCGACTCGATCACGTCCGGATAGAGCGTCCCCTGGGCGAGGAAGCGAACGTCGTCGAGCGTGTGTGACGCTTCCTCGAAGATCTCGACGAACAGGTTGCCGATCCGCTTGCGCTTGACCTCGGGGTCGGTCACCCCCGCGAGCGCCGCGAGAAAGCGGTCGCCGGCGTCGACGGTGCGGATGTCGAGGCCGAGGTGCGCGAGCGACTCCTCCACCATCGCGCGGTCGCCGGCACGGAGCAGTCCGTTGTCGACGAAGATGCAGGTGAGCCGCTCGCCGATCGCGCGATGCAGGAGTGCCGCCGCGACCGTCGAGTCGACGCCGCCCGACAGCCCGCAGATCACCCTGCCCTGCGGCGCCTGCTCGCGGATCCGCGCCACCGCCTGGTCGATGAACGAGCCGGGCGTCCAGTCTGCCTTGGCGCCACACACCCCGTGCACGAAGTTCGCGAGCATCTCGCTGCCGCGCTCGCTGTGCACGACCTCGGGGTGGAACTGGACGCCGAAGAGGCGCCTGGTCGGGTCGCGGAACGCCTGGATCGGCGCGTTGGCGCTCCTCGCGAGCACCGTCCAGCCGTCGGGCAGCGACTCCATGCGATCGCCGTGCGACATCCAGACCGTCACCTCGCTGCCGACGCCGAAGCCGCGGAACAGATCGCCGTCGTCGGTCACCTCGATCGGTGTGCGGCCGTACTCGCGACGCTCGGCGCGGGCGACGCTGGCGCCGGCGTTCACGTTCAGGATGCCCATGCCGTAGCAGATGCCGAGCACCGGAACGCCGAGGTCGAGGATGCCGCGTGCGAGCTGCGGCGCCGAGGGCACGTAAACGCTCGCGGGACCGCCGGAGAGGATGATCCCCTGGGGCTTCCGCTGCGCGACCTGCTCGACGTCGACCGTGCAGGGCAAGATCTCGCAGTAGACGCGTGCCTCGCGCACGCGCCGGGCGATGAGCTGCGTGTACTGGCTCCCAAAGTCCAAGACCAGGATCATGGTGGCGTCAGTCCAGTCGGTAGTTGGGGGCTTCCTTCGTCACGATCACGTCGTGCACGTGGCTCTCGCGGTGCCCGGCCTCGCTGATGCGGATGAAGCGCCCCTTCGAGTACAGCTCCTCGAGGTTCTCGACGCCGAGGTAGCCCATTCCGGCGCGCAGCCCCCCGACCATCTGGTGGATGTTCGGCGCGAGCGCTCCCTTGTACGGGACGCGTCCCTCGATTCCCTCGGGGACGAGCTTCAGCGCCTCGACCTCGCTGTCCTGGAAGTAGCGATCCCGGCTGCCGGCGGCCATCGCACCGAGCGATCCCATGCCGCGGTACATCTTGTAGGTGCGGCCGCCGTAGAGGATCGTCTCGCCCGGGCTCTCCTCCGTACCGGCGAAAAGGCTGCCGATCATCACGGTCGAAGCACCGCACGCGAGCGACTTGACGACGTCGCCCGAGAAGCGGATGCCGCCGTCGGCGATGACCGGGATGCCCGCCGCCCGGGCGACACGGGTCGCGTCCAGCAGTGCGGTCACCTGCGGCATGCCGACGCCGGAGATGATGCGCGTCGTGCAGATCGAGCCGACGCCCATGCCGACCTTGACCGCGTCCGCGCCGGCGCGGATCAGCGCGTCGGCCCCGTCGCCGGTCCCGACGTTGCCCGCGACGACGTCCATCTGGGGGTAGAGCTTCTTGAGCTGCGTGACCGTGCGCAGCACGTTGCCGGAGTGGCCGTGCGCGGTGTCGACGCAGATCACGTCTGCGCCCGCATCGACCAGCGCGGCCGCGCGCTCCTCCCAGTCCGCCCCGACGCCGACCGCGGCGCCGACCCGCAGGCGCCCGCGGTCGTCGCGGCACGCGTTCGGGTACTGCGTCGTCTTCTCGATGTCCTTGACGGTGATGAGGCCGATCAGGCGCTGCTTCTCGTCGACCACGAGCAGCTTCTCGATGCGGTGCTCGTGCAGGATGTTCTTCGCTTCCTCGAGCGTGACGCCGGGTCGTGCGGTGACGAGGTTGTCCTTCGTCATCACCTCGGCGATCGGCCGGTCGAGGCGACGCTCGAAGCGCAGATCGCGGTTGGTGAGGATGCCGACGAGTCGGCCGTCGCGCGTCACGGGCAAACCCGAGATGTGCGAGCGCCGCATGATGTCGAGCGCCTCGGAGATCGACTGCTCGGGATCGACGGTGAGCGGATCGGCGACCATGCCGCTCTCGAACTTCTTCACCTGCGCGACCTGCGACGCCTGCGTCGCGACCGGCAGGTTCTTGTGCACGAAGCCGATGCCGCCCTCCTGCGCCATCGCGATCGCGGTGCGCGCTTCGGTGACGGTGTCCATCGCCGCGCTGACCAGCGGGATGCGCAGCGCGATGCGCCGCGTGAGCTGCGTCGAGACGTCCGTCATGCGCGGCAAGACGTCGGACGCGGCGGGAACGAGCAGGACGTCGTCGAACGTGAGGCCTTCGCCGAGGGGATGCCGTTCCATCACTCGCCTCCCGTCAAAACGACGAAGCCCGGGCGCGGTGCCGGGCTTCGACTCGGATTGCGTTGCAGATGGGCGCGATCGGGACTAACCATGGGGCTCCCTATCAAAGCCCAAGCCGTGTGGCAAGAATCGGGAGTGATCAACAACATGTTGTGGTTTTCCACAGGAGGGGCCGCGTCGTGATCGCGGCCTTCGGCGGCAGGAGCGCGTCGTGATCGCGGCCTTCGGCGAGCGCGCGCCGGTGATCGATCCGTCCGCGATCGTGCTCGAAGGCGCGACCGTCGTCGGCCGCGTCCTGCTCGGTGCGGAGTCGAGCGTGTGGTTCGGCGCAATCGTGCGTGGCGACGTCGACGACGTGACGATCGGCGCGCGCAGCAACGTGCAGGATCGCGCCGTCATCCACGTCACGACCAAGCGCTGGGAAACCCGGATCGGCGACGAGGTGACGATCGGCCACGCCGCCGTGCTGCACGGCTGTACGATCCACGACCGCGTCCTGATCGGCATCGCCGCGATCGTGCTCGACGGCGCGGAGATCGGCGCCGACTGCATGATCGGCGCGGGCGCGCTGGTCACGCCGGGTACCAGGATCCCGTCGGGCCACCTCGCGGTCGGCTCGCCGGCGCGCGTCAAGCGCCCGCTCCACGACGGCGAGCGCGAGCACCTGCGACGCTCGGCCGCCAACTACGTGATGCTGTCCGCGCGCTACCGGCAGCTCGGCATCGCCTGACCCCATCGAGACAGCGGAGGACGGATGCGACAGGTCTGGATCACCAAGGTCGGCGCGCCCGAGGTGCTGCAGGTTCGCGAGGCACCCGATCCGACGCCCGGTCCGGGGCAGGTGCGGATCCGCGTCGAGGCGAGCGGCGTCAACTTCGCCGACATCTCGGCCCGGCTCGGCTTCTACCCGGACGCGCCGAAGATCCCGTGCGTCGTCGGGTACGAGGTTGCGGGTCGGATCGACGCGGTCGGTGGCGGCGTCGATCCGGCGCGTGTGGGCCAGGACGTGCTCGCGCTGACGCGCTTCGGCGGCTACTCCGACGTGGTCGTCGTTCCCGAGCGTCAAGCGACGGTGCGTCCCGCGGGGCTTGACGCGCAGACGGCGGCGGCGATCCCGGTGACCTACCTCACCGCCTACCAGATGCTGATCGAGATGGGGCGGGTGCGGCCTGGCGACCGTGTCCTGATCCACCAGGCGGCGGGCGGCGTCGGGCTCGCGGCGATCGATCTGTGCGCTTTGACGGGTGGCGTCGAGAGCTTCGGCACGGCGTCGGCGTCGAAGCACGAGTTCGTGCGCGCGCGCGGCCTCACGCACCCGATCGACTACCACTCGCAGGACTACGAGCGGGAGGTCATGCGGATCACCGGCGGCAAGGGCGTCGACCTGATCCTCGACCCGATCGGCGGCGACTCGTGGCGCAAGGGACTGCGGCTGCTGCGTCCGACCGGGCGCCTGCTCTGCTTCGGCATGTCGTCGGCGAACCCGAGCAAGGAGCGCTCGATCATCGGCGGGCTGAAGGCGATCGCACGGATCCCGTGGCTCAAGGTGAACCCGATCACGCTGATGAACGAGAACAAGGGCGTCTTCGGCGTGAACCTCGGCCACATGTGGGACGAGGTCGAGCGTCTCTCGGGCTGGCTCGACCAGACGCTGATCTGGTGGGGCGAGGGCAAGGTGCGACCGCACGTCGACCGTGCGTTCCCCTTCACCGAGGCTGCCGCGGCGCACGCCTACATCCAGGAGCGGCGCAACGTCGGCAAGGTACTCCTCGTGCCCTGACGAGGAGAGCGACGCGCCCCGCCGGCAGGCCGGCGGGGCGCGCTCGGATTTACTTCTTTACGGTCACGCTCTTGATGATCACGGGCTCGACCGGGACGTCCTGGTGCATGCCCTTGTTGCCGGTCGAGACGTTCTCGATCTTCTGGACGACGTCCATTCCGCCGATCACCTTGCCGAACACCGCGTAGCCGTAGCCCTGCGGCGTCTTGCCCTTGTGATCGAGGAAGGCGTTGTCCTTGACGTTGATGAAGAACTGCGAGGTCGCGCTGTCGACCACGCTGGTGCGCGCCATGGCGAGCGTGCCGTTCTCGTTCTTCAGGCCGTTGTCGGCCTCGTTCTTGATCGGGGCCTTGGTCGGCTTCTGGTTCATGTCGGCCGTCATGCCGCCGCCCTGGATCATGAAGCCCTTGATCACGCGGTGAAAGACCGTGTCGTTGTAATGGCCGGCCTCCGCGTAGGCGAGAAAGTTCTTCACCGACTCGGGAGCCTTGTCCGCGTACAGCTCCGCCTCGATGTCGCCCATCGAGGTCGAGATCACGACGATCGGGTTCTTGCCCGTCTCCATCTTCGCTCCTTCCTTGGCCGCCGGTGCGGCCGTCCCCGGTGCCGGGTCGGCGGCGCCCGCGCCGGTTGCCGCGAGAAGCAACGACAAGGCGAACGTTCCAAGGGCTGACGTTCCAAGGGCGATCGAACGGCTTCTCATCGGTTCCTCCTCGTGCTGCGTTGCGGACGGCGTGTAGCGAGCGTCACGGCGGTGGTCAACGCGCGATACCCCTGCGCGGCACCCCTGCTTGCCTCTCCGCAGGCGGCGGCATACGCAGAAGCGCTCGCCCCGCCCCGCCCTCAGCAGAAGGAGAAACGTCATGCCGCGCAAGATCTGCATCGGACTCGACTGGCAACAGCTCTCCGACCGGGAGCGCCTGCTCCGGCAGGTCGAGATCGCAGACCGGGCGGGCGTCGACACCGTCTGGGTGGCGGAGGCCTGGGGGCGCGACGCGTTCACCATCCTGACGCTGCTCGCGACGCGCACCAAGCGGATCAAGCTCGGCACCGGCATCGTCAACGTCTACTCGCGCACCCCGGCGGCCCTCGCGCAGCACTTCGCGACCCTCGACGAGATCTCGGAAGGCCGCGCGGTCGCGGGCTTCGGCACCAGCGGACCGCAGGTGATCGAGCACTTCCACGGCGTGCCGTTCAAGCCCGCGGTGACGCGCATGCGCGAGACCATCCAGATCATGAACATGCTGATCGCCGGCGAGCCGCTGAACTTCGACGGCAAGCTCTTCAAGCTCGGACGCGGCTTCAAGCTGCGCTTCGACCCGATCCGGCCGCACATCCCGATCTGGGTCGCGTCGCTGAATCCGGCGGCGCTCAAGATGACCGCCGAGCTCGCCGACGGCTGGATGCCGATCATGATCCCGGCGAGCCACCTTGCCGACGAGATCGGGGCGTTCCGTGCTCGCGTCACCGCCGCAGGACGTCCCGCCGACGCCGTCACCGTGCGCGCGCCCGATCGCGTGGTCGTCGCGCTCGACGATCCGAAGCGCGCCCGGCGTCAGGCCGCGGGCACGCTCGCGTTCTACATCGCGCGCATGGGCACGTTCTACGGCGCGCAGCTCGAGCGCTTCGGCCACGGCGACGCGGTCGCCGCGGTGCGCAAGGCCTGGAACGAGCACGGCAGCGAGGCCGGCATCGACGCCGTCCCCGACGCGCTGCTCGACCAGACGACGACCGTCGGCACGGTTTCGGAGTGCGCGGCACGCCTCGACCAGGAGGCGAAGGCCGGCGTCGGCCTGCACAACGTCACGGTGCAGACGCGCTCCGAGGCCGAGCTCGAGCGCGCGCTCGCCGACCTCGTCGGGAGCTGAGCGTGGCGGCCGGTGTCTGCGAGCTGTGCGAGCTCGCGCGCACCACGCGCTGGTTCGCGCAGTTCTTCGAGCCCTTCCCGTTCACCGTGCTCGAGTGCGACTCGTGCGACGTGCCGATGGCCGTCCTCGGCGAGCACCGCCAAGCCGTCACGCCCGAGGAGCGCCGGGTGATGGAGCGCGCGCTCCAGTGGGTCGCCGACACCTATGACATGGGCGAGCTCTTCTTCGACGACCGCATGCGGCAGATCCCCGAACACTACCACCTGCACGCCCGCGTCCGACCGAAGTGGTGGCCACGCTGAGCCGACGGCTTCACCGCGCGACGCGACGCCTGGCCCGTCGGGTGCGCATCCGTTGGCTTCCGCCGGTTGCGCGGCGCTGCGTGCTCGATCGCCGGAGCCTGTCCGGGTTCCCGGCGAGGACTTCGGCTCGGCTGCCGGCAGACGCGACGGCTACTCTTCCTTGTCCTTGCGCCGCTTCGGCCGCTGTACCTGGGCGAGAACCCGCTTGCGCACCCGGATCGACTCGGGCGTCACCTCGACCAGCTCGTCGTCGGCGATCCAGTCGAGTGCGTCCTCGAGGCCCATCTGCTTGGGAGGCGTCAGCCGGATCGCCTCGTCGTGCCCCGAGGCGCGCATGTTGGTGAGCTTCTTCTCGCGGATGATGTTCACGTCGAGGTCGCCGGCGCGCGAGTACTCGCCGATCACCATGCCCTCGTAGACCTTGGTCGAGGGCGCGATGAACATCTGGCCGCGCTCCTGCAGGTGGAAGATCGCGTACGGCGTCGCGACGCCCTCGCGGTCGGCGACCATGGCGCCGTTGGTGCGGCGCTGGATGTCGCCCGCCCACGGCGCGTAGCCGTTGAACATCGCGTTGATGATGCCGGTGCCGCGCGTGTCGGTGAGGAACGACGAGCGGAAGCCGATCAGCCCGCGCGACGGCACGCTGAACTCGAGGCGCACGCGTCCCGACGCCGGCGGGCTCATCTTGGTCATGACGCCCTTGCGCATCGCGAGCAGCTGCGACACGACGCCGATGAACTCCTCCGGCAGATCGATGACCGCGATCTCCATCGGCTCGAGCGTCTTGCCGTCTTCTTGACGGGTGACCACGTCGGGCTTCGAGACCTCGACCTCGTACCCCTCGCGACGCATGGTCTCGATCAGGATCGCGAGCTGCAGCTCGCCGCGGCCCGAGACGCGCAGGCGGTCGGGCTGGTCGGTGTCCTCGACGCGGATCGAGACGTTGCGCTTCGACTCGTTCTCGAGCCGCTCGCGCAGCTTGCGCGACGTGACCCACTGCCCTTCCCTGCCCGCCCACGGCGCGGTGTTGACGCCGAAGATCATGGTGATCGTCGGCTCGTCGATGCGCAGGCGCGGCAGCGCGATCGGACGCTCGCGATCGGCGACCGTGTCGCCGATCTGGATGTCCTCGATGCCGGCGATCGCGACGATGTCGCCGGCGCTCGCGCGCTGCAGGTTGATGCGCTTGAGGCCGATCCAGCCGAACAGGTTGGTGAGCTTGGCCGCCTTCTCGCCGTCGGCGCCACACACCGTGTATGTCTGTCCGGCGACCAGCTCGCCCGACACCACGCGTCCGAGCGCCAGGCGCCCGACGTAGTCGTCGTAGTCGAGGTTGTTCGCCTGGAACTGCGTCGGCGTTTCCGGGTCGACGACCGGTCCCGGCAGGTCACTCAGGATGACGTCGAACAGCGGCCGGAGGTCGGTCGCCTCGTCCTCGAGCTTGCGCTTCGCGAGACCGTCGCGCGCGACCGTGTAGACGACCGGGAACTCGAGCTGCTCCTCGGTCGCGTCGAGGTCGATGAACAGTCCGTAGACCTCGTCGAGCACCTCGGCGATGCGCGCGTCCGGACGGTCGATCTTGTTGATGCAGACGATGGGCGTCAGTCCGCGCTCGAGCGCCTTGCGCAGCACGAAGCGGGTCTGCGGCAGCGGCCCTTCCGAGGCGTCGACCAGCAGCAGGACGCCGTCGACCATCGCGAGCGTGCGCTCGACCTCGCCGCCGAAGTCGGCGTGGCCGGGCGTGTCCATGATGTTGATCTTCACGTCGCGGTAGGTGACCGCGGTGTTCTTCGCGAGGATCGTCAGACCGCGCTCGCGCTCGATCGCGTTCGAGTCCATGACCCGGTCGGCGACCTGCTCGTTGGCGCGAAAGATGCCGCTCTGGCGGAGCAGCGCATCGACCAGCGTGGTCTTGCCATGATCGACGTGGGCGATGATGGCGATGTTACGGATGTCCGGACGACGCTCGACGCGCAACGCGGGCGAAAGTGCTTCCACCCGGCAGCGGGTAGCAAAGGGGGCACCTCGTCGCTACGGGGTGCGGCGCCGGCACGCGATCGGGGCGTGATTCAGGGTTGCAGGCCGCCCGAGCTCGAGTCCCACTGGAAGGTGCGCGAGCCCAGCGGGTGGTGCGACTCTGCCTGGAACGACTGGACGTCAGCGGCGGTGACCTGCAGGACGATGCCGGTCGGCGGGTAGTACGGGGGGAGCTGGCTGATGTCGGTCGTGTAGCGGCCGTTGGAGGCGAAGTAGGCCTCCTCGGCCTTCGCCAGGCTGTTCAGGCCGGCCACCGAGTGCGCGTCGTAGCCGTCGGCCTTGTAGGCGGAAAAGGCGGGGATCGCGACGGCCGCCAGGATCCCGATGATGGCGACCACCACCAGCAGCTCGATCAACGTGAACCCGTCTTGCTTGCGCTTCGCCATGTTGTATCCGCGCGCATCTCTCGGCGCGGCCTCCGGTTGCCCCCACGGCGCGGCGTGTCGACGCCGACCGCGACCCCCTCGCTCCGCAAGTGGCGTGCCGTCGGATTCCGGCGCAGCTGCTCGCACGGGGGCCGGCGAACGCCCAGAATCCGTCGAGAGCTGGCGCGGCGACCGCCGAGGATCGGCATGGCAGCGACGCGCGTGGCCGCGTTTTGTCATCGCCGGAGCGCTGGCGCGCGCCCGCTTCACCGCTGGCGAAACCGTTGCGCAACGCCTAAACGCGTCGCGGGAGGGGTGGGCATGAGCGAGGTCAGCGAGGGCGGCAGCAGCGCAGCCGATCTGCGCAGCGCGGCGGAGCAACGCTACCTCTCGTACGCCCTGTCGGTGATCACCGCCCGCGCCCTGCCCGACGTGCGCGACGGGCTGAAGCCGGTGCAGCGGCGAATTCTGTACGCGATGTTCCAGAACCTGCGCCTGGTCGCGAACGCGAAGGCGCGCAAGTCGGCGCAGATCGTCGGCGAGGTGATCGGCAAGTATCACCCGCACGGCGACACGGCGGCCTACGATGCGATGGTTCGCATGGCCCAGGACTTCTCGCTGCGTTATCCCCTGGTCCACGGCGAGGGGAACTTCGGCTCGCTCGACGGCGACTCCGCAGCCGCCTACCGCTACACCGAGGCGCGTCTCACGGCGATCGCGGAGGAGATGCTCGCCGACCTCGGCTCCGACACCGTCGACTGGCGCGCCAACTACGACGCGACGCTCGACGAGCCGATCGTCCTGCCGAGCCGCATCCCGCAGCTGCTGATGAACGGCTCGACCGGCATCGCGGTCGGCATGGCGACCAACATCCCGCCGCATAACCTCGGCGAGGTCTGCGACGCGCTGGTCGCGCTGATCGACGCGCCCGATCTCGAGGTGAAGGACCTGCTGAAGCACGTCAAGGGTCCCGACTTCCCGACCGGCGGCGAGCTGCTGTCGAGCCGCGCCGAGCTGCGCACGGCGTACGAGACGGGACAGGGCGCGCTGCGTCTGCGCGGCCAGTACAAGGAGGAGACGCTGCCGCGCGGCAAGCGTCAGGTGGTCGTCACCTCGATCCCGTACACGGTGAACAAGGCGACGCTCATCGAGCAGATCGCGGCCCAGATCCTCGAGCGCAAGCTGCCACAGGTGATCGACGTGCGCGACGAGTCGACCACCGACGTGCGGATCGTGCTCGAGCTCAAGGCCGAGGCCGAGCCCGAGGTGGCGATGGCCTACCTCTTCAAGCACACCGATCTGCAGATCAACTTCAACGTGAACCTGACGTGCTTGACGCCCACCGGCACTCCGGGGGCCGGGCAGCCGGGACGCGTGTCGCTGCGCGACCTGTGCCGCCATTTCCTCGACTTCCGCATGGAGGTCGTGACCCGCCGCCTCGAGTTCGAGAAGAAGAAGCTGCTCGCGCGCCTGCACATCCTCGACGGCTTCATCGCGATCTACGACAACCTCGACGAGGCGATCCGCATCATCCGCAAGTCCGAGGGGCGCGCCGACGCTGCGCAGAAGCTGATGAAGCGCTTCGATCTCGACCAGGAGCAGGTCGACGCGATCCTCGAGCTGCGCCTCTACCAGCTGGCGCGGCTCGAGATCGACAAGATCCGCGCCGAGCGAGAGGAGAAGATGAAGCGCCTCGCCGAGGTCGAGCGGCTGCTCAAGAAGCCCGCCGAGCGCTGGAAGCTGATCCGCGGCGAGATCGGCGAGATCAAGACGAAGTACGGCGACAGGCGCCGCACGGTGGTGTCGGCGTCCGGGCGCGAGGATCTCGCCTACGACCCCGACGCCTACATCGTGCACGAGGAGGCGACCGTGCTGCTGTCGCGCGACGGCTGGCTGCGTCGCGTGCGCGAGCTCAAGGATCCGTCGAGCGCGCGGCTCCGCGAGGGCGACGCGCTGTTCGCCGTGCACGAGGGGACGACGCGCGACAAGGTGGCGCTGTTCTCGAACAAGGGCGTGCTCTACGTCCTGCCCGTCACCGACGTTCCCGCAACGACGGGCTACGGCGAGCCCGTCCAGTCGCTGTTCAAGTTCGGCGACGGCGAGCGCGTGCTGGTCTCGCTCCTCCTCGCCTCCGGGCCCCCGGTCGAGGAGAAGGAGCCCGAGAAGTCCGGCGACGCGAAGGGCAAGCGCAGCCAGGGCGATCTGTTCGGGGGCAAGGCCGAGGTGATCGAGCTGGTCGAGGAGACGCGCCCGCTGCTGGTCGTGTCGGCGGCGGGCTACGGCTTCCGCACCGCGCCCGAGCTCGCCGTCACGACGCGCGCCGGCCGACGCTTCGCCCGCGTCGCCGAAGGCGACGAGCTGATCGCCGTCACGTCCCTCGACGGACCCGAGGTGCTGTGCATCGCGCGCAGCGGCAAGGGGCTGCGCTTCCCGGTCGACGAGGCGACCGAGCTGTCGGGCGTCGGCCGCGGCGTGATCCTCATGAAGCTCGACGACAAGGACCGCGTCGTCGGCGCGCTCGTGCCGCCGGCGAAGAGCAAGCTCCTGGTCGCGATCGAGGGTGCGGGCGAGCGCGCGGTCGGCCGCGACGACTTTCCGAAGGCGCACCGCGCGGGCAAGGGACACAAGGTCGTGAAGCGCGGCACGCCGACGGGCCTGAGGGCGGAATGAGGCCGGGGGGAGCACGTCGTGCGCTCGAGCTCCCGCTCGTCGCGCTGCTCGCCGCGGGCTGCCTCGCGGCCTGTGACATGCCGATCGGAGCGCCGGCCCCGGACGCACCCGCGGAGGGCAGGAACGTGGCGACGACACAGGTGATCGTCCGTCTGCGCTTCGACGCGCCCGAGGGGGCATCGCCCGACAGCGATGCCTATCGTGCGGCGCTGGTCGCCGTCCGCGACGCCTTCTTGGGCCAGCTCGGCGGGATCGAGCACCGCGTCGTCCGCACCTACGACACGATTCCGCTCGTCGTGCTGGCGATCGCACCGGCCGACCGGGCCGCGGTCGAGAAGCTGCCGTCGGTCGCGAGCGTCGAGAACGACCGCCTGAACGCACCGCTCGCGCAGTGATCGCCGCGCGGCTTTGCCTCGCGCGGCGACTTCGCTAGGACTCTCCGGTCGCCGGCTAGCCCGGCCCCCGTCCCCACCCGAGGAGAGTGCAATGGACTTCACCCTGACCGACGAGGACCGCCAGCTCCGCGACACCGTGCGCGAGTTCGTCGAGGAGGTCGCGAATCCGGTCTGGCAGCAGATCGAGAAGGACGACCGCCTGCCGCAGTCCGTCATCGATCGCGCCAAGGAGCTCGGTCTGTTCGGCCTGACGATCCCGCCCGAGTACGGTGGGCTCGGCCTCTCCGTCGTGCAGAAGGCGCTGGTGCACGAGATGCTCGGCCGCGGGCCGTGGGGACTCGCGAGCTACATCAGCGTGCACACCGGCATCGGCTGCACCGGCATCAACCTCTTCGGCACCAAGGAGCAGAAGGAGCGCTACCTGCCGAAGATGGCGAGCGGCGAGTGGCTCGGCTGCTTTGGCTTGACCGAGCCCGGCGCGGGCTCCGACGCCGGCAACCTGCAGACCCGCGCCGAGCGCGACGGCGACCAGTGGGTGATCAACGGCCACAAGATCTTCATCACCAACGCGCCGTACGCGCACCACGTGCTCGTCTTCGCGCGCGCGCCGAAGGGCATCAGCGCGTTCATCGTCGACACCGACACCAAGGGCTTCCAGATCGGCCAGGTGTTCGACACGCTCGGGCACAAGGGCTCGGCGATCAGCGAGCTGGTGTTCGAGGACTGCCGCATCCCGGCCGAGAACCTCGTCGGCGAGGAGGGCAAGGGCTTCGACATCGCCAAGCGCTCGCTGTCGGAGGGGCGCACGATGCTGTCGTCGCGCTCGGTCGGTGCCGCGCAGAAGGCGATGGAGCTCGCGATCGAGCACGGCGAGAGCCGCAAGACCTTCGGCAAGGCGCTGCTCGACCACCAGGCGCTGGGCTTCCGCCTCGCGCAGATGAGCGCCCGCACCGAGGCCGGACGCCTGCTCGTCTACCGCTGCGCCTGGATGCTCGACCACGGCAGCCAGGCGATCCGCGAGTCGTCGACCGCGAAGTTCTTCTGCGGCGAGGGCCTCTGGCAGACGGTCGACGACGCGATCCAGATGCTCGGCGGCTACGGCTACATCAGCCACGAGTACATGATCGAGCGCATCTGGCGCGACGCGCGCGTCGTGCGCGTCTACGACGGCTCGTCCGAGGTGCAGCAGATCCTGATCTCGCAGCGGCTCAGGAAGGGCGACGTCGAGACGAAGTGGTGACGACCGCAGCTAGCGACCGCGGGCGGGGACCAGGTTCGCGGAGCGGGTGGCGGGGTCGAACATGATCGTGACCTCGCCGCGCTCGAGCTGGCGCATGACGTCGCGGACCTTCTCCTCGACGCTGCGCTCGCGCACGCCGTAGTCGGTCCCGTCGCGGGTCACGAACTCCTCGACGAGGCCGCGCAGCGCGTCGGGCGACAGCGCGCTCGCGGGCACCTCGACGGGTTCGAGCTCCGGGTCGGCGCCGCCGTCGCGCTCGACGTGCGGCTCGGAGTCGGGATCGCGGTCGCGCGGCACCGGGACCTCCTCAGAACTCCATGTCCTTGACGTCGCTCGCGACGCGCAGCGGCGCGCCGGTCGAGGCCTTCACGTCGTCGACCGTCACGCCGGGCGCGACCTCGCGCAGCAGGAAGCCGTCCGCGTCGACGTCGATGTAGGCGAGATCGGTGACCACCGAGGTCACGCAGCGGAGCGCGGTCGCGGGATGGGTCAGCTTCTCGACCAGCTTCGACTGCCCGTTGCGCTCGAGCTGGTAGCAGAGCGCGATCACGCGCGCCCCGCCGGCGGCCAGGTCCATCGCGCCGCCGATGCCGCCGCCGCCCGACGGCAGGCTCCAGTTCGCGAGGTCGCCGTTCTGCGCCACCTGGAACGCCCCCAGAATGATCGTCGAGACGCGTCCGGTGCGCGCCATCGCGAACGAGACCGTCGAGTCGAAGTACGAGGTCTCGGGCAGCGGCGTCACGAGCTGGCCGCTCGCATTGTAGAGGTCGACGTCCTCCGCGCCCTCCGCCGGAAACGGGCCGTAGCCGAGGATGCCGTTCTCGGCGTGCAGCGTGACGCCGCGACCCGCGATGAAGTTCGACACCATGGTCGGCAGGCCGATGCCGAGGTTCACGTACTCGCCGTCCTTCAGCAGTGCCGCAGTGCGCATCGCCATCAGATCGGGCGGCAAGCCGGTCGGCCCGCCCTCGCCCACGGCGCGACCCTCCATGTTGTTCTGCCGGCCGACCATCAGCAGGATCTGGCGCAGCACGCCAATGTCGAGGTGCGTCGTGGTCTTGACGATGCGATCGACGAAGATGCCCGGCGTCACGACCGACTCCGGATCGAGCGTGCCCGCGTCGACGATCTCGTTCACCTCGGCGATCGTCGTCCGCGCCGCACTCGCCATCCACGGTCCGAAGTTGCGCGCGCCGCGTCGGTAGACGAGGTTGCCGGCGGTGTCGGCCTGGTGCGCCTTCACCAGCGCGTAGTCGGCGCGGATCGCGCGCTCGAAGAGGTAGCGCTTGCCGTCGAACTCGCGCTCCTCCTTCCCCTTCGCGATGTCCGTGCCGACGCCGGTCGGCGTGTAGAAGCCGGCGATGCCGGCGCCGCCTGCGCGCAGGCGCTCGATCAAGGTTCCCTGCGGCACCATCTCGAGCTCGATCTCTTTGGCCTTCACCTGCTCGGAGATCTGTGTCGTCATCGTCGGGGATGCGACGTAGGTGCAGACGAGCTTCCGTATCTGCTTCTTCTCGGCGAGCACGTTGAGCGACGTCGGGCCGCCGGCGGGCGTGTTGCACACCACCGTCAGGTCCTTGACGCCGCGCTCGGCGAGCGCGAGCAGGCAGTCGGTCGGCCACGCCTGCGGCGGTCCGAAGCTGTGCACGAGGAGGGACGCGCCGTCGTGGACGTCGGCCACGGCGTCGCGGGCGGAATCGCAGATCTGCTTGTGCGGCACGATCGACTCGACTTCCACGCCCGCCGGTCGAGCGCAAGCGCGCGGCCTGCACGGCCGCATGGGTTGCGCGCCGGTCAGCGCGCGCGCGTGAGGAGCGCCACGGCCTCGACGTGCGGCGTCTGCGGCATCATGTCGAAGGCGCGCACGCGCTCGGTCGCATAGCCGCGTCCGGCGAGTGCGGCGAGGTCGCGTGCCAGCGTGCCCGGATCGCAGGAGACGTACGCGATGCGGCGCGGCGCCTGCTCGGCGAGTGCCGCAAGGACGGCCGCCGACAGACCCTTCCGTGGCGGGTTCACCGTGGCGATGGTCACGGGGCTGGCGTGGTGCTCGGCGAGCACGCGGGCCGCGTCCTCGGCGGGCGCCACGACGAAGGTCGCGTTCGCAGCGGCTGCGCGACGCGCATTCGCGCTCGCGCAGGCGACCGCCGACGCCTGCGACTCGATGCCGATCACGCGCGCGACGTGCGGTGCGAGGTTGAGCGCCAGCGCTCCGACGCCGCAGTACAGATCGAGCGCGACGTCACCCGGCGCCGGCGCGAGCCAGCGACGCACGGTCGCGTAGATCCGTGCCGCGACCGCGCTATTCGCCTGCAGGAACGCATCGGGCCGGCTCTCGAGCTCCAGGTCGCCGAAGCGCTCGACCAACGCCGGCCGGCCGTGCAGCAGGCGCATGTCGTCCGACAGCAGGACGTTGCCCGGCGTCGGATTGACGCACAGGAAGGTGGCGCTGAGCTCGCGGTGTGCGCGGCGCAGCCGTCGGACCAGCTCGTCGAGCTGCGGCGGATCGGCGACCGCGGAGACGAGCGTCAGGTGGACCTCGCCGCGTGCGGTCGAGGCGCGCACCAGCGCGTAGCGCAGCGCGCCGCTGCGGTTGCGCTCGTCGAAGATCGGGATGCCGAGGCGCTCGACCTCGCTGCGGAGATCGCGCAGCACGGGCTGCAGGAGCCGGTGGTGGACGATGCACGACTCGGCCGGCAGGACGCTGTGCGTCCCGGGACGGTAGACGCCGAGCAGGACCTCGCGTCGCGCGGGCGGCACGATCCGGCTCCGGAAGACGAGCTTCGCCTGGTTCCGGTAGCCGAACGCCGCGGGGCTGCCGGCAGGCTCGTCGATGCGGATGCTCGCGAGCGCGGGATGGGCCGCGAGCGCGCTCCGCAGGCGCTCGCCCTTGGCCGCGAGCTGCGCGGGATAGGCGTCGCCGACCAGCGGGCAGCCGACGCAGCGTGGGAAGTGCGCGCACGGCACGGGTGCCGGCTGTGCTCCGGCCGCGCGGCGGGCGGCCCCTGGCGTGGCGGAGCGGCGTCCGCGTGGCGGGCTCTGCTTCGGCTCCGACCGCCTTGCTCCTCGTGCGCGCACCGCGTGCACCGTAGCGATCCGTCGACCGCTCGCCACCTCCGGCCGGCTTGCGTGCGCCGTGCCCACCGCCTATCCGCGGCCGATGCCGGCCGCAGCGACAGACTCCGACGGCCGGGCACGCGGCTACCTCGCGCTGGTGCGCGACAACGCCGCGTTCCGCCGGCTGTGGCTCGCGCAGATCGTCAGCCAGCTCGGCGACTGGTTCGACTACGTCGCGGTGCCGACCTTGCTGCTCGAGCTCACGGGCTCGGGGACGGCAGCGGCCGGCATGCTCGTCGCGCGCTTCCTGCCGGTTTCTTCGCGAGCCCGCTCGCCGGCGTGGTGGTCGATCGGCTCGACCGCAAGCGCGTGATGATCGCCGCCGACCTCGGGCGCGGTGTGCTCGTGCTGGGGCTGCTGCCGATCGGCTCCGCGGACGACGTCTGGCTGGTGTACGTCGTGGTGGGTGCGGTGGTCGTGCTCTCGTCGTTCTTCGAGCCGGCGCGCAGCGCGACGATCCCGAATGTCGTGGCAGCAGTGGATCTGGTGACGGCCAACTTGCTGAGCTCGGTAACGTGGTCGGTCAACCTGGCTCTCGGCACGGCGATCGGCGGCTTCCTCACCGCGATGGCGGGCTACCGCGATGCTGGTGGTGGGACAGGTGGGCGGCAGCACGATCCGGGTGTTCAGCACCGTCCTGCTGCAGCGCCACGTGCCCGACGCGCTGCGCGGTCGCGTGTTCGGCGCCGAGCTCGCGCTGATGACGCTCGGGATCACGCTCTCGAACATCGTCGTCGGCGTGGCCCTCGATCGCGGCTGGTCACCGCGCGCGCTCGCCGCGATGCTCGGTGCGTGGTGCTTCGCGCCGGGTGTCGCCTGGCTGGTCGCGCAGCGGACGCGCGCGCTGCGCCTGCGCGATCCCGAGCCGTGAGCCGGCGCGCGTGTCACGGCGATCTGCTAAGGCCCGAGCCATGAGCGAGCGGCGCGACTTCGAGGTGATCGTGGTGGGAGCCGGCATCGCAGGTGCGTCGCTGGCATACTTCCTCGCCGAGCGCGGCTGCTGCGACGTCCTGCTGCTCGAGCGCGAGGCGCAGCTCGCGGTGCACTCGACCGGACGCAGCGCCGCGACGCTCTCGAGCGCCGATGCGAACCCGACGCTGCTCGCGATCAAGCTCGCTGCGAAGCCGTTCTTCCTCGCACCGCCGGCCGGCTTCTCGGAGCACCCGGTGCTGCGCCGGAGCGGCGTGCTCGGCGTCTACCCCGAGCCGCTCTGGAGCTCGCTGCGCGACACCACTCCGGCGCTGCGCGGCGTCGGTCTCAACGCGGTCCTGCTGTCGCGGGACGAGGTAGTGCGACGGATTCCCGCGTTGAACCCCGACGCGTTCGCCGGCGGCGTCGTGATCCCCGACGACGGACGCCTCGACGTGCACGAGATCCTGTCGAGCTACCTGCGTCGCGCCCGCGCCGGCGGCGCGACGCTCCGCCTCGGCGCGGAGGTCCTCGCGTTCCTCACCGAGGGCGGCCGGTGTCGAGGCGTGCGCACGCGCGACGGCGACTTCCGCGCGCGCGTCGTCGTCGACGCCGCCGGCGCGTGGGCCGGAACCGTCGCGCGTCTCGCCGGCGCCTCGCCCGTTCCGATCGTGCCGCACCGCCGCACGATCGTCACCTTCGCGCCGCCCGCGGGCCTCGAGGTTGCCGACTGGCCGCTGGTCGCTAGCGACGCCGACCACCTCTACTTCTCACCGGAAGCCGGCGACCTCCTGCTGAGCCCGATGGACGAGGACCCGATGGATCCCTGCGATCCGTCGCCCGACGACGCCGTCGTGGCCGACGGCCTGGCACGCTTCGCGCGCCTCGCGCCGAGCCTCGTGCCGCGCGCCCTGAAGCGCCGCTGGTCCGGCCTGCGCACGTTCTCGCCCGACCGCGTCCACGTCGTCGGCGAGGACCCACGCCTCCCCGGCTTCTTCTGGCTCGCCGGCCAGGGCGGCTGCGGCATCGAGACCAGCCCCCTCATCGGCAAGGTCGCCGCCGACCTGATCGTCGACGGCCACAGCACCGCGTTCGACACGACCCTCCTCTCGCCCGCGCGCTTCGCGGCCTGAGCGGTCATCCCGGCGCGACACGCGCACGCGGACGCGTCGCGGGCAGGAAGAGGCGGCGGGTCGCATGCCGGTCTGCAGCGAATGCCGAAGGCGTTAGCGGGGCGGTGAAGCGAAGCTTCGCTGACCCCGCGAACCTGAGCGGCAGACCGGCATGCGACTCGCCGCCGATCACACCACCAGAAACGGAACCGCACAGCCAGGAAAGCGACGACGGGTTGACAGCACAGGCCGCCCTCCGTACCAAGCGCGCAGATTTCGGCTGGGGGAGGCGGCGTGGCGACGAACTACACGGCCAAGGACATCACGGTCCTCGAGGGGCTCGAGCCGGTCCGGAAGCGTCCGGGCATGTACATCGGCGGGGTCGACTCCTCCGGTCTGCACCACCTCCTCTGGGAGATCGTCGACAACTCAGTCGACGAGGCGATGAACGGCCACTGTGACCGTATCGACGTCACGCTGCACGCCGACGGCGAGACCATCACCGTCAAGGACAACGGCCGCGGCATCCCCGTCGACATGCACGGCAAGTACAAGAAGCCGGCGCTCGAGCTGATCCTCACGACGCTCCACGCGGGCGGCAAGTTCGAGTCGAAGAACTACTACCACTCGGGCGGCCTGCACGGCGTCGGCGCCTCGGTCGTGACGGCGCTCTCCGATCGATTCACGGTGCGCGTCAAGCGCGAAGGCGGCGAGTGGGAGCAGTCGTTCTCGCAGGGCAAGGCGACCAGCAAGCTCAAGAAGCTCGGCGGCGCTCGCGGCAGCGGCACGACGATCGAGTACCACCCCGACCGTGAGATCTTTCCGTCGATCGAGCACGATCCCGTGCTGATCGCCGAGCGCCTCGAGGCGAAGGCATACCTGCACAAGGGGCTCACGGTCACCTTCGAGAACAAGACCAAGGGTGGTGAGTCGTACAGCTGGCACTACGAGGACGGCATCCGCGCCTACCTCGACAAGCTGCTCACGACGGGGACCAAGAAGCGCGTCCCCGCGGAGACCTTCTACGCCGAGCGCGAGGGCGACGGCCCGCGGATCGAGTGCGCGCTCGCCTGGACCGAGGACACCAGCGAGGGCGTATCGTCGTTCGTGAACTCGATTCCCACCAGCGCCGGCGGGACGCACGAGAACGGCCTCAAGAGCGGCATGGTCAAGGCCGTGCGCAACTACCTCGAGATCCACAACCTCGTGCCGCGCGGCCTGCAGGTCGCGGCCGAGGACGTGCGCGAGGGCGTGGTCGGATTGCTGTCGTGCTTCATCCCGAACCCGCAGTTCCAGGGCCAGACCAAGGAGCGCCTCAACAACCCCGAGCTGACGCAGGCGGTCGACGGCTTCGTGCGCAGCGCACTCGAAAACTGGCTCAACGGCAACCGCTCGTCGGCCGAGGCGATCGCCGCGCGCGTGATCCTCGCGGCCAAGGCGCGCACCGCGTCGCGCGCGGCGGCGAAGGAGGTGCAGCGCAAGACTGCGGTGTCGCACCGGCTGAACCTGCCCGGCAAGCTGGCCGACTGCGCGTCGACCGATCCCTCCGAGTCGGAGCTCTTCCTCGTCGAGGGCGACTCCGCCGGTGGATCCGCCAAGCAGGGACGCGACCGCCACTTCCAGGCGATCCTGCCGCTGCGCGGCAAGGTGCTGAACACGGAGCAGGCGTCGATCAGCAAGGTGCTCGCCAACAACGAGCTGTCGGACATCGTGAAGGCGCTCGGCTGCGGCATGGGCAAGGAGTTCGACGCGAGCCGGCTGCGCTACCACAAGATCTGCCTGCTGATGGACGCCGACTCCGACGGCAACCACATCGCGACGCTCCTGATGACGTTCTTCTACCGCCACCTGCCGCAGCTCATCCAGGGCGGCTACCTGTACCTCGCGGTTCCGCCGCTCTATCGCATCGACATCGGCAAGGAGACGCACTGGGCGCGCGACGACGAGGAGAAGGAGCAGATCCTCGGCAAGCACAAGGGACGCGCACAGCCGAACGTGCAGCGCTTCAAGGGCCTCGGCGAGATGAACCCCGGCACGCTCAAGGAGACGACGCTCGATCCGAAGAAGCGCACCATGCTGCGCGTGACGATCGACGACGCCGCCGAGACCGACAGCATGATCCAGACGCTCATGGGCAAGGAGGTCGCACCGCGCTTCCAGCTCATCATGGAGCGCGCCGTCGGAGTCTCGGACCTCGATGTGTGATGTTCGACGAGAGGGCACGCGAGCTGTTTGACGAGGGGGCACGCGCCCCCTCGCCCCATCAAGCAAGCTTGACGGGGCCCCACTCCCCGCGCTCCCTTCGGTCGGCCGCGCGCTGCGCGCGCGGAAATCGGCGGCAACTCAGTCCGCGCTGGCCGCGGCGTGTCCGTCGGTGGCGGCGTTCCGTGTCGTCCCCTCGCTCCCGGTGCCACCCCAGAGCGTGCGCCAGCCCTCGTAGACGCTCTCGGTGATCAGCCGCGCGCCGCGCTGGTTGGTCACGTAGGCCCAGCCCCACTGGAAGAGCACCAGCGCGCGGTTGCGGAAGCCGATCAGGAACACCAGGTGGATGCCGAGCCAGGCGAGCCACGCGAGCAGTCCCGAGAGGCGGAACCAGCCGATCTCGGCGACCGCCGCCGCGCGTCCGATGGTCGCGAGCGAGCCCTTGTCCCAGTAGGAGAACGGCAGGCTCGCCTCGCCGGCGATCTGGCGGATGACGTTGTCGGCCGCGTGCTGGCCCTCCTGCATCGCGGCCGGCGCGACGCCCGGCACCTGCTTCCCGTCCTGCACGAAGGAGCACAGATCGCCGACCACGAAAGCCTCGGGGTGTCCGGGCAGCGAGAGGTCCGGCTTGACGATCACGCGCCCTGCCCGGTCGAGCGGCACGCCGAGCGCCGCGGCGAGCGGTGCCGCGCGCACGCCGGCCGCCCAGAGCACGGTGCGGCAGGCGATGCGCTCGCCGCCGCGCAGGTCGACGCCCGCCGCGTCGATGCCGCTCACCAGCGTCCCCGTGCGCACCTCGACGCCGAGCCGCTCGAGCTGGCGCTGCGCGCTCGCCGACGACTTCTCGCCGTAGGCGGGCAGCACGCGCGGGCCGCCCTCGAGGAGCAGGACGCGCGCCTCGCGCGGGTCGAAGCGACGGAAGTCACGCGCCAGCGTGTAGCGCGCGATCTCGGACAGCGCGCCCGCGAGCTCGACGCCGGTCGGTCCGCCCCCGATCACGACGAACGTCAGCCAGTCGCCGCGGCGTGCGTCGTCCTGCTCGGACTCCGCCGCCTCGAAGGCGAGCAGGACGCGGGTGCGGATCTCGACCGCGTCGTCGAGGGACTTCAAGCCGGGTGCGTGCGGCGCCCACGCGTCGTTGCCGAAGTAGTGATCGACGGCACCCGCGGCGACGATCAGGTGGTCGTAGGCGATCTCGCCGTCCTCGGTCCGCACGCGGCGCGCGGCGAGGTCGATGGCGGTCACCTCGGCGAGCAGCACGGTGGTGTTCTGCTGGCAGCGCAGGATGCGCCGGATCGGCACCGCGATGTCGCTCGGGTTCAGACCGGCGCTCGCGACCTGATAGAGCAGCGGCTGGAACAGGTGGTGGTTCCGCCGGTCGAGCACGGTGACCCGGGCCCGCGCGCGGCGCAGCCGCTGTGCGGCCCGGAGCCCCGCGAATCCGGCCCCGACGATGACGACGTGCGGCAGCCTCGCGTCTGGTTCCGCGTCCGGCGGCATCGTGCTCGCATCGGCCACCCCGTGACGCTAGCACGGTCGCGCGCTTGTCGAACGGGGGGCCGCGCGCTACCCCGGGGCGCATGTCATCCGCGCCCATCGAGATCGACGTCCGTGCCTTGAAAGAGCGCATCGCAGCGGCGAACCCGCCGATCGTGCTCGACGTCCGCGAGCCGCAGGAGATCGAGATCGCCCGCTTCCCGGGGGCGCTCGAGATCCCGATGCAGTCCATCCCCTCGCGCATGGACGAGCTCGACAGGGACGGCGAGATCTTCGTCCTCTGCCACCACGGCATGCGCAGCGCGCACGTCGCGGACTACCTGCTCGAGCAGGGCTTCACGCGGATCGGCAACGTCACCGGCGGGATCGACGCCTGGTCGATGCTGGTCGATCCGAGCGTGCGGCGCTACTGAGCGCGCCCGCAGAGAGCATGGTGGCGATCCCGGAGACTCCGCCGGGACGGACGCTGCACCTGGTCGTCGACGACGTGCGGCTGCACGTTCTCGATCACGGCGCCGCGAGCGAAGCGGCGGCCGCCCGCCCTCTCCTGCTGCTGCACGGAGGAATGGGCCACTCGCGCTGGTGGGACCTGGTCGCCCCCGGCCTGACGGACGTGGCGCATCCGGTCGCGCTCGATCGCCGCGGCCACGGCGACAGCGACTGGGCGGAGCCCGATCGCTACGGCTGGGAGCGAGACCTGCTGGACGCCGAAGCGGTGATGCGGCGCCTGAGCACGCTTCCGTGGAGTCTCGCCGGGCACTCGCAGGGAGGGCTCCTCGCGGTCCACCTCGCGACCCGCGGCAACGTGCCGATCCGCGAGCTGATCCTGCTCGACGTGCCGCTCGAGCCGCAGAGCCCGAGCCTGCAGCGCGCCGGGCGCGCCTTCCAGCGCATCCCGCAGCTCCGCTACCCGTCGCTCGAGCATGCCCTGCAGCGCTTTCAGCCGTACCCGTCGACGCACAACGTCGCGCCCGACGTGCTCGACTACCTCGCGCGGCACAGCTTCAAGCCGATCGACGACGGCGGCGAGCTGACGTCCAAGTTCCACTGGAAGTCCTACCAGCGCGACCGGAGCCGCGAGGGCAACCCGCTCGCCGATCACGGCGTCCGGCTGCGCGCGATCGACGTGCCGGTGCTGAGCATTCGCGGCAGCGACTCGACCATCCTGTCGCGCGACGACCAGGTGGAGCTGCTGCGGCGACTGCGCGACGGACACGGCGTCGAGATCCCGCACGCGACGCACAGCCTGCACGCGGAGCAGCCGGCGGCGGTCGTGGCGACCATGCGGTCGTTCCTGCTGCGGGATGCTTGACGCCGCGCGGCACGACGGGGGCGACCGTGAGGATCGCCCTGCGTGCGACCGCCGTGCTAGGACCGGAGCGTCATGGAGCTGCACGAACGGCTGGCTGGCTATCTGAGCGACCGCATCGGCAGCGAGGTCCGCGTGAGCGGCTTCGCACGCAAGAGCGGCGGCGCGTCGCGCGAGACCTACCTGTTCGACGCGCGCTGGGAGGAGAGCGGCGGAACCGTGGAGCGCGGCTACGTGCTGCGGCGCGACCCGGTGGCGAGCGTACTCGAGTCGGACCGCGTGCTCGAGTTCCGCGTCCTCGAAGCGGCGCACGCGCTCGGTTTGCCGACGCCCAAGGTGACGTGGCTCGAGCTGACGGGCGACGCGCTCGAGCGTCCATTCTGCATCATGGAGCGGCTGCCCGGCACGCCGACGCCGCCGACCTTCCCGGCCGCCTACCCGGTCGAGATGCGCCAGCGCACCGCCGAGGACTTCATGGCGATCCTCGCACGGATCCATGCCGCGGACTGGTCCGGCCGGGCGTCCGAGGTGCTCGACCACCCCGGCCCCGGAGAGGCAGCGGCGAGGCGCGCTGTCGACCTCTGGCGGCGAATCTACCTGCAGGATCGCCTCGAGCCGCACCCGATCATGGAGCGCGGCTTCGGCTGGCTGGAGCGCAATCTGCCCTCGACCGACGTGATCACGCTGGTGCACGGCGACTACCGCAGCGGCAACTACCTGCACGACGAGACGGGCCGCATCACCGCGATGCTCGACTGGGAGATGGCGCACCTCGGCGATCCGCACGAGGACCTCGGCTGGGCGGCGATGCCGTACTGGTCGTGCGAGGGCCGCGCGTGCGGCCTCGAGACCGAGGACGAGATGATCCGCCGCTACGAACGCGCGACCGGCAGCAGCGTCGATCGCGCCCGCGTGCACTTCTACAAGGTGCTCGGCACCGTCAAGATGGCCGCGATCTCGCTGACCGGCGTCAAGAGCCTGTGCGACGGCCGCAGCGCCGAGCCGACGCTCGCCGTCGTCGGCATCCTGCTCGGTCGTCTCAGCAGCGAGCTTCTGCAGCTCCTCGGCGTGAGCGGAAACGGAGCCGGCCGATGAGACCCGACCTCGACGACATCCTGGGCGGCGTGCAGCGCCTGCTGCAGAGCGACTTCGTGCCGGCGTTGATGCAGTCGGCGCCGTTCCTCGCCGAGCAGGCGATGTTCGCGACGCTGGTCCTCGAGTACTGCAAGAAGACCTGGCCGCGCTTGCACCTGGCACTCGCCGAGGAGCACGGCGACCTCAGCGCGACGCTCGCCGCGGTGGCGGAGCGACTGGCCGAAGACGGCGCAGGCCACGCGCTCGCGACGGCGATCCGCAGCGAGCTCGCGGGTGACGTCGCCGACGTGACGACCAGCACGCTCGACGTGCTGGCACGCCGCAACGAGAGCCTGCGCGCGCTCGTCAGCCGGGTCGTCGAGCTGCTCGACGCGGCGACCGAGCCCGCGCGCAGTGGCGGGGCGCTGGCGGTGGCGCGTGCCACCACCGACGCTTACCTGGCTCGTCACGCCGCGCGACAGCAGCGCGAGCTCGAGGTGCTCGGACTCAACTGGTAGCCGCGCCGCGCGCGCGACGAGGATCATCGCCATGCCCGACTTCCAGACCGTGCGACTCGAGATCGCCGACCGCATCGCGACCATCACGCTGAACCGCCCCGATCGCCTGAACGCGATGAACCAGCAGATGAAGGACGATCTGCGCGAGGCGTGGACGATCGTGCGCGACGATCCGGAGATCTGGTGCGCGATCATCACCGGCGAGGGGCGTGCCTTCTCGAGCGGCGCGGACGTCGAGACGCTCGACGGGCCGGGGTTCCGCAAGATCAACCGCTGGCACAAGCTCGCGATGATCGAGACGGTGCACGCGCTGCCGACGCCACGCCGCATGAACGTGATCAAGCCGGTGATCGCGGCGGTGAACGGGCTGGTGAACGGCGTGACGCTCGACCTGGTCACCGAGGCCGACATCCCGATCGCGTCCGAGCGCGCGCAGTTCTTCGACTCGCACGTGTCGCTCGGCTACGTCTCGTCGCACGAGATGGTCGCGATGGCGCGCCGCGTGCCGATCGCGGTCGCGATGCGCATGGCGCTGCTCGGCGCGAAGGAGCGCATGAGCGCCGAGCGGGCACTGCAGGTCGGCCTGGTGACCGAGGTGGTGCCGCACGACGAGCTGATGGCGCGCGCGCGCGAGCTCGCCGGGCTGATCTGCGAGAACTCGCCGCTCGCCGTGTGGGGCACGAAGATGGGCATCCTGCGCGGCCTCGGCCTGCCGATCGAGCAGGCGGAGGAGATCTCGGTCGCCTACCTCGAGGTGGTCGAGCAGACCGAGGACCACGACGAGGGGCCGCGGGCCTTCATGGAGAAGCGGAAGCCGAGCTGGAAGGGACGCTGACCCACGCGGGGGTGCCGGCCGCGGTCGGCCGTGCCGCGCCCTCGCCGGCGCGCAGCGCGGCGCGGAGACGATCGGACGACGGCGCGCCGAGCACCAGGCCGTCCAGCAGGACGACGGGTGGCCGGTCGAGGCCGAGACCCTCGGCTGCGGCGCTGTCGGCGGCGATCGCGTCGAACGTCGCGGCACTCGCGGCGCACGCCGCGAGTGCCGGCTCGTCGAGCCCGAGCGACGTGGCGAGGCGCGTGATGGTGGGCGGGTCTGGCAGCGGATCGGCGCTCGCGAGCGCGTCGTGCAGCTCCCAGAAGCGGCCCTGCTCGGCGGCACAGCGCGCCGCCGCCGCGACGGCGGTCGCCTCCGGATCCCACTGCGGCAGCAGCGGACGGACGCCGAGCGCGATGCCTTCCGCTGCGGCGAGGTCGCGCAGCTCCGTCCAGGCGCGCCGGCTCGCCGTGCCGCGGTAGCTGGTCAGGAGCAGCGCGTGCGAGCGCGGCTTCGGCGGTCCCCGCCAGCCGCCGGGTCCGGCATCGAGTGCGAGGCGCGGCGGCTCCGGCTCGCGCAGCAGGATCGTCACCGGGGTGCGCTCGCGGGCGGCGGCGAGGAGCGCCTGCTCGGCTGCGTGGCGGGCGCGGAACTCGAGGTAGGGACGGATGCGCTCCGCGCTCTCGGTCGCGCCCGGGTCGCGTGGCTGCACCTCGTCGACGAAGTAGCGGTGGATGTCCGCATCGGTCACCGGCGGCACCCCTCGCTGCACCTCGTCGCGCAGCACCTCGACGGGAACACCGCGCGCGCGGGCCGCCGCCGCCCAGAGGTGCTCGGCGATCAGCTCGTCGAGACGGCGCAGGCGCTCGCGCGCGAGTTCGCCGCGCAGGCGGTAGAGACCGAGACGGGCACGCTCCTCGACGTCGGCGCGGCGGATCGTGCGGCCGCCGACGCGCGCCAGCGGCTCTTTCGACGGGTCGTCGGATGCGGTCGAACGCGCCGTCGGCGAGCCCGGAAGCTCGGGCGGCGTCCGCGTGCGCTCCGCCGCCACCAGCGCGCGCTCCCGCTCGTATCGCCGCTCACGCTCGAGGAAGAAGCGCACCGCGGCACGGTCTCGCTCGGGCGGACCACGGAGCTCGGACGCGTGCGCGGCGAGGTAGGCGTCGATCTCCGCAGCGGACACGGGCAAGGCGGTGGGGGTCGGCACGGGGGCGCCGGCGAGGAGAGCCGCGTCGATCAGCGAGTCGAGCGTCGCCCGCTCGAGCTCGGCGACCGCCGCGCGGAGTGTGCTGCACTTCTGACCGCACCGCCCGTCGACGTCGGCGAGCGTGATCGCGTCTCGCCCGACGTGCGCCGCGAGCGGAGGGGTCGCGCCGTCGCCGGCGGACCAGACGGTCGCCGCGCCGAGCAGCGCGACGACGGTGGCGAGGAAGAGCCGTGCGCCGTGGGAGCGCGTGCTCAGGCGGTGGACCCGCCGGCGAGATCCTCGGCGGTGCCGGCCTTCTCCGCCGCGACCCGGCGTAGCCGCGGCTTGTCCACCTTCTGCGTGCCGGTACGTGGCACCTCCGCCGCGGGCAGGGCGAACACGTGACGCGGCACCTTGTACGACGCCATCTCGTGGCGGCAATGGGCGAGCAGCGCGGTGACGTCGAGCGACGCGCCCGCCTTCGGCACGACGAACGCCCCGACGTTCTCGCCACGCACCGCGTGCGGCACGGGCACGACGTAGGCCGCCGCGACGCCCGGCGCACCTTCGAGACACGCCTCGACCTCCGCCGCGGCGACGTTCACCCCGGCGGTCTTGATGACCTCCTTCAGGCGGCCGTCGAAGCGCAGCGTGCCGGTCTCGTCGAGCCGTCCGTAATCACCCGTGCGGAAGAAGCCGTCGCCGTCGAACGCTTCCTCGCGCGACAGGCCGAGGTAGCCGAGCATCAGCGACGGACCGCGCACCAGCAGCTCGCCGACCTCGCCGTCGTCGCGCGGCGCGCGGGTCTCGGGGTCGACGACGCGCACGTCGACGCCCGGCAGCGGCCTGCCGAAGCCGCGCTGGCGGAGGTCCGCCGGATCGGTCCAGCGGCCCGCGCACACCAGGGTCGCGGTCTCGCTCAGGCCGTACGCACCGACGGTGACGTGGTCGGGCGCGAGCAGCTTCGCGGCGGCGGGGACGCTGGTGTAGATGCCCTTGCGCAGGGTGAGCTTCCGTCGCGGGAAGGTCTCGTGCTCGACCAGGGCAGGCGCGAGCTGCCAGCCGGCGTAGAACGTGATGCCCTCGGCCTCCATGAGATCGAGCGCGCGGCCCGCCTCGAAGTGGTCCTGCAGCACGACCTTGCCGCCGCGCGCGAAGGTGATCAGCGCGATGATCACGAAGCCGCCGGCGAAGAACATCGGCAGGCAGCCCCACGAGGCGTCGTCGGCATCGAGGCCAAATGCGGCGCTGGCGACGAACGCCTGGTGGACCAGCGCGCGGTGCGCGTGCAGCACCGCCTTTGGCTGCGCCGTCGAGCCGGAGGTGAAGAACATCACGGCGCGCGCGTCGCGCAGACCGCCCTGCTCCGCCTCGAGCTCGTCGAGGCGGTCGGCACCGCGCGGGTCGGGAGGCGCCACCTCCCGGTAGTCGCGTGCGCCGGCCGGCAACGCGACGCCGTCGCGCACGACGGCGACGCGCTCGCGCAGCGGTACGGCCGGACCGCCGCCGGCGCCCGCGCCGCTCGCGATGCGACCGAGCATCGCGTCGTAGTCGTGCTTCAGGAAACGTGGAGTGTAGACGAGGCGCTCGACGCCCGCGTGCCGCAGGTAGAACGCCAGCTCGGACTCGGTCGCCATCGTGTTGAGGCACACCGCCGTCGCGCCGAGCGAGGTGATGCCGACGACGGTCGGGAAGAACTCCGGCCAGTTCGGCAGCAGGACGCCAACCGGGTCGCCGGGCTGCACGCCGAGCGTGCGCAGGCCCGCCGCCGCGCCCGCCGCCTGGCGTGCGAGCTCGGCGTAGGTCCAGCGGACGTCGCCGCCGACCAGCGCCTCGCGCTCGCCGAAGCGACGCGCGCAGTCCGCGACGAAGGACGGCAGCCCACCGAGACGCGCGGCCTCGGCCACGGCATCCTCGGCCGGCGGCGTCGCGAGCGCGCGCACGCCTCGATTCGCACCGCTCGTCATGCGCCGGTGAACTTCGGTGCGCGCTTCTCGGCGAAGGCGCGCACCGCCTCCTTGTGGTCCTCGGTCTCGCCGAGCGCACCCTGCGTCCACGACTCCATCTCGGCCGCGTCGGCGAAGCTCGAGCGCGCCGCGTACTCGAGGATGCGCCGCGCGTTGGCCACCGCGAGCGGCGGCTGCGCTGCGATCTTCAGCGCGAGCGCGCGCGCGCGCGTGACGTCGCCGCCCTTCGCGGTCAGCTCGTCGCACAGCCCGAGACGGAGCGCCTCCTCACCGGCGACGGGATCGGCGGTCAGGACGATGCGCTTCGCCTGCCCGACGCCGACCCGACGCACCAGCAGCCAGCTCGCGCCGCAATCGGTGACGAATCCGACCTTGACGAAGCTGAAGTGAAAGCGCGCGTCCTCGCCCGCGACGACGAGGTCGCACGCGAGCGCCCACGCGCAGGCCATGCCGGCGACCGGACCGTGCACCGCGGCGATGGTCGGCTTCGGGAAGTCGAGGATCTGCTGCGTGCGCTCGATGCCGTGCTTGCCGCGCTCGCGACCGACGATCGCGGTCCGGCCGAGACGATCGACCCGGCCCATGAGCTTCAGGTCGGCGCCCGCGGAGAACGCCTCGCCCACCCCGCTGACGACCAGCGCACGCACCGCCGGATCGGCGGCCGCGAGGCGCAAGGCCTCTCCCGCCTCGTCGTTCATCTCGGGCAGCATCGCATTCTTCACCTCGGGACGGTTCCAGAGGAGAGTCGCGATGCCGTCCTCGACGGCGTAGCGGACGTATCGGAAGTCGCTCATGGCGCGGACCGCCTCAGATGACGCCCAGGCCGCGCAGCCGCTCGCGCTCGGCGGCGGGCACGCCCATCTCCTCGAGGACCTCGTCGGTGTGCTGGCCGAGCGTCGGCGCGCCGCGATCGACCTTGCCGGGGCTGCCCTGCAGGTGGACCGGGGTGTTCAAGATCTCGATCTCGCCGCGCGTCGGGTGCGGCACCTTCACCAGGATCTGGTTCACCTCGGCCTGCGGCAGGGCGAACACGTCCTGCACGCTGTTCACCTTGCAGGTCGGGATGTCGGCGGCCTCGATCCTCGCGATCCAGCTCGCGACGTCGTCCCCGGCGAAGATGCCGTTCAGGATCTCGACCAGGGCGGGCTTGTTCTTGACGCGGTCGGTCATGCGCACGAAGCGCGGATCCTCGAGCAGCTCGGGGTGCCCGATCGCCGCGGGGAGGCGCTTCCAGAAGGCGTTGGTGAGGCACGCGACGATGAAGTAGCCGTCGCGCGCCTTGAACGCCTGGTAGGGCACGATGTCGGGGTGCCCGCTGCCGAAGGGCGCGAACTCCTTGCCGTCGGCGCGGACCTTGAGCGCGACGTCCGACAGCAGCGAGACCACCGCGTCGAGCATCGCGATGTCGATCCGCTGCCCCATGCCCGAGCGCTCGCGCTCGTACAGCGCGGCCGCGACCGCGTACGCGGCGTAGATGCCGGTCGAGATGTCGGCGACCGGCGGCGCCGCCTTGACTGGCGGACGGTCGCCGCCCTCGCCCGTCAAGCCCATGATCCCGCCGGTCGCCTGCAGGATCAGGTCCATGCCCGGCTTCTCGCGCATCGGCCCGACGTGGCCGAAGGCGGTGATGCCGCAGTAGATGAGCCGCGGGTTGATCTTCGACAGGACGTCGTAGCCGATGCCGTGGCGGTCCATGACGCCGGGGCGGAAGTTCTCGAGCACGACGTCCGCCCGGGCGGCCATCTGCTTCACCAGCTCGCGGCCGTCCTCGGTCATGAAGTCGAGGCTGATGCCCCGCTTCGAGCGGTTCAGGCCCCAGAAGTTCAGGCTGCCGACGTCGAACGCGTCCTTGCCCTGGCCGTAGCGGATCGCGTCGCCACGTCCGGGCTTCTCGATCTTGATCACGTTCGCGCCGAGGTCACCGAGCAAGGTCGTCGCCCAGGGGCCCGCCGCCTGGTGGCTGAAATCGAGGATCGTGATGCCGCTGAAGGGCGCGGGCCGTGCGCCGTTGCCGGCGGTTGCCTGGGAGAGTCGCTCGTCGTTGCTCATTTCCTCACACTCGCTCGCGCGGGGTCGCGCGTCCGGCGCGCGCCACCGGCACCCTGCCGACCAGCTCGAACTCGCCGTCCTCGTCGATGTAGCCCAGATCGCCGGTGTGCAGCCACCCGTCGCGCAGCACGGCACGTGTCTGACGTGGCGCGCGATGGTAGCCCCGCATCACGACGGCGCCGCGGCACACGATCTCGCCACGCTGTCCGGGGCGGAGAAAGCGGCCGTTCTCGTCGACGACACCCAGCACGAGCCCCGGATGCGGCTTGCCGAGCGTGTCGGGCTTGCGGAAGAGCGCGTCCTGCCGGGCCATCAGGATCCCGTCGGTGGTTTCCGCGCGACCGTACGACTGGATCAGCTCGGCGTCGGGAAAGCGATCGGCGAGCTCGCGCTTGGCGGTCATCGGCAGACGCACGTTGCGCACCAGGATCTTGCGCACGCTGCGAATCGCGCGGCGCGGGATCCGGCGGTGCTCGAGCAGCAATCCGACGTGCTCGCTCGACAGCGACAGGTCGGTCACGCGGTGGTCCTCGATGGTGGCGAGCAGGCCCTCGGCGCCGGGGCGGCCCAGGATCGCGGCGGCGCCGCCCGAGATGAGCCGCGACAGCACCTCGGCGACGAAGGCGGCGACGTCGCTCAGGGGATGGGTCGCGAGCGCGACGTCGTCCGGACCGTCGGCGCGGCCGCCGCTCACGCGCAGGGCGCTCGCGACCACGTTGGCGTGGCTCAGCAGGATCGCGCGCAGCTCGCCGTCGGCCGCCGGTGCGTAGGCATGGAAGGCGACGTCGTGCACATCCGGACGCGAGCTCGCGACGCGACGGATGGACCGCGCCGCGCGGCCGCCGGGCCGTCCAGCCGGAACCAAGCTCGGCCCGCGGGACACGAGCAGCGTCGCGCCGCTCGCCGCGAGACGCAGCGCCTCGGTCGCGCGATCGAGGTGCTCCTCGTGCACGACGAGTGTGCCGACCTCGGAGTGCAGGAGACGACGCGCGATCTCCTCAGGCGCGAGCGACGGCTCGATCGGGACCGCGACGCAGCCGCCGCGCCAGATGCCGAGCGTCATCACCACGACACCCGGGGTGCTGGTCATGAGCTGGGCGATGCGCGCGCCGGGCGCGGCGTGCGTCGCGAGCGCCTCGGCGGTGCTGCCCGTCAGGTCGGCCATGCGGCCGAGGAGCAGGCCCCGATGGTGCCACTCGAGCGCCGGGCGCATCGGCTCCCGCCGCGCACGGCTGGTGACGATCTCCTCGGCGGTCGGAAACGTCGAGCGCATCGAGCCCCTGCTCCGGCCCGCCCGCTCAGGCGCTCACGACCCGGGCGGCCTTGTAGTCGAAGCGTGGCAGCGCGCCGCGCGCCAGCACCTCCACCGTCGCATCGACGCCGCTGCGCTCGCGGAAGCGCGCGGCGATCGCTTCGCGCAACGACGCGACGAGGTCCGGGGCCTCGTTGGCGCACTCGACGCGCACGTGCAGCGTGCGTCCGGGCTCCTTGCCTCGCACCAGCTGGTACTCGACCGAGGGCGTGATCAGCTCCGGGAAATCGTACAGGACGAGCGCCGCGTCGATCGGCAGCATCTCCTTGATGCGGCCGTCGTCGAGCAGCACGGGAACCGCGTCGCTCACGCGCCCGTCGTAGAACAGGCGGCGGTGCGTCTCGCCGCACGGACACGGATCGAGGTTCACCGTCACCAGGTCCTCGAGGTCGTAGCGCAGCAGGAAGTTGTCCTTCTCGAGGATGGTCACGATCAGGTTGCCGCGGTCGTGGTTGCCGACCAGCTTGCCGGTGCGGCGATCGACGACGTCGACCACGACCAGGTCCTCGCACAGGTGCGCGCCGTTCTTTTCGGAGCACGCGGAGCCGAGCATGCCCAGCGCTTCGAGGCCGGCACTCACCGCGTCGAACTGCGACGACGGGTGGTCGCCGACCTTCTTGAAGTTGAGCTCCTTCTCCGGCACCACGCCCATGCCCTGCGCCGCCTCGTAATACTTGACACCGGCGTTGCCGAACAGCCGGTACATGTCGGGCTGCAGGCGCTTCCAGAGCTTGACGACCCGCTCCATGTGCTCCTGCGTCGCCGGCGGACCGTTCGGGATGTTGAGACAGCCCATCGCCTCGACCCCGTGGCACATGTGCCAGCCGCCCGCGTAGAGTCCGTACGGGTGCGCCTGCGCGAACTTCATCCCCGGGCGAAGCCCCCAGCGCCAGCGCGCGCGCGCCGACGCCGCGTAGTCGACCGCGAGGTCGTTCTCCGTCCAGACGATCAACGTCGGACGGCCGCTCGAACCCGTGGTCTGGCCGATCCGCACCCACGACTCGGGCGACGAGCCGCGGTAGTCGCCGAACGGCGGCAACGCGGCCTCGCTCTCGCGCAGGTGGTTCTTGTTGAGCGTCGGGATGCGCGCGAGGTCCTCGAGCGTCTGCACGTCGCGCGGGTCGCGCACTCCCGCGGCCTCGAGGTGGCGGCGGAACAGCGGGATCGGCTGCGTGAAGATGCGCTCGATCTGGCGCCGGACGCGCTCCTCCTGGAGCGCGCGCAGGGCGTCGGGCGCCATCGTCTGGATCGCCGGATCGAAGAGCGGCTGGGCCGCGGGGGGCATGCGCAACGGGCTCGGCACTCTCGACTCCTCGGATCGGGCGCTCAGGCCGCGCTCTTCGTCACGATCGCCTTCGCGAAGCTCGGACCGGCTGCCTCTGCCGGGATCGCGTCGGTGGCGCACAGCTCGACGTCCATCTGGATGAGCAGCGCGCCCTTCGTCCCGGCGGCGATGCGGCCCGCGAGCTCTCGCCCGGCGTCCCCCTCGCGGGCGGCCGCGTCGGTGATCGCGACGCGCAGGGTCGCGCGCTCGAAGCTCTCGCCGGCCCGCTGCTCGACGACGATCTGGAACGGGCCCGTGCCAGCGAAGCGGGTCAGGTAGTCGGCCACTGCGATCGGGTGGATGAGAACGCCCTTGATCTTGCGGATGGCACCCACCTGGCCGAAGAACTCGACCCGCGGCGAGGCGTTGCCGCACGGACAGGTGCCGGCGAGCAGGCGGTAGGCGTCGCCCGGAGCGTAGCGGACGAGCGGCAGCGCGCGCGGTCCCAGGTGCGTCGCGATCAGCTCGCCGACGCCACCCGTCTCGGCCAGCTCACCAGTCTCCGGGTCGCGGAACTCGCAGAACAGGTCGTTCTGCGACAGGTGCATTCCCTGGTGCGCCTCGCACTCTCCGGCGACCGGCCCGATCTGCGCCTCGCCGATGTGATCGAAGAGCTCCACCCCGAACATGTCGTGCAGCTCGGCGCGCAGCTCGGGCGTGAGCTTCTCGGCGGTCGAGAACGCGACCCGGTACGGCATCTCTCGCTTGAGGTCGATGCCCTGCTCGCGCGCGACGACACCGATCTGGCGAAGGAAGCTCGGCGTGCCAGCGTAGACGGTCGCGCCGTAGGCGCGCGCCACCTGCACCTGCATCTCGGTGTTGCCGACGCCGCCGTTGATCACCAGGCAGCCGAACTCCTCGAACGCGCGGTGGATGCGGAGCCCGCCCGGCATGAGGTGGTAGTTGAGCGTCACGTGCGCGACCTCGCCGCGCCGGACGCCCATCGCCGCGATCTCCTCCACCAGCGCCGGCGTACCGCCGCGCTCGGCTGCGATGCGCGGGATGAAGATGGGTCCGGGCGAGGTGTGGATGCTCGCGAACTCGTCGCGCGACGCGGCCAGCAGCTCGCCGAACGGCGGCCTCTCGCGCTGGCTGCGGACCAGGTCCGCCTTGCGGAGGACGGGGATGCGAGCGAGGTCTTCGGGACGGATCGAGTCGGGTCGGACTCCCGCGGCGGCGAAGCGCTCGCGGTAGAAGGGGACGCGCTCCGTCACCCAGGCGAGCGTCTCGCGCAGGCGTTCCAGGCTTCCGGCGATCACGTAACGGTCGCTACAACCTGTCGGCGAGAGCCGCAAGGACGCGCTGCGTCCCGATGCGCGCCAGACCTACGCGATGTTCACCGAAGTGCGCCGGCCGGCGTCAATCAACGACACACGGGCGGGGCCGCTCAGTCCGACGAGTCCGCGGGCTCCGCGTTCGCGCCCCCGGCAGCTTCGCCTCCCGCCGAACCGCTGCGACTGCGGCGTCGACGGCGGCGCGGACGGGTCTCGCCGGATCCGGCGGCCGACGCGGCGCTCTCGCCGTCCGCGGGCGGCGCGGTCGTCGCCGTGGTCGTGCCCGAGGTCCCCTCGCCGGCTGCACCGCCGCGCGAGCCACGCCCGCGACGCCGGCGCCGCTTGCGCGGCGCTCCTTCCGCGGTGGCGGCCTCCGCGCCGGTCGCGGCGCTCGCGGGCCGCTCGACCGTCGCGGTGACGTCACCCGGCGCGGACACGCGGGCTGGCCTGTCCTCGCGCGCCGGACGCTCCTCGCGACGATCGCGGACCCGCGGCGCACGATCACGCTCGCCGCCACGACGCTCGCCGCCGCGGCGCTGGCCGTCCTCGGGGCGCCTGCGCGGCAGCCGCGCCGCGTGCTTGTAGGGCTGGAGCATGCTCTCGTCCGGAAAGTCGTGCGGCAGCTTGAAGCCGATCAGCTTCTCGATCGGCTCGAGGCCCTCGACGTAGTTCTCGCAGGCGAGTGAGATCGCGGTGCCCGACGCGCCGGCACGCGCCGTGCGGCCGACGCGATGCACGTAGTCCTCGGGGTCGAGCGGCAGGTCGTAGTTGACGACGTGCGTCACGCCCTCGATGTGCAGCCCGCGTGACGCGACGTCGGTCGCGACCAGGATCGGCAGGCGTCCCTCGCGGAAGTCCTCGAGGATCTTCAGGCGCTTTCTCTGCTCGATGTCGCCGGTGATCTGCTCGGCCTCGTAGCCGTTCAGCGCGAGGGTGCGGCAGATGTGGTCGGCGGTGCGCCGCATGTTGACGAACACCAGCGTGCGGTCGGCGCCTTCCTTCTTCAGGATGCCGATCAGCGCCGGGATCTTCTCGTGCATGCCGACGTGGTAGAGCTGGTGCTCGACGCCGACGGCGGTGACCTGCTCGGGGTTCACCTCCACCTTCACGGCGTCGTTCATGAACATGTAGGCGAGCTCCATCACGTCGTGTGACAGGGTCGCCGAGAACAGCATGGACTGGCGCTGGTCGGTCGGGGTGCAGCGGCGCAGCAGGAAGCGCAGGTCCTTGATGAAGCCCATGTCGAACATGCGGTCGGCTTCGTCGATGACCAGGATCTCGATCGCGTTCAGGCGATAGACGCCTTGCTTCCAGTAGTCGATCAGGCGGCCGGGCGTACCGACCAGGATGTCGACGTCCTGGCGCAGGCTCTCGCGCTGCTTCTTGTAGTCGACGCCGCCGTACACGGCCTGGATGGTCAGGCCGTTACCGGCGCCGAGCTGCTCGGCGTCCTTCGCGATCTGCACCGCGAGCTCGCGCGTCGGGGCGATGCACAGCGCGCGTGGTGCTGCGGCGGTGACCTTCTTGCCGTGCTCGATCAGCCGGGTGAAGACCGTGATCAGGAACGCGGCCGTCTTGCCGGTACCGGTCTGCGCCTGCCCGGCGACGTCGCGGCCGGCGAGCGACAGCGGCAGGATCTTCGCCTGGATCGGCGTGCAGTGGGTGAAGCCTGCCTGGGCGATACCGGCGTGAACCACTTCGGGCAGCGGCAGGGACGCGAAGGGGATCCGAGCCTCCGGCTCGGACGGCGTGGCGACGGGGACGGTTTCTTCTGCTTGGGACATGCCTTTTCCGGTGGCCACCGGCGCACCGGCAACTCGCCGGGGACGTAGCAGACGCGGCTCGCGCGGGCCACCCAACCTCCCGGGAACCGAACGTCTCCTGGCCGGCGCCCGCTCAGCCGGGCAGCCGTGCGGACATCCAGCGGGCGATGCGCGCCACGATCTCCGGTCCCTCCGGCTCGTTCAGGATCTCGTGCCGCAGGCCGGGGTACACGACGATCTCCTTGTCGCTCGACGCGACGCCGGCATGCAGGTCCTCGCTCGCCGCCGGGAGGACGAGCTGGTCGTCGCCGCCGTGCAGCACCAGGACGGGCAGCTGGAGCTCGCCAAAGCGAGCGCGGGCGCGGCGTGCGCCACCCGTGAGCGACCGCAGGGTCTCGCGGCGGAACGGGCCGCGGTAGTTGAGCGGGTCGCGGTCGTAGTCCTCGCCCACGCGCGGGTCGCGCGACAGCAGCTCGGAGGACAGCACCACCTCGGGCAGCGGGTCGAGCTCGAGCAGTGGCTCGAGCGCCGAGGGATCGCCCACCGCCGGGCCGGAGAGGACGAGCCCCACGAGGCGTTCCTGGTGGTCGAGAGCGACGGTGGTGGCGACGAGGCCTCCCATGCTGTGCCCGAGGAGGAACGTCGGCCGGTGGCGGCTCTCGTCGCCCACACGCGCGAGGAGGGCCAGCACGTCGTCGACCAGGTGCGACAGGTCCGCGACGCTCGCCCGCTCGCCGCTCGAAGCGCCGTGCCCGGTGAGGTCGGCGGCCCAGACGTCGAAACCGGACGAGGCGAGTGCCGCGCCGACGGCCTCGTAGCGGCCGCTGTGCTCGGCGTAGCCGTGCACCAGTACGACGTTCGCGAGCGCGTCGCCGGACCGCCTCCACCGGCGGACGAGACGCTCACCGCGGGGCGACGCGAGCATCTCGCTCGCGCTCGGCAGAGAAGGATCATGTCGCGTCAAGGCGTTGCCCCTTTCTCCGTCGTCCGTAGCGGCTCCACCGTCGCACTACCGCCGAGCTTGCGTCCGAGGTCGCGCACGGCCGGAGCGAGCTGCGCGTCGTCGCCCGGACGATCGCCGTAGCTCGCGAGCCGCGCCACCTGGGTCGGTCCGAAGTGCTCGCGGCTCGCCGCGAGCTGCGCCAGGTCCAGGAAGGCCAGCGCGCGCAGCTTCGGCTCGCGCAGCGACAGCGCGTCGATCAGTGCACCGATCAGTGCGCCGCCGCCGTGGTCGTCGCGGGCCGGCTTCTCGCCGGCGACGTCCGGGTGCGCGATGCCCCACAGGCGGCGCAGGACGGCGCGCGACGTCTCGTCGACGCTCCCACCCTCGACGAGGATCGCCGCCCCGGCGGGCTGCACCGACACCCAGCGCGCCGGCCGCGTTCCGTCCTGCTTGCGCGCGACCAGCAGGACCGCGTCCTGGAGCTCGGCGTAGCGCAGCACCGGCGGCGCCTGGTCGAGCACGAAGCCGCCGCTCGGGACGCTGCCTCCGAGTGGCTCGCGGGCGAGGAACGGCGTCGCGGCGGCGCCGTCGTCGCGTACCGTGGTGGCGGCGGCGGTGCGCGCGACGAGCATTCCGTCGGCGGCGGCCATCATCCCGAGGAGGGTGTCGGCACCGCTCGGCACGAGATGCGCGCGCACCGCCGGAGCCGCAGCGAGACCCTGCAGCGCCAGCAGGAAGATCAGGGCAGTGCGGCGCACGCCGGCTCTCCCGCGATCGCCTCGGGGCCCTTCAGCAGTGCGACCGCCGTGCAGGTCACGTAGCTCGCCGCCTCGACGCCGACCGATAGCACCTCGTGGTAGTGGGTCGGCACCCGACGCCGCGGGTACTGCGGATCGTAGGCCTGACCGTCACACGGGTCGCGCTGCTCGTCGAAGAGGCTCGCCGGGTAGTAGTCGTAGCCGGGAACGATGTAGCCGAGCTCGTCGGGCGACAGGCCGATCACGAGACGGAACGGGGCGGTCATCGCGTCGCGGATCGACGGCTCGGCTGGCAGCCCGGTGTCTGCCGCAGGGCAGTCGGTGCGGCGGTGCGTCGCGACCCCGAGGTAGAGCTCGGGGAAGATCTCCCCCGGCACCGTCACCACCTGCACCTGCGGCCGACCGGCCCGGTCGGCGAGCGTGATCGCCGACTGCTCGAACAGGCCGCACAGACCGGTGCTGCCGGGACACTGCGCGGGGTCGTAGACCTCGGCGTCGAGGTCGAGGATGCCGAGCGAGCGCGCCAGCTCGAAGGTCGCGTTCGAGGACGCGGCGCGCGTGCTCGCCGTGCGCACGTCGAGCGACGCGACCTCGATCGTCGCCGCGTCGAGCAGCCCGCGGCCCGCGACGCCGCCCACCAGTCGGCCGATCGCCTCGGTGCGCGGGAAGCCGATGTCGTCTCGACCGTCGAACTCGTTGCTGCCGTCGGGGTTGCGCGCGTCGGCGCCGCCGACGCAGGTGTCGCCGACGATCTCCGCGGCGCCGAGGTCGGCCGAGAAGTACACGGCGGTACCGCCGACGAGCCGTTCGACCTCGTCGCGGATGTAGTGCGGGAAGTCGGAGGTGATGAGCTCGTTCTCGCTCTCGAGCGACTCCGGGTGCGTGCCCCAGTTCAGGACGGTGGCGATCGTTCCGTTCTCGCCGGCGAAGGCGAGCGCACGCAGCTCGGTGTCGAAGACGAACGGCGGGCGGCAGCCGGTGCGCACCTGCAGACCGCGCAGCGCGGGCGTTTCGTCGGTGTCGGTGCGGAACGCACGCACCGCGCGCACCGGCTCGAGCGAGGCGACCGCCGCGCTGACCGCGCGCGCCACCTGCCGGTCGACGAAGCGGAGGTAGAGCGGAAACTTGCCGTCGACGATGGTGTCGGTGCCCCACAGGCCGAGCGCGTCGGGGCCCTGGTGGTTGTGGGTGCTCGCGTGCACGAAATGGGTCACGCCCAGCGCCGGGTCGACCGCCGCCTCGGCGTGCGCAAAGCCGTAGTACGAGCCGTACTTCAGCGTCCCGACCAGGTCGACCGAGGTCATCGCGAGTCGCGTCGCGCCGTCGTCGATCACGATGGTACGCGCCCAGAGATCGTCGTGGCAGCCGAGGGCCACGCGGTCGGCGCCGAAGCCGGCCATGTAGATGCCGTCGTACTTGCCCTTCGACTGCGCGTCGAGGGCGTCGTTGGCGGGGTCGTCGGTGAACGGCTCGCCGACGTCGTAGCGGCCGTTGCCGTTCGTGTCCTCATAGACCTCGCCCCAGACGCCGGTCGCGGTCACCGGGCCGTCCCAGTCGGGGTTCGCGCCGCACGGCGTGATCGGGATCGCCGCCACGCCGACGCGCAGCGGCTCCACGTTCGGTGCGCGATCGGAGCAGGCGCTCGCGAGCGCCGCCAGTGCGAGGACGAGAAGGGCCGCGGAGGGCCGTCGCACGGACTTCATCGGCACCGGTTAGCCCCGGCGATGGAGAACGGTCAAGCGATCGGCTACGCGCCGGCTCCAGGTACCGCACCGTCCGCCGACGCCGGTGGCCGGTGCACGCTGAACGGGAGATCGCACCATGCCGGGAACCAAGCTCGACGACGCCGAGGTGGAACGCCGCCTGCGGGGACTCCCGCAGTGGGCGCTGCGCGACGGCAAGCTGCACCGCGAGTATCGCTTCGCCGACTTCGTCGGTGCCTTCGGGTTCATGGCGAGCTGTGCGCTCGCGGCCGAGGCGTCCAACCACCATCCCGAGTGGTTCAACGTCTACGGCACCGTTCGCGTCGACCTGGTGACGCACGACGCCGGCGGGATCACCGAGCGCGACTTCGCGCTCGCCGGGCGGATGGAGCAGCTCTCGCGGGCCCACGCCGCCGCCGGGTGAGAGCACGTCTCCGTGGGGAGCAGAGGCGCTCGGGCACGGCGAGCGGCCCGCGAGCGTTCCCGTCGTCAGATCAAGACACCGAGCGGTTCTTCAGCGCTCCGTGGTGGGCGAAGCCCATCGACACTTCAGGTCGAGACACCGAGCGGTTCTTCAGCCCTCCGTGGTGGGCGAAGCCCATCGACACTTCAGTCGCGCAGGACGAGCCAGCTCGCGAGCCCGACCACCAGGATCTGCACCTCGCTCACGACCACGCCGCGCCATTCACCGGTCGTGACGCCGGTGTAGAGCAGCAGCGCGGTGCCGGCCGCGGTCGCGATCGCGACCCACGACGTCGGCGAGATCCTGGCGCGCGCGCGGGGGCCGGCGGGCTTCGAGTCTGCTGCCACGGCTTCCGCTCCTAGCAGATGCTTCGACCGTCGTGCACGGGCCGTCACGAGGCCGCCGAGCCGAGGTGCACGGCGAAGCTCTCGTGACCACCCGCCGCCAGCGCCGCCACCAGCGTCGCGGGCTCGCCGGCGGGAAGTGCGATCACGGCGCCGCCGCCGCCTGCGCCGGTGAGCTTGGCGCCGAGCGCGCCGGCGGCGAGCGCGTCGTCGACGATGACGTCGAGCTCCGGGGTCGACACCCCGCAGGCGCGCAGCAGCCCGTGGTTCATCGTCATCAGCGCGCCGAGGAGCACGTGGTCGGAGCGGACGAGCGCGCCGCGTGCCGAGGCGACCAGCGCCCCGATCGCGTCGAACACCGGCCGGTACACCTCCGGCGTCGCCGCGGCGCGTGCGCGCAGCCCGCCGACCGTGGTCAGCGTCGTGTGCGGCGTACGCGACAGCACGACGACCAGCGGCAGCGGTCGAGCGAGCGCGACGGGCTCGTGGTGCAGCGGCGGCCCCGCGGTGAACCAGCGCACGCCGCCGAACGCAGCCGCAGTGCTGTCGACGCCCGACGGCGTGCCGTGGAAGAGGCACTCGATCTCGTGCGCCCCCCGCGCGAGCTCCGTGTCGTCGAGCACCTTGCCGGCGGCCGCCGCGAGCGCCCGCAGCATCGCGACGGCGAGCGCCGCCGAGCTGCCGAGGCCCATCCCCACCGGCAGGTCGCCCTCGATGTCGATCGTGAACGCGCGCGCGTCGATCCCGAGCAGACCAGCTGCGAGCGCCACGGCACGCGCGAGGCGCTCGTCGGCTTCGCCGTCGCCGGCATCCTCACCGGTCGAGGGAGTGACCGTCACCGCGACGCCACGATCGAGCGCCGCGACGATCGCCGGATGTCCGTGTACGACGACGTGCTCGCCGAGGAGGATCACCTTGCCCGACGCACGGGCGGTCGCGGGCGCGCGCATCGCGCTCGGTCCGTCGCTCACGACGTCGCCGGGCGCGCCGCCCGGGTCGACGCACCGCTGGCGAGGAGCTGCCGGGCGCGCTCCACCTTGACGTCGCCCGACGCGATCAGCGCCTCCGCGAGCGCCTCCACCTGATCGGGGCGTGCGCCCGCCGCGGTCGCCACCGCACGCGCGTGACGCGACATGTGGCCCTTCTGGATGCCCTCGGTCGCGAGCGCGCGCAGCGCCGCGAAGTTCTGCGCCAGCCCCACCGCGGCGAGGACCTCGGCCAGCTCGCGTGCGCTCGACACGCCGAGCAGCTTCAGCGCGAGCCGCGCGCGCGGGTTGCCGTCCACCGTCGCACCGACGGTCCCGACCGCGAGCGGCAGCTCGATCCGCCCGACGAGCGCGCCCTCCGCGACGCGCCAGGTGGCGAGCGCACCGTAGTGTCCCTCGCGCGCCGCGTAGGCGTGGGCACCGGCCTCGAGCGCGCGCCAGTCGTTGCCGGTCGCGAGCGCGACCGCGTCGATGCCGTTCATGATCCCCTTGTTGTGCGTGGCGGCGCGATACGGATCCGCCTCGGCAAACAGGCTCGCCAGCTCGACGGCGGCCGCGACGTCCGCGCCGGGACGCTCCGGCATCGCCAGATCGTCGAAGCGGTAGCGCACGCTCGCGCGTGCCCGCCGGCGGTCGGTGAGGTTCGACAGGATGCGCAGGTGCGGGGTGCCCCCGGCGATCTCTGCGAGGAGCGGCGCCGTGCCCTCGGCGATCGTGTTGATCGCGTTGGCGCCCATCGCGTCGCCGACGTCCACCAGCAGGTGCACGACGACGAACGTTCGATCGAGCGGCGCTTCCAGCACCCGCACCTCGACGTCGCGCGCGCCGCCGCCGCGCCGCGCCATGCCGGGCTCGATCTCGTCGATCCGCGCGAGGATGCGGGCGCGTGCCGCCTCGAGCCGCGCACATGCCGCCCGCGGGTCGGCCACGCCGACGAGCTGCACCTGGCCGATCATCCACGGCGGATCGGCGTCGGCGGTGAAGCCGCCGCCGCCCCGTGCCAGGCGGGCCGCATTGCCCGCGGCGGCGATCACCGACGGCTCCTCGGTCACCATCGGTACCAGCACGTCGCGGCCGTTCACGGTGAAGTTGAGCGCGACGCCGAGCGGCAGGGCGTAGACGCCGATCGTGTTCTCGGTGAGGCGGGCGGCGGTGTCCAGCGCGAGCGGCGACTCCGAGGCGAGCGCGGCGCGCTCGTCCTCGGTCAGGTCGGCGACGCGCGCGATCAGGTCGCGGCGCTCCGCCACCGGCAGGGCGTGGAAGCCGGGCAGGCGCGATTGTCGGGGCGCGCTCATGGTCGGATCCTCATGTCTTGCGGCGGGCGGGTGTGCTGCCGGCGAGACGCTGCCAGCGTCCCAGGGTCGGGCCGAGGACGACCGGGCGCCGGCGGAGCTCCGCGAGCGAGCGCGCGCCGGTCAGCAGCATCGCCATGCGAAGCGCGGCGATCGTATCGTCGACGAAGGCGCGCGCAGCCTCGTAGCCGCCGGTCCGGTACGCCTGGTAGACGGGCAGCGCGGTGCCGGCGAGCGTCGCCCCCAGCGCGATCGCCTTCGCGACGTCGAGGCCGTCGCGCACGCCGCCGCTCGCGATCACCTGGAGCCCGAGGCCGCGCACCTGCAGCAGGCTCGCCGCGGTCGGGATTCCCCAGTCGCGGAACAGGCCTCCGAGCGACGAGCCGCCGGGGGCGCGCAGCGCCTCGATGCGGACCCACGAGGTGCCGCCGGCACCGGACACGTCGATGTGCTTGACGCCGGCGGCGCGCAGCCGCAGCGCCACCTCGCGCGAGATGCCGCAGCCGGTCTCCTTGGCGATCACGGGCACCGGCAGCTCGCGGCACAGCTTGCGGAAGGCCTGCGTTCCTTGCCGGAAGTCGCGGTCGCCCTCGGGCTGGATCAGCTCCTGCGCGACGTTCAAGTGGAGGCAGAGCGCGTCGGCACCGATCTCGTCGATCAGTGGCCGCAGCTCGGCCGCGCTCATCGTCCGCGCCTGCCCGAGGCCGATGTTGGCGAGCACCACGGTCGTGGGTGCGAACTCGCGGACACGGTATGTCCAGGCGCTCTCCGGGTGCTTCTGCATGGCCCGCTGGCTGCCCACGCCGAACGCGATGCGTGTCTCCTCGGCGATTCGCGCGAGGTCGCGGTTGACGGCGAACGCTTCGCTGGTCCCGCCGGTCATGCCGGTGATCACCAGCGGCGCCGCGAGATCCTTGCCGAGCCAGCGCACGTGGCAGTCGACGTCGTCGACCGCGAGGTCGGGCAACGCGTCGTGCACCAGGTCCACCTGCTCGAACAGGGTGGTCTTCTCCGCCGCCTCGACGTCTTCCCGTGCGCACAGATCGAGGTGCGACTGCTTCCGCGCCGCCAGATCCTCGTGTAGGGCCGCAGCGGGCTTCGCCATTCTCCTCTTCACGTCGTCACCTCTGGGCGCGCGCCCTCGGCATCGAGCTCGATGGCGAGTGGGATCAGCCCTGCCCTCTCCCAGCGCGCACGCAGTGCGCTCCGGCTGGAGGTCCCGACCAGTGCGATCGCGCAGTCGCCGCCACCCGCCCCGGAAGGCTTGGCGGCCGTCTCGGGCATCGCGTTCGCGATCGCGCAAGCCCGCCGCAGCTCGGGTGTGTACACGGGGACGGCCGCGATCGCGCCGAGCCTCGACAGCAGTGCCCCGGCAGCGCGCACCGCGACGCGCAGCGCTCTCGCGTCAGGCGCCGCGCAGGCGCTGCGAAACGCCTCGGTCGCGGCGCGCATCCCGGCAGCCCACTCGCGTACCGCGGTGGTGCCGAGGGCGCGCGGAGCGTCGAAGGCGAGCGCGGCGTAGCGCGCGACCTTCGGTGCGGTCGCGGAGGAGCGGCCTGTCGAGACCACCTCGAGCGCGACGTGCGCGGGCAACGCGAGGCGCTCGAAGACCGGCGCGAAGCCACGGCGCACACGCTCGGCAGCGGCTCCCACGCTCGGTGGAACGTCCGCGCCGTCGAGCCCCTCGATCCAGACGAGGCCACCGATGCTGGCGGCGATCACGTCGGCACCGGATCCCCCGCCCTGGACGAGACGGTGCGCGAACATTCCGGCGGCGACCCGCGCGCCCGTACCGGCGTCGACGCCGCTCCGTCCCTCGACGAGCGCGAAGATCGCGCGCACCGTCGCGGCGGTCGCCGCGGCGCTGCCGCCGAGCCCGGTCTTGCTCGGGCCCGCATCGAGATCGCTCTCGGTGTCGACCTCGAGGTCGAGGTCGACGAGGCCGAGCGAGCGGGCGCTGACCAGTGCCGCGCCGGCCACGAAGCGCGTGTCCTGCGGCAGGTGGTCTACCCGCTCGGATGCCAGCGTACAGCGCGCCTCGGCTCGCGCGCCGCGGACGACGAGCTGGCCCGTCCCCGGACGCGTGCGGACGCGCGCGCGGAGCCGGCGCGAGACCGTCGCGATCACGGCGGGCCCGCCGCTCACCACCGCGTACTCGCCCATCGCGAACAGCTTTCCCGGCGCCGACGCGGTCAGCTCCATGGTGCGTCGCCGTGCAGCATCTCGACGCCGCGCCCAGGCCCGGAACGCAGCACGCGCAGCACGCCGTCCACCCGTCCGAGGTGCTCGGCCACGCGGTCGGCGGCGGCCGGAGCGCACAGCACCTTCACCTGCGGCCCCGCGTCGATCGTGAACCAGGCTGGCGTCCCGGCCTCGCGCAGCGCGCGCACGGCATCCATCACCGCGATCGTCGCCGGGCTCCAGAAGAGCACCGGTGGACGCGCGCCGAGACCGCTCGCGTGCATCCGCAGGCAGTTCTCCTCGGCGATCCGCCCGACCGCGTCGAGATCACGGGCGTCGAGCGCGGCCCGCATGGCGTCGAGGTCCTGCTCCTGGGCCGCGATCCAGCCATCGTACAGCGGCGAGGTCTCGGCGACGTGACGCATGGCATCGCGCGAAGGGTGACGCTTCATGCCCTCGCTGGTGATCGCGACCAGCAGAGCGACGTCCCAGGCGTCCTCGGGTAGGAGCTGGTGGGCGATCGAATCGCTCCCGTCCTCGCGAACGCCGCGTGCCCACTCGACGAAGCCGCCGAACACCGATCGTGCTGCGGATCCGGAGCCTTGCCTCGCGATGCCCGAGAGCGCGTCGAGGTTGGTCGTTCGACCGAGCACGGAGAGTGCGGCGGCGCTGACCGCGCAGAAGATCGCCGCCGACGAGGCGAGACCCGCGCCGACGGGAAAGTTGGCCTCGACGCTGGTGCGGAGCGTGCCACGGCGTGCCTCACCTGTAAGCAAGTCGAGGAAGCCCGCCATGCGTTCGGCGGCGACACCGGGGACGGCCGCGCCGTTCTGCAGGAAGCGCGGTCCGGCGTCGGACGACCGCGACACGGTGACCGTCGCGGTCGCGCTCAGACCATCCAGGGTGAGCGAGATGCTCCCCACGGCTGGAAGGTTGAGCGTCTCGTCACGCTTGCCCCAGTACTTCACCAGCGCGACGTTCGCCTGTGCCCGGGCGGTCGCCGAAGCGTCTCCGGGCAACGCCGCCGCGGTTCCGGACTGCCGCGCGTGCATCCTCGTCGTAGCCTGCGTCACACCGGGCGATCGGTAGCGAGCGCGGCGGTTCTCTGCCAGCGTCGCCGCCGCTGGGAGGAGCCCGGCGGGTGCCGCGCACGGCGCTGCAGCGTCGAGAAAATCCCGGCCGAGCGTCACCCGATTGCCGCTCCTGGCGTGCTCGCGCGCCAAAACACCACGCAAAGGCCGCTGTGTCGTGCGTGGGAAGGGGCACGTGGATTGCTCTTCTTCGGACGCGTTCGGATCTGCCACGGCGTTTGAACAAAGGCTTGCCGTGGCGCGTCGTTGAAGTCGGGTCACCCGTGAGGGCGGCTCAGGAGGCTAGTTCCACTATGTCGAAGAACACGGGTCTCTCCATCCGGGACATGCGAAACCGTCTGGCGATGACGCAGGAGGAGTTCGCGCACGCGCTGGGCATCACGGTGAGCACCGTGAACCGCTGGGAGAACGGGCACTCGGAGCCGAGCAAGCTCGCGCGCGCAACGATCACGCGTCTCGCCGGCAACCACGGAATCTTCGTCGAGCCCACGCCGCGCGACCAGGTCGTCGGCATTCGGTGATCGGCTGGGCTGCGTTCAGGCGGGCAGCATCTCGGAGTCGAGTAGCTCGTCGCTGCTGCGATCTCCGAGAGCGGCCCGGGCCTGTAGCCCGAGAACGGCGCCGAGGGTGAGGAGCGATTCCTCGCTCAGCATCAGGAGGGCGACATCTCTTTCCGTGATTCGCGGTTCCATCTCGACCGGAAGCTAAGGTCGACGGGCGGCCGGTCAAGATCCACGGCCGGTTCGTTCTTCCGACGAGCGTGGTCGGCGACGCGCGCCGTTCAGCGGCCCCGGCGCCCCGAGCCCGCAGCTTTGCGTCGCGCGGCGGCGGTGGCCCCCGGCGGAGCGACCCCGCGACGTCCGATGCGCCGCTCGACGAGAGCGTCGGCGCGTGCGAGCAGCCGCTCGTCCTTGGTGTGCTTCTCGATCATGTAGCTCATGTCGCTCAGGTCGTGGATCAGCATCTTGACGGCCTGGTCGCGCCACCCGGGATCCTGCACGACCTGGAGCAGATCGACGACCACGTCCTCGAGCTCGGAGCTCTCGAGGTCGACCGCCATCTCGAACGCGCGCTCGCGCGTGACCCCGCGGCGCAGCTCGCGACGGTATCCCGCGAGCAGCGAGCGCAGGCGGATGCCCGTCGAGGTATCGAACAGCACCTTGGTCTCGCCGCCGAGCTCGGGATCGTTGCGCAGGATGCACTCGACGAGCATCAGCGCGCCACAGTGCGCGGCTTCGTGACGCGCCATGTGGAACCAGAACTGGCGAAGCTCCGGGTCGTCGGCGAACAGGCGGACGAAGTCCGCGTACAGGGCCATGGTCTTGCGCTCGAGCTCCAGCGCCACCTCGAGCACGTCGGGGATCGTTGTCCGGCGAACGGTGCGCGGCATTGATCCGATCTAGCAGGCCGCATCGCGAAGCGAAAAGGCGAGCGGTCGTGCGCGCGGCGACGGCACACGTCTGGTAGGCCTTCGGGATGTCGTCCAGCGTTGCCGACCAGGCGTTCGCGGATCTCCTCTCCGCAGTGATCGAGCGACACGCCGTGGCGAGCCGGCTGCGGGCGACCGCCGAGCTCGCCGAGCGCGCCCTGGCGGACGCGATGCGCGTCGGTGACGCCGTCCGGCGTGCGCGCCGTGCAGGGCCGAGCGAGCGCCCGGACGAGGCCGATCGTCGCGCCCTCGCGTCGCTGGCGTCCGGCCTCGACGCCGCGACCGATTCGGTGCTGCGCGCGGAGCCGGCACTTGCGCTGCGACGCGCAGCTGCGGCGGGCGCGTCGAGCCTCGCCGCGCGCCTGGCACTCGACCTCTTCGTCGGTCTCGAGCGGCCCGCCCACATGCCCGAGCACGTCTTCGTCGGCCTGCGGGTGCGCCGGCGTGCGCGCAGTGGCGAGACGCTGGTCCATCCGGTGGCGCTGGCGGACGAGATCGCGGCCGCCGCGCGGGACGGCCTGGGCCCGGAGTCCGGCGTCGCCGCTGAAGCCGACGAGCCGCTTCTGCCCGAGCCGATCGCGCTCGCGCCCTCGTTCCTCGCCTGCGGCGCGGAGGTCGCCCTGAGGCGACCCACGACGGGAATCGCCGAGTCGCTGCTCGAGGACGGCGCCTCGGGCGACCTCGTGCTGTTCGACGCGCGGGTCGAGGGGCCGTTCTCCGTGGTCCTGGCGCGGAACGCCGACGACGAGTGGTGGGCGGCGAGCTCGTTCGCCTACACCGACTACCGCCAGCAGCTCGCCGCCGCGCTCGAGACGCGGGGACTGGCGACGGCGATCGAGTCCTGACGCCGTCCGATCAGGCGCGGCGTCGATCGATCAGGGCGCGTCGCCGGTGAGGCGGAACTCGGAGCGCCCGTCGAGCGCTGCCGGCGTGACGAAGTAGGAGCCGTCGGTGGTGACGTTCCACACCCCCGCCGCCGCTTCCTCGTCGCCGCCGTTCATCGCACCCGCGAGACCGCCGACCTCTGCGCCGACGATGCCGACCGCGAGCTTCACCGGAAAGAAGATCGTGTTGATGAGCATCGAGCCGAGGCTCAGGTTGAGGCTCACCGCCTTGTCCCAGGGCTCGGGAGCAATCGGGCGGTTGGCCGCGAAGGCATCCTTCTCGGCCGCTGTCTCCTCGAGGCTCGTGGGCGGGCCGTAGGCCGAGAAGGAGCTATCCTCGGTCGAGTCGGGCACCGGGTTGCCCTGCGCCGTCGCGATCGACGTCACGAGCAAGAGCGCGCAGAGCGTGACCGCCGCCGTCGTCCCACCCCGTCGCAAAGTACGCTGCATCCCCATCGGAGTCCCCCTGCTTCTGCGATATCGGCGAAGGTACCACGATCCCTTAGCGGAAGCACCCGGAACGACGGATGTTTCTCGCGTCGGACGGGTCTCGCTCAAGACTTCGCATCCGGCTTGGTCTTCGCGATCTCGTCGGCGATCATCGAGCGCAGCCCGGCAGGCGAGTTGTTGGTGAGCCGCTTCCCGTTGACGAAGTACGTGGGCGTCCCTCCGACCTTCAGTCGCTTGGCCAGCGCCTTGTCCAGCGAGACCGCCTTCGCAGCCGGGTTCGACGCCCGGTCCTCGTCGAAGCGCTTCATGTCGAGCCCGAGCTGCTCGGCGTATCCTCGCAGCGTCTCGGACGGAATCGTCGTGATGTCGCCGCCGTAGATCAGGTCGTGCATCTCCCAGAACTTGCCCTGCTGGTGTGCTGCCCAAGCCGCCGTGGCGGCTGCGAACGCGTCCGGGTGACGGCCGAGCGGGTAGTGCTTGAAGACGAACTTCACGTCGTTCGGGAATTCCTTCAGGAGCAGATCGGGAAGCCGAGCGGCTCCCTGGCAGTACGGACACTGGAAGTCCGCGAACTCGACCACGGTCACCGCGGTGATGTCGTTGCCCTTCCGCGGCGAGAAGGCGATGGGGATCATGTGGACCGGGGTGCGCACTGCGTCACTCCCAGCCGCGGGCTCTGCCCCGGCGACCGGCTTGGCCGGTACGGCGGCGAGGGGTGGCGGTGCCTTCTGGAGCGCCTCGATCGTCTTCTGCGTCGCTTCCTGCGCCTGCCTGAGCGCGGCCACCTCCTGTCGTAGCGCGTCGAGGTCGGCCTGCTTGGCATCGCCGCCGCAGCCGACGAGCGTTGCCAGGATGCCGATCATGAGGGGAATGCGGTAAGGGAGCCGGGAATGGACCACGCTGATCGATCTCCTTTCCGAGATGGAGCCCACGAAGTTCGCACGCGTCCCGCGAACCATCAAACTGCTGCGTCGCGGGTACTCGCCCGATGACGCTCTTCGCGCGCTGCTTTCTGCTGGTGTTCTGCCAGCTCGGCGTCGGAGGCCTGCTGGCCCTTGCCGTGCCACCCTTTCACGAGCTCGAGCGCGGGTACTACAAATCGAGCGCCGGCGTGTTCCTGTCGGCCGCCCTGATCGGTGGGCTCGGCACCGTGCACCTCTGGCTCACCCGCGAGGCGAGCGGCGTCGGAGCGCTCGAGGTCGTGCTGTGGATCGGGTTTCTGGTGCTCTTTGCCGGCTACATGGCGACGCTCTGGGGCGAGGCGATGGTGCTTCGCGCGCGCCTCTACGCCGCGGCGCTCCTGATCGGAGTCCTCGCTCTCACGACGAGCGCCTGGACGCTCTTCGCGGTCGGCGGCCCCGTCGTGCACGTGATCGCAACCGTGACGACGCTCGCGTCGGCCGCGACCCTCGGTGCGGTGACGAGCGGAATGCTCATCGGGCACTGGTATCTGATCGACCCGGGGATGGAGATCGAGCCGTTCCACCGCTGCTTCCGCTTCTTCGTCGGCACGCTCTGGGTCGAGATCGCGGGCCTGACAGCGATCCTGGGGGCGCTTCTCCTCACCGGGGTCGGCACCGGCGGCACCGACCCGCTGCAGACGCACCTCGAGCTGCTGCTGTTGCGCGTGGCACTGGGGCCGGTCGCGGCGCTCGCGATGTCCGTGATGATCCGACGGGTCCTGGCGATCCCGCAGACGATGGCCGCGACCGGCCTCTTCTACATCGCGACCCTGGCGGTCCTGGTGGGCGAGTTCCTCGGCCGCTACTTCACCTTCCGGACGGGTCTGCCGCTGTGATGTCGGCCCCGACGGGGGCGGGAAAGAGCTTCGTCACGCGCAGCCCGCGCGAGGTCCAGCCGACGTCGTAGCCAACGGCCATTCCCTCGCGGAGATCGGGTGGCGTGCCTTCCGACCCACCACCGAGCACGAGCACGTGCTCGCGTTCGAAGGGAATCTCGCGGCCGTCGTGCGCGCTACGCACGACGCCGGCACCGCCACCGCGGCTCAGCCGGATCAGCGTGCCGCGATAGAACAGCTCGCCGAGGGCCAGGAAGGCCTCCTCGGCGTCTTCCGGGCGCTCACCGGATGGCACCGCCGACGGCCTCCTGCGCGACTCGATCGAGCTCGTCCGTGCCGACGCGGCCGACGAACTCGGCGAAGCGCTCGCCCGGCGCGCGATGGCCGTCGAAGTGGCGCGCCAGCGCGATGATCGCGCGCGGTGCGTCGTCCTCCGCGAAACGACCGAACAGGCGCTTTCCGATGTGCGTCTTGCCCTCGCCCACCGCACCGCCGACCAGCAGCGAGTAGTGCGGGCGCTCGGCGCCGTTCTCGTCCTTGACCATCATGCCGGTGAGGCCGATGTCGGCGATGTGGTGCTGTCCGCAGGAGTTCGGGCAGCCGCTGATCTTGACATGGAACTGCCCGAGCGACTCGCCGTCGACCTTGGCCTGCTCGAGCCCGTCGCGGATCTTCTGCCCGACGCCCATCGAGCGCGTCACGGCGAGGCTGCAGTAGTCGAGGCCCGGGCACGAGACGACGTCGGTGAGGAGCGACGCTCCGCGGTCGGCAAGATCGAGCTCGACGAGGGCCGCGTGCAGCGCCGGCAGCGAGCTCTCGTGAACCGACTGGAGCACGACGTTCTGGTCGTTGGTGGCGCGGGTCGTGCCGTCGCCGTACGTGGTGGCGAGGCGCGCGAGCGCGCGGAGCTGATCCGCCGTCACGTCGCCGAGCGGCAGGGCGACGATCACCGAGCGGTGATCCGCGTCGCGCTGCGGCTGGGCGTTGGTGCGCGCCCACGCCTCGAAGCCGGGCAGCGCCTTCGCCGGGCTCGTCGGCCCCACCGGCCGCGGCGTACGGTGGCGCGTGACCGCGTCGCGCACGTCGGCCCGAAGCTCCGTGCCGCGCTCGGCTGCGACGCGCTCGCACTCGGCGCGTACCATCTCGCGGAAGCGCTCGGTGCCGAGCTTCTTCACCAGGAACTTGAGCCGCGCCTTGTGACGCAGCTTGCGCTCGCCCGAGCGATGCTGGATGCGCACGATCGCCTCGCAGGCGATCAGCACGTCCTCGGCGGGAACGAAGTCGATTGCGGGCACGGCGAGGAACGGAGCCGCTCCCAGACCTCCGCCCGCCCAGACCGAGAAGCCCTGCATGCCTTCCTGCGTGCGCGCATAGAGTCCGATGTCGTTGATCGTGCACTGCGCGCAGTCGAGCGGGCAGCTCTCGACCGCGATCTTGAACTTGCGCGGCAGCGTGAGGTTCAGCGGGTTGAACAGGAACCAGTCGTGGATCACCTGCATGTACGGCGTCACGTCGAACGGCTCGTCGGGCGAGACGCCCGCGAACGGGCAGGCAGTCACGTTGCGCACGCTGTCCGCGCAGGCGCCGCGCGTCGTGATGCCCACCGCCTCGAGGCGCTCGTACATCTCGCCCACCTTCTCGAGCGGCACCCAGTGGATCTGCACGTCCTGACGCGTCGTCACGTGCGTGACGCCGCGGCCGTAGTCGTCGGTGATCGCGGCGAGGACGTCCATCTGCGCGGCGGTCATCAGGCCGCCAGGGATCTTGATCCGCTGCATGTAGCTCGTGTGATCGAGCTGGTAGTACAAGCCGTACGACAGGCGGATCGGGCGAAACTCGGAGTCGTTGAGATCGCCTCTCGCGTACGCGGCGACACGCCCGGTGTGCAGCTCCCGGGCCGAGTCGAACATCTCCTTGGTAGGTCTCATCGTGTGAACGCTCCCGCTCTGCTCCAGTAACAAGCAGCCCCACCCGGCTCACGCAACGCGCACTTTCGTCCCCGGCACCTTTTGGCTACCCCTGCCGCATGCTCTTCTGGCTGCACCTGACCGCGACCGGGGTCTTCCTCGGCGCGACCGCGGGGCTGGCGCTGTTCACCGTACCGCAGGCCCGCAGGACGTCCGACGCGGGCGAGCGGCGTCGGCTCCTCGTGCGCACTCTACGGGTCTACGATCCGCTCGCGATCGCGCTCCTCGGCGTGATGGTGATGACGGGGGCCTGGAGCATCACGGGCTACAAGCAGACGCTCGGAACCAGCTACTTCCCCGATTTCGGCGCGCACCTGGTCTGGAAGCTCGGGCTCGCCTTCCTGGTGGTGATGGCCGGCACGTACGTCACGTTCGGTCTCGGCCACCGGCTCGTGCGCCAGGAGGAGTGGGGTGAGGAGATCGACGCCGCACGACTCGCCGGGATGACCACGCGTCTCGCCGGGGGCGCGTGGGTCACCGTCGTCCTGACCGCTGCGACGATCGCCGTCGCGCTGCAACGTTGAGGGACGCCATGGGCAGATTCGTGGACGTCGCGGATGCGATCGCCTTCTCACCCGAGAAGATGCGCAAGAACAATCTCTTCGAGTCCGAGCGGATGTTCTGCGACGTGTACTGCCTCGAGGTCGGCCAGACGCAGACGGCACACGCGCACGCGGGCTCGGACAAGATCTACTACGTCATCGACGGAACGGCCGAGATCCAGATCGGCGACGAGACGCGCCGGATCGGCCCCGGCGGCGCTGCCTACGCCGCCCCAGGCGAGCCGCACGGCGTGACCAACCCCGGTCCGGAACGCCTGTCGGTGCTGGTCTTCATGGCGCCCAAACCCTAGCTCTTCGCGGACGCGGCTGGAGCCTCCGGCGCGTCGGTTCTCAGGAGGAAGCACGATGTTGATCCCCGCCACCCAGCTCCGTGTGGGCATGGTCATCATGTACAACAACGAGCTCTATCGCATGACCAGCGTGGTGCACGTCACGCCGGGCAACTGGCGTGGCATGGTGCAGACCAAGATGCGCAGCATGCGGACCGGCAACTCCACCGAGAATCGTTTCCGCTCGGAGGACAAGGTGGAGCGCATCACGCTCGAGCAGCACGAGATGGAGTACCTCTACTCGGACGGTGAGCAGTACCACTTCATGAACACCGAGACCTACGAGCAGATCGCGCTCTCGGACGAGGACCTCGGCGACGCGAAGAACTACCTGCTGCCGAACGTCAAGATCATGGTCGAGTTCTTCGAGACCAAGCCGCTGGGCGTGGCCCTGCCGAAGACGCTCGACCTGACCGTCACCGAGACGGCGCCGGGCCTCAAATCGGCGACGGTCACCAACTCGCTCAAGCCGGCGACGGTCGAGACCGG
>Ga0268299_1000860_pt1 | contig 74017 bp, 62 predicted proteins | sample NOBtaG_FD_193484 | JGI IMG/M metagenome (GOLD analysis project Ga0268299, IMG submission 193484) | Activated sludge microbial communities from bioreactor in Nijmegen, Gelderland, Netherland - NOB reactor | ecosystem: Engineered > Bioreactor > Aerobic > Activated sludge | place: Netherlands... | reverse complement strand
CGACAACACGGCCCCGGTCATCGTGAACTGTCCGTCGAATATTTCGGTTCATGCGGCGCCGGGCGGGTGCGATTCCGCGCCGGTGACGTATCCGGCGGTATCGGCGACGGACAACTGCGACGGCAGTCCGACGATCACGTTCAATCCGCCGAGCGGTTCGACGTTTGGACCGGGCACGACGCCAGTGCTGGTGACGGCGACCGATTCGTGCGGCAACTTCTCGACGTGCACGTTCGACGTCATCAACGACGGGATGAACGAGATCACGGTGGATGTGGAACTGGGCGGCGGCGTGATGGCCGACGGCAGTTTCACCCGCGGGATCACGTTTGAGTTGTGGAATACGGGCGTCAACAATTTGGCGCCGCTGCACATTGTGTGCGAGACGATGACGTTCAGCGGGGATGATCCGGCGCCGAAGGTGGGCACGGCGACGTTCCTGGTGCCGTGCCAGCCGACGGGCTACACCTGCATCACGGGTCGTGACCGGCTGCACACGCTTCGTCGGACGATCGATCCGCTTCCGATCACGGGCCCGGCCTACACGCCGAGTTTCACGGTTGGCAAGGCGCTGATCGGCGGCAACCTGAACGACGACAAGTTCATCGACATCCTGGACTTCGGCATCTACACGTTGCAGGACCTGACGGTCGCGCCGGGCGGCGTGAACACGGTCTGCGCCCAGGTGCCGCCGTTCCGCCATGCCGACATCAACGGCAGTGCGTCCGGCGTCGTGAACAGTCTCGACTTCAGTTTCATCTCGAATAACTTCCTGCAGACCCGCGAAAATAACTGCAACGGCAGCACGATCACGCTGGTGGCAGGGGGCATTCCGCCGTGGGCGAACGAGGGCGATGCGCCGCTGACGTCGGTGACGGTGGCGGAGTTGCACACCCGGGGCCTGAGCGACTTGGCGGTGATGGACCTGAACCACGACGGCGTGTTCAACATGACCGACCTGCAACTGTGGGGTCAGGGCGTCCGACCGACGCCGGGACCGGTGCCGCCGGTTCGTAAGCAACAGCCGCAACCGGACTTGCGGTTGACCCCGTCAATCAGGCCGTAACGAGGCTCAGACATGGCCCGGCGCCGGGACACCGGCGCCGGGCGTGTTCTGGACAGAAATGTGTTAAGGACCGAAAAATGTTCACCGGATTGAGCCAGAAAGGCTTGCAATTCGGACCCAAATTTGAGAGAATCCGGGTTACGTGGTTCCGGATGCACTGAGGAGGAAAGTTATGCGATCCCTAAGTTTGAAGAGTTGGACCCTCGGACTGGCCGTGGCATTCGCGCTTGCGACGGCCAGTGCGGCGCAAGCAGCGGTGAACCTCGAATGGCGGACCAGTCCGCAGGTCGTTCCGCTCGGTGGAAACTTCTCCATCGGCCTGTACGCCGTTTCAGACACGGGTGGAAATCAGTCGATGTCGGCGGTTGACGCCGTTCTGGACTGGAATCCCGCCTTGCTGCAACTCACCGGGCTTACCAACGACAGCCCCCATGCATGGGGCAGTTCGAATTTCCCGAATGATTGCGGCCTTGACGGCTTGAATGGCAATGCGGTGTGCCCGACGTACACCGGCCTCTCGGCCAATGATGGCTCGGCGTTTTATCGCGCTCAGGCAGTTCCGGGCTTGCCGGCGCTTGCCACGCCAGCCGGGCTGCTTGTCGCCACGTTCAACTTCACTGCCTTGGCCCTGACAGACTCAACCATGATTTCGATTCCGCCGACCGCTGGACTCTTCACCGAGTCGATGGTCGTGGATGGAATCACGGGTGGCCTGCGAATCACCGGGCTGCTCGGGTCGGCCAAGATCACCGTGGTGCCCGAGCCGGCTTCACTGGCGCTGGTCGCGGCCGGCGCAATGTTGTTGATCCGACGGCGTCGCGTTTCCTGAGCCGGGCTGAGCGACTAGCAACATGTCCATAAGACGATCCACAAGCGCGACGCCCGGGTGGCGGTTGCGCGGTCTAGGCCGCGCGGCGGCGGGCCGTTGGTTTTTTTCAATTGTATTTTTGGGGACCACATCCGCCCTGGCGTTCGCCCAGAACGACCTCCTCGTTTGCAGCATCAATACGGGTACCGTGCTGCGGTTTGACGGTCAGACCGGCGCCGCGAAAGGGCAACTCGTATCAGCGGGCGGCGGTTTATCCTGGCCCACCGGCATCACGCGTGGGCCGGACGGCCGCATTTACGTTGCCAGCGCCTTGTCCAACGCCGTGAATCGCTATAACCCCAACACCGGAGCGACGCTGGGCGCATTCGCCAGCGGCGGCGGATTGACGTTTCCACAGGCGATCTGCTTCGGCCCCGACGGCGATCTGTATGTGGGCGGCTCGGGTTCCGCGGTTTTTCAGTTTGACGGTGCCACCGGTGTAACACAGGGGGCATTCACCGTTGGCGGTCCGCTCAGCGGCGCATTTGGGATCACATTCGGACCCGACGGAAATCTTTACATCAGTAGTTTTGGTACCAACACGGTGCTTCGTTATGACGGCGCGACCGGCGCCTTCATGGGCGTCTTTGCCTCGGATGTCGCACTGGATTCGCCCTACGGACTGACGTTTGGCCCCGATGGAAACCTCTATGTTGCCAGCGGTGGCGGCTCCAGCGTGCTGCGATTCGACGGCCTGACCGGCGCCTCGATGGGCGCTTTCGTCACGGCCGGCTCGGGCGGGCTGGGCACGCCGGTCGGTGTGGTCTTCGGTCCCGATGGCAACCTGTACGTCAGCAACAACACCGGGGCCAATGTCCTGCGATACAGCGGGACGACCGGCGCCTTCATTGATGAGTTCGTCATGCCGGGAAGCGGTGGCCTCACCGGGCCATCGTACTTTGCGTTCGTTCCAACCTGTGGCTCGGGCGACATCAACGGCAATTCCATCACCGGCACGGATGACATCGCCGGCTTCATCGATGTCTTGACCGGTGTCGATGTCAATCCGGCACACATCGCCGCCGCCGACGTCAACTGCGATTCGTTTACCGACGGTCGCGATGTTCAGGCATTCGTCCGCCTGCTCATTCCGTGATCGGGCCGCTCCGAATCGGCGTTCAACCGATCCTGGCGCACTTCACCTTCATCTTCCACCAACTGCCGTGCCCCAAACCATCCGATCCCGCTTGACTCTGCCTGCGCAAAATTGACTGCTACACTCCCGAGCCTCGCACCTCCAGCCGGTTAAGACATCGGTTGGATTGGCGCATTGAAGTGCGCGCCGTGGAAACAATGGCGAGGTCTTTGGAGGAGACAATGCGGATACGACTTGCGAGTGGATCCATCGGCGCCATGGCATGGTTGTCCGCTCTGGTGGGGTGCATGGACCAACAGGCATGCGCGCCATTTGACATGCCAGATGAGGGCGTTTGGCAATCTTCTACCAGCGTCTACATGGGTTCCGGCGATCCATACCAACCAGGTGAATTGTCAATCGTGACCATTGACGTGGCTCGATGCGATCAGGCTGCGCCGGTTTCGCTGCGGGTGTATGCCCCGGAATCGCCGGGCGAGTATGCCGTCATCGTCTTTCAGCACGGCTTCATGTCGCGCAACGACGCGTACGATGAAATTCTCCGCCACCTTGCGAGTCACGGCTTTGTCGTGGTTGCGCCGCAGATGTACGAGCCGGGCATCGGCCCACTGCTTGGCAATCCGACCTCGGCGACTGAAGCGGATCTGGCCGCGCTCCTCGTGCAATGGCTCCCGGCCCACCTCACTGACGTCGCAGGGGTGCAGGCGCGAACGGATCGGCTGGGGATCGCGGGTCATTCGCGCGGCGGCAAGGTCGCGTGGCTGGCCGCGGATAATGACTCGCGTCCATTTGACGCCATCGCGGGCGTGGACCCGGTCGATGGCGCGGGCGGCCCGTTGGGTGGTCAGGATCGTGTTGTTCAGGGACCTTTCGCGTTCAACCTGCCGTCGCTGGTGATCGGCGCGGAACTGGGCGGCGACTGCGCGCCGGCCGGCGACAACCACGAGCAATTTTACGAGGCCAGCCCGTCGCCTTCCTGGCACATCATCACGATCGGTCACGGTCACGGCGACATGCTCGATGAACCGGAAGCGGCCGCAGCGTCGGCGCTGTGTCCGTCTGGCCCGGATCGCGAAGGCATGCGGCGTTTGACGGCGGGATTGCTTGCGGCGTTCTTCCGATCGGCGCTGCAGGACGACCCGGGCGGATACGGCCAATTGTCCGCGCCGCCGACCGATGGCGTGGCAATCGTGTTTGAATCGAAGTAGCCGCAGGGCACGCACCCGACCCCGAACCGTTCGGGCTGTGCGCGTGAATCTCACTGGTGCCGCCTGCCCGTGCGTCAGTCGTTGGCATCTTTCAGGCCTTGCAGCGCATCGCCCGTCAGTCGAAAAATGCGCCAGTCGTCCATCCGCTTTGCGCCAAGCGATTCGTAGAATCGGATCGCCGGTTCATTCCAATCCAGAACGGCCCAGTCCACCCGGCCGTAGTTGCGATGCACGGCAATAGACGCCAGTCGCGCCAGCAGCGCACGGCCAAGCCCCTTGCCGCGGTGCTCCGGCTTGACGTAAAGATCCTCCAGGTACATGCCCGGTTGTGCGAGGAATGTCGAGTAGTTCTCGAAGAACAATGCAAATCCGGCCGGTTCGTTTCGCCACGAGGCAATCAGCAATTCGGCGTGCCGGGAAGGTCCGAACAGCGTGCTGCGCAGTTTGGCCTCGGTTGCAGTGACGCAGTCAGATAGTCGCTCGTATTCAGCCAGGCCGCGAATCAGCGAGAGGATCAGCGGCACGTCTGATTCCACGGGCCATCGCACGTCAACATCGCCGGCACTCATCGGGCACATCCATTCTCAGGACAAGCGGCGCGCAACTCCGGCCTGTCGATTTCCAGGGAATCGATGCCAGGGCCGCTTTGGCGTCTTGAAGAAATGTAAAACTGGGTAGGGCCGGAGTTGAACCGGCGACACACGGATTTTCAGTCGAACCCGAAAGCAACCAAGGCGCGGAAGATGACGACAAACCCACGCCGGAACCCAAAAAATGACCTTGTAGCCAGCTGTTATCGAACTTCCGCGCCACGGTCAGCCGCAGACTGACGCAAAAATGACGCATCACTGACAAATGCCTATGATGCATCTTTGGAGACTCAGTCTCGGGCGTCGGGTGCCCCTTGAGGGCGTGGATCCCAACTTCCGACACCAGCCTTGCCGCCGGGAATCGAGAGTCACCCGTCGATCAGAACAGGGGACACACCGAGTAATCCACTCAACACTTGGGCCTCGGAATGAGGACCACCATGCTAAACGGACAACGTTCAGCCGGGTTGGCGGGACGTCATTCAGCGACTTGTGCTCTTAAGTGCTTGCCAAATAATGAATAGCGGACGACGCGATTCGAACCCACGACGTCCAGCTTGGGAATCCTCCAGAACACGACTCTAAAGACTTACCAGATAAGCAATAACGATCGAGGCAACAAGGGGTTGCGTCACTGATTCCGAACTGGGTTTGGACTGACTTCCCGGGTGTTCTCGGGGTGATTCTGACGCAACTTTGACGCAACTCTTGGGTTCCTATTGCCGTCAGCATTTCTGACCTAGCGTCGGTTTGCGACACGAACACGGCATCAATAATCAAGCAACTTGCCATTCATGCTTCGGTTGGCATCACCGACAGAATCGGCCTTCGCGCGAGCCCAATGTTAGGGCGAATGACCATGCTTGTCCGCGCTTGGTTCGTTCGCCGAGTGTGGGGCGACGGCTGTCAGCACTGCGGGTAATTCGAGCTTTTCGTCAAGCTTGCTGAGTACGCAGTGGCACGTCGTCGCATCCGTCAAATGCACCAGTCTCCAATCACCCACAGCAACCGCGTGGCCATGGTGCTGGCCGATGACGCAGTCGTAGTCCTTGTGCGTGCCGAAATGTTCGCGTTGCACGGGACGATGAAAAATGGCGCCCACGAACTCGCCGTTGCGCGAATACCGCGCTGCGGCACCGGTCTCATCGCCGAACCGAAGCGTGTAGGCCTGCTCCAGGCGAAAGCCGCCTGGAAGTGTCTCGGGAATCTCGAAATCAAGCTGCGACGCCAGGCGTTTGGCCTCGGCGCTGGAAACGGGTCGAGAATGATATTGCCCCAGGAATTTCTCAAACGCGGCCGATGCGTCAATATTCACAGCATCCAGCAGGGCGCTGAAATCAACGGTTGACGCCTTGGCCCTCGAGGCACCGTCGTCGCTCCAGAGCAGCCAGCCCGTGCCGAGGCCCGCCGCCAATACGATTCCGGCCGCAAGCGCGAATTGACGAACACGGGACAACCCGGCCGGGCGAACCGCCGGCTTCGTGGCTGCCCGATCAAGCCTCTGCGCAATCTCGCCCCAGAGTCGCTCCGGCACACGGGCTGGAACAGGATTGGCCAATGCGACTGCAAGACAGCGACACGACTCCAATTCGGCGGCGCAATTCGCGCATTCGCCCAAATGGGCGCTGACCGCGGCGCGTTCCGGCGAAGGCAACTCGCCGTCCAGGTACGCACCCAATGATTCTTTGGCCGATTGGCAGTTCATGACGATCTACTCCGATTCCGATCCCCGGGGAACGCTTGACGCCTCCTCCACGGCCTGAACAGAACCAGTCTTGTTGGTTGGATGCACAACGCCTCTCTTTTCTTCCCGAGCGCCATAGTCACTGCCGAGAATTCGACGCATCCGGTCGCGCGCGCGGTTCAGGCGTGAGGCAACCGTGCCGCCGGGGCAGTCCAATGCGTCGGCAATGGCGCGATAATCCAATCCCTCCTGGTAGCGAAGGAGCAGGATTGCCCGGTCCTCCGGGTCAAGGCGGCTCAGGGCGTCGTCAATGTCGATCGAGGAAATCGCGTGATCGTTCTCATTGGTGTTCGCGGGCAAGCCTCCAGTCGATTCCACGGAAAACCGCAACGGCTTGTTCCGCCGAAGAAACTGAAGCGCCTCATTGACCGCGATGCGGTAGATCCACGTTGCAATCGACGAATCGCCCTTGAATTGGGGAATCCGCGCAAAGGCTTGCAGATAGGTGTCCTGGGCCAGATCCGACGCCGTTTCCGGACTCCGGGTCATTCGGAGTAGCACGCGATAAATCCGCTCGCTGGTCTGGGCGTACAACTCCTGCTGGGCTTCCCGGTCACCCTTGCGGCATCGTTCTATAAGGTCTGATTCAATCAAATTCGGTCTGCCAGGTTCAGGCACGCATCTATGTGCAAGGACATTCGGGGTCTAGGTGCAGACGGGGATCATATCCGGACATGGATCGGCAGTCCGGGCGTCCGCGCACACATGGCAATCAGGAAATTTCCGCCGGACTGGAAGAAACGACCGCCCCTGCGCATCCAAACCTTGAACTGAATCGGTCGGACTTTGCGCCAAAATCTGACCCTTTGGGCTGAAACAGATTTGGAGTAACGCATGAATCGAATAGGAAGATCGAGCCTCGGGTTGCTGGCGCTCGGATTGATAGCCGCGCCCTTGTTGCTGAGGGCTCATGAGGGTCACGGCGGCAAGGAAGTCGGGCCCTATGACCTCGATGCCCCTCGCCACGTGACCCCCGAAACGGCCGCCCACATCGGCCTGAAGACCGCCGAGGTCGATTTCGGGGCCGTGGAGGAGGTCCTCGAAGTCACCGGCATGGTGCGCGTGGCGCCGGATCGTCATTGGTCGATTTCCACGCGCACGGCCGGCAAGGTTTTGTCCATCCGTCCGCAAATCGGCGACACCGTAAGACAGGGCCAACCGCTGGTCGAGATCGATTCGCCGGAACTGGCGAAGAACATCTACGAGGTGCGGAAGCTCGAAACCGATTATCAGCGACTCCTTCTGGACATCGTGCGGAGCGAAGGCCGCGTCGAACAGCTTACGGTTGAGGCCGCCAACGCCGATGCGACGGCAACACTCGCCGAAGCGGAGTTGCAGCGAATCGAATCTGCGGGCGAGAAAGTCATTCCGCTCAATGTCATTTCCGAGAGGCGCTCCACTACGCTGCGCGCAAGGGGAGATGCCAAGCTCAAGGCAGTCGATTTGATCGTGGCGACCAAGGAAACGGCGGCGCTGCAGCAGCAGGCGCAGGCACTCAGGCTTTCGCGGGATGCCCTGTTGGCAATGGCCAATGTCGAACCCGCGCAACAAACGGCGGTCACGCAGCCGACCAGCGATACGCAGATCAATATTGTGCAGCTTGTCGCACCGGCTGACGGAGTGGTTGTCGAACGTACCGCGCGGCCGGGACACTGGGCCGCGGCCGGCGAAACCATCTTGGTCGTTGCCGACTACAGCATCGTTCAGATTGAAGGCGAGTTGCCCGAATCCTTGATTCCACGCGTCGCGTCGCGTTCATCTGATGTGGTTCGGGTCCGTATCCCCGCGCAGCCGGCGTTCGTCGCGGCCGGTCAGATCAAGTTCATTAGCCCGGTGCTGGATCCGATCAAGCGAACTGCCCATGTGCTGATCCAATGCGAGAACAGCGCAGGGATGCTTCGCGACGGCATGTTCGTGGAACTCGCGATTGTTCTGAGAGAGGCGATGTCCGCTGTCGTTGTACCCGTGTCCGCCGTGGTCCAGAGCGGACCGGTGCACTTCGTCTTTTTGCAGCGGGCAGACGCATACACGAAGCAGGACATCACGCCCGGCCTGACCGACGACCAGGTGGTGGAAGTGCTCGGCGGACTGGCGCCGGGCGACGTCGTCGTCACCCAAGGCGCCTATTCCCTGACGCAGTTGAGACCCAAGGCCGGCGGGACGGTCGCGGCTGCACCCCCAATGCCGACCGCCCCACATCCACATGGATAGCCGCAATGAACAGGAACCAAGAGAAACAACTATGACGACTTCATACACAATAGAAGGTATGCACTGCGCCAGTTGCGTAGCAAAAATCAAGGGCGCGCTTGAGCGCGTCAGCGGCGTGCTGTCGGCGCAGGTGTCCTTGTCGCCTCCGAGCGCCGAAGTGGACGCGAGCGCTGCGATTCCCATGTCCGTTCTCAACGGCGCCGTTCAGGGCGTCGGCGCCTATTCCCTCAAGAAACCCGATGTTCAGGCGCATCATGAGGCCCCGACCCAAGAGGCTGCCGCCGGAGCAGAACGACTCTATCCGCTGGTGCTCATCGTAGGTTATCTCGTGGGGACGGTACTCCTGATTGCCGCCGTTTCGCACAATTGGTCACCCCACCGGCTCATGGGCCATTTCATGGGCGGGTTCTTCCTGGTGTTTTCCTTCTTCAAGTTCCTCGACCTCCCCGGATTTGCTGGAGCCTATCGCTCATACGACTTGGTCACCCGGCGCGTGCCTGCCTGGGGATTCATTTATCCGTTCGTCGAGCTGGCGCTCGGCATGGCCTACATCGCCGCGTGGGCGCCCCTGTTCATCAATGCCGTAACGATGGCCCTGATGATCGTCGGCGCCGCCGGCGTGTTGAAATCGTTGCTGAACAAACAGGCGATTCGTTGCGCCTGCCTCGGGACCGTTCTGAATCTCCCAATGACGAAGGTCACGCTCATCGAAGACATGGGCATGGCCCTCATGGCCGGGGCCATGCTGTTCATTCTCTAATCCATTCCGCAAGGCGAATCCCGTGCTGAACGCGATCATCAAATTCTCCCTTCACAATCGCGTGCTCGTGCTCGCCGCCGCGGCGTTGTTGGCGGCGTATGGCCTGTTCACGGCGACCCGCCTTCCGACCGATGTGCTTCCCGACCTGAATCGACCGACCGTGACCGTATTGACGGAAGCCGCCGGACTGGCGCCGGAAGAAGTTGAGACACAAGTCACGTTTCATCTTGAGACGGCCCTGAATGGCGCTGTGGGCGTCGAACGCGTGCGAAGCACCTCCGGCCTGGGACTCTCGGTTGTCTACGTCGAATTTGCCTGGGGTACGGACATTCGATACGACCGGCAGGTCGTCCAGGAGCGCCTGAACCAGGTCGCAGACAAGCTCCCGCCCGGTGTTGTGCCGCTCATGGGGCCGGTCAGTTCGATCATGGGCGAGATCATGCTTGTGGGCATGCGGAGCGACACGCTGCCGCCGATGGAGGTGCGCTCGATCGCGGACTGGGTCATTCGCCCATCGCTTCTCTCGGTCGCCGGTGTCGCACAAGTCACGGTCATGGGCGGTGAGGTCAAGCAGTTTCAGGTTCTGGCCGATCCGGAAAGGCTGCGTCGATATGACCTGACGCTGACCGACTTGCAGGAGGCCCTGGAGAAGTCGAATGAAAACTCCGGCGGCGGATTCATCGTCGGCAGCAGTCAGGAATTCGTCGTACGCAATCTGGGCCGGGTCGCCACCATCGAGGACATCGAGGCTTCGCTGGTTGCGACGCGCACGAGCGAGGGGACGACACTGCCGATCTTCGTTCGCGATGTTGCGACCGTCCGCGAAGGTGGCGCGACGATCAAGCGCGGCGAAGGGTCCATGAATGCCCGCCCCGCCGTCATCATGGCGATTCAGAAGCAGCCCGGGGCCGATACCCGCGAACTGACGGTCCGCATCGACCGTGAGCTGGACCTGCTTCGGCCGGCCCTGCCCAAGGAACTGATCATCAATTCCGATCTGTTTCGTCAGTCCCATTTCATTCAGACGGCGATTGAAAATGTCATTGAGGCGCTGCGCGATGGCTCCATACTGGTGGTCATCGTGCTCATCTTGTTCTTGATGAACGTCCGCACGACGCTCATTACCCTGACCGCGCTGCCACTTTCATTACTCGTCACCGCGCTGGTGTTCAAGTTGTTTGGCGAAACGATCAACACCATGACGCTGGGCGGCATCGCCGTCGCCATCGGCGAATTGGTGGACGACGCCGTCGTGGATGTCGAGAACGTGTTTCGCCGACTGCGCGAAAACCGGCATCTGGACCATCCGCGACCTGCCATCAAGGTTGTGTTTGAGGCGTCCAGCGAAGTACGAAACTCCATTGTGTTCGGCACGGCGGTCGTTCTGCTCGTCTTCCTCCCGCTGTTCGCCCTGTCGGGAATCGAGGGACGGCTCTTTCAGCCGCTGGCCATCGCGTACATCGTGAGCATTCTGGCCTCGCTCGTCGTGTCGCTTACGGTCACGCCTGCACTCGCGCTCATCCTGCTTCCCAACATGAAGCGAATGGCGGATGAGAAGGACGGCCCGGTGCTTCGTGCGTGCAAGTGGTTTGCCCGTAGGTTGTACGACCTCACGATGCCGCGGCCGTGGACCGTGATCGGCGTGGCGCTTGTGCTGGTCGGCGTTGGCGGATTTCTGGTCACACGACTCGGGAGCGAGTTTCTGCCGGCGTTCAACGAGGGGACAGCCACACTCAACATCGTGGCGGATCCTGGCATTTCCCTGGCCGAATCGGATCGACTCGGAACCAAGGCCGAAGAGCTGATTCTCTCGGTGCCCGAAGTGAAGTCCACGGGACGGCGAACCGGCCGGGCCGAGCAGGATGAACACGCGGAGGGTGTTCATTACTCCGAACTCGATGTGGATTTCTGGACTCGCGACGAGGCCCGCGAACCGGAGAAGCACGTCACAGTCGACGGACGCAAGCCGCCTGCGGCAGTGCGACCGAAACAAATCGTGCTGGCCGAAATACGCGAGAAACTGGACGCACTGCCTGGTGTGGCGGTCGGATTGGGACAACCCATCAGTCACCGGATCGACCACCTTCTATCCGGCGTGCGTGCGCAGATCGCGGTCAAGATCGCAGGACCCGATCTCAACACGTTGCGGTCGCTGGCGGACCAGGTCCAGGGAGCGATGAATGGAATTCCCGGCGTGGTCGATCTTCAAATCGAAAAACAAGTCCTGATTCCGCAAGTGCGGATCCGAGTGAACCGGGAGGCCGCCGCACGGGTCGGCTTCAAGCCGGCCGAGCTGGTGCGCACGCTCGAAACCGCCATGAAGGGTAAGGTCGTATCGCAGGTTCTCGACGGACTGAAATCCTATGACCTGGTGCTGATGCTCCAGGAGTCGGTGCGCAATGATGTAAGACGGCTGAACGATGTCCGACTGATTTCGCCGTCGGGTGCCGTCGTGCTGCTGTCCGACGTTGCGGGAATCACTGAAACACCGGGACCGAATCAGATCAGTCGCGAGAATGTGCAACGCAGAATCGTCGTCTCGGCCAACGTTCAGAAGCGCGACCTGGGCAGCACCGTCGCGGACATCGAGGCCTCCATCGCTATGGACCTGCCGCCGGAAAAGTTACCGGCCGGCTACACGTTGAGCATCGGCGGTCAGTTCGAGGCGCAGCAGTCCGCCACGAGGCTGATCCTTCTCCTCGGTTCACTGTCGCTCGTGGCGATGTTCGCGGTGCTCTATTCGCACTTTCGCTCAGTCGAGATGGTGCTCCAGGTGATGTTGAATATTCCGTTCGCGTTCATCGGCAGTGCCTTCGCGCTCTGGTTGGCGGGCGAGACCTTCAGCGTGGCGAGCCTGGTGGGCTTCATCAGCCTGTGCGGCATCGCCAGCCGCAACGGCATCCTGATGATTTCCCATTACATCCACCTGATCACGCATGAAGGGATGGAGTTCGGACGCGAAATGGTTGTGCGCGGTAGCCAGGAGCGCGTCGCGCCGGTGCTCATGACCGCCTTGACCACGGGCCTCGGTCTAATTCCCCTGGTTCTCGCAGCGGGTCAGCCCGGCAAGGAGATTCTCTACCCCGTCGCACTCGTCGTGCTCGGTGGACTGGCCACGAGCACGTTTCTGGATTTTTGCATCACCCCGACTGTCTTCCTGCGATTCGGCCGCAGGGCGTCGGAGCATGTGTTGGCCGAATGGCGAGCCACGCTCGCACAAGCCGAATTGCCGTCTGGTTCCGATCACCGTCCCGTCGGAACTGCGAATCGAATCCATGGTGGGGACGCAGTCTTTCCGGCCGATGGCGCGAGTGAGCCGAGTGGGTCGTCGCGTTAGGGCCGATGCCTTCGAGGAGATTCAAACATGTTTGCAAGAATATCGACGGTCACAGCAATTCTGATGTTGGTCCCGATGGTATCCAGGGCCACCGCCCAGCCTGCCGGACACAACCATGAACACACGAAGCCGGCTGATTTCAAGACGCCGACGTCGTACAAGGGCGCGGTTGCGGAAATCCGAATGCGTTTGCACGAGATTGACGAGCTGATCATGACCAAGAAGCTCATGGACATTCACGGCCAGGCCGAGGTCATTCAGAAAGTCGGCAACATGGTTGGGCAATTGGCATTGAAGTCAGATTCCGGCGTTCCCAAGACCGCCATCAAGGAGGTCAACAAGGCCGGACGCGAACTCGCCAACATGTTCGATGCGATCGACAAGGCCGGCGATTCCGGCGACGCCGCGGCGACCCGCAAATTGCACGCAGAAATGGTCAAGCTCGCAGACGTGCTCTACAAGCAATCACCCAAGGACTACGCATGCCCGATGAAATGCGAAGGAGAAAAGACTTACCCGGCAATTCAGAAGTGCCCGGACTGCGGCATGGACCTTCAGGACGTGCATTCCCACCAGGATCACAGCGCCAAGCACGGCGGCACATTCTTCATGGCCGCTGACAATAAACACCATTTGGAGGGGACCGTATCGGATAAGAAGGAGTTTCGTGTCTACTTCTATGACGAATACACCAAGCCTATGTCCGCCGCAAAGTTCACCGCAACTGGAAACGCATGGACCAAGGGCAAGGATGTCGAGAAGCCGCTCAAACTGATCATCGGCCCCGACAAGGCGTATCTGACGGGGCAAGTGGATGCGACTGTGACTTTTCCGATTCGGATCAAGCTCTACATCGATTTCAAAAATGGCGAGAAGCCCCAGCTTTTTGACTTCGAGTTTGAGAGCCCCAGCGAGAATCTTGCCGAGCGCGGCTCCGAATCGAAGGGCGTGGACGAAGTTAAACCACAGGGCCGCTGACGCATTCCACAGACAGCCCATACCACAATTTCGTCGCGGCGGTGGACGGACGGCATGACACAGAACATTCGTTCCTTGCCGTCCGCCCAAGGGGTTCGCTCGGTATATGACCCCAACCTGAAGGTTATTCAACCACAGAGACTTTTCGCATGCTCGTGAGGATTGATATCGATGTCTGTCGATAAATCGAGTGGACGACTCGGCCTGATTGCGTTGGCAGCGACCATTCTGCCATCCTGCGGGCGCGTCGATTACACAGCGGATTTGCGGCAGGCCAGTGATGCCACGCAACGAGCGACGGGGACACCCGTGTCGTGGACATTGGCAACAGGGCTCCAGGTCTTGGAGCCCGCCCAGGGCGACATCGTTCCAGTCGAGCAGGTGCTCCAGCTCGCACTGGCCAACAACCGGTCCCTGCGAGCGGATCTTGAGGTCATCGCACAGGCCAAGGCCGACCTCGTCCAGGCCGGTCTATTCAACAATCCGGTCCTTTCGTTTGCCGGATTGCTGCCCGAGGGCGGAGGACGTGCCAATCTCACGTTTGGACTTTCCAAGGACATCGCGGAACTCTGGCTTATTCCCACGCGGAAGCGTGCGGCCCAGGCTATTCTGCAACAGCGAATTCTGTCAGTCGCCGATACCGCGGTCACCCTTGTCAGCGAAGTCAGGACCCAATACGCCACTCTCCAATACCAATGGCAGGTAATTGATTTGCAGGAGCAAAGCCTCCGTCTCCTGCAAGAGGTCATCGAGCTCACTCAGTCCAGACTCAAGGCCGGTGAAGCCAGCCAGCTCGATCTAACCCTCACGCGCGGTCGCCTCTTGGAGACGGAACTGGACTTGGCGCAACTCCGCGCAGACCACGAGTTGACCCGAATAACGCTGCTCAGGCTCATGGGTGTCGCGAATGCGCGCGAGGCATGGAATCCGACTGCTCCAGAAATGCGGTTTGAAATCTTGGCGGTCGACGAGGTTGCCCTGATCAACACCGCGATTCAGCAACGTCTCGACGTACAGGCTGCACACTGGGAGCTGGAGTCTTCCCTCGCCGAATTTCAGCAACAAGAGCTGCGGGTGATTCCAAGCCTCAACATCGGCGTCGGAGGCGAGCGCTCAGACCGCCGCGCGTTGCCGGGTCGGAAGATATTAGCCGACACCGCACGCGCATCGATACGCGCGGGAACACTGACTGCCCCCGAACTTGAATCACGCGGTCAGCGCGACCAGGAGCGCCGTCAAATCATTGACCTGATCCTGGGGCCAACCATCGAAGTGCCTCTGCCGATCTTCGATCAAAACTTGGCACAAATTGCAAAGGCGCAGTCGCGCATGCGCGAATTGCTACAGAGGTATAATGAAGTTGAGCAACGGGTAATCGAAGGTGTGCGTTCGGCATTGACGCGCCGGCGGCTTGCTGAGCATCGCGTTCGCGTTTTTCAGGGATCGTTGTTGCCAGTTCAAGAAGCCGGTCTCGAATTCGCACGCAAGGCGTATCAAAGCGGCCGCGAATCCATCTTAACGGTGCTCTTGGCGCAGGAAGCGCTCATTCGCGCGCGCGTGAACTACAGCGCGTCAGTCCGGGATCTTTTCGTGGCAACGGCCAGCCTGGAGCGAGAGCTTTCCGGGCGTATTTCTGACGCACGCGTGCGGCCACCGACGACACAACCAGTCAGCATTAGTCAATCCGCTTGGGACAGTGTCATGTCTTTCCACGACACGAATCCAACCACTTGGGAGAATAAGCAATGAGAGGTTCAACTTCTTACTTCGTGTCACGCTTGGTGCTTGTCGGGGGAATTGCGTTGCTATCGGGATGCCCAAATGCGAATCTACTGCCGTCGCCTTTGCGGGTCACCACAGGCATGGTGCGAGTCGGAGATGCTAATAGCCTGACTGTCAAATTCACCGCGAACGGCGTCGACTCAAATGGCGGGGCAATTCGATACCTTTGGGATTTCAAGGATGGGACGATTGTCTTTGAGCAAGACCCTACCCACACCTTCAGCACGCCTGGCTTCCGACAGATCGAGTTGACGGTCACCGATGACCAGGGCGAGTCTACACGCGTGGTTTTAAGCCTGACGGTTCCATTGACCAGTGGCAGCAGCATTCAGGAACGGATGGTGCCCAACGAAGGCAGTACCCATGTGGCAGTCGGCACAACCGTGCAGTATGCGGCCAACCCTCCAGCCTCGGGGTCGCACTATTCGGCCGCGGGCGTGTCGCCAGCAGCCAAAGGATTCCACGATGAAACCGTCCGTCCGGAGATCTGGATCCACAACCTGGAGCACGGCGATGTAGTGGTCCTGTACGATTGCCCAGGTAATTGCGATACAGGGTTTCTGAATCAACTTCGCACGCTTCCCGACGCGGTGCCGGCCAGTCGGTTTGGCACCAAGAAGATTATCATCACACGATATCCGGGCCTGACGCCGCAAATCATGGCGGTGGCCTGGGACGTTCAACTCGATTTTGAGGCCTTTGATCGAGATGGTCTGGTCTCATTCTATCAGCGACATCAAGGCCGTGGGCCGGAAGACGAGCCTTGACGGAGTGGGACCGAGTATTGTTAACAAGTGAGTCGGTCAATCCAACAAGATGCAAGCATCGAGCGACACGGCTACGGCAGATTCTGACGCAGCCAGCACAGCCCGATGGCGATGAGTTGCGTCCCTCGAAAACCGCTCATCCCGCAGTTCTAGGAGGCTGAGACGTGAATTACAGAAGAAGCCAAGCACCCGGAATCTGTGCTGTCGCAATGGCGGTCGTCGTACTCTTCGCAGGTTGCACGCCGGAAGAGGAACAGGCACTGCGCAACGGTGTCAACACGGCAGCTCAGGACGCGGCCAATCAGGCGATAGGGTTCGCGCTTGACTTCGGGCGGCAGGCGTTGGCGGCGTTGCTGGTTTGACCCGATCTGGAGAATGTTCTGTCCGTTGGAGGTATCGAGGTTCAGACGTAACCGGTCCCCAGACTCTTCGGTTAAGTATTCGATTACACAGTCGTTAGACGTTCGTAATATGGAGCCAATGAAAGTGAAACCTGAAATTTCAGCACCCACTACCGCCGCTGACGGGATTGTGAACGGCTCGACGGACGATCGCCATCCAACGATTCCCCGCGTCGTGCCGTTGCCCGTCCGCCCGAGCGATTGCCTCTTGTGTGAACGCTGCCAGCGCGATGTTCCGACGGGCCGCGCTCGTCGCTGTGCGAAGCGCGTCGGTATCGCCTGCTTCCTTTTCTTTCTCGTCAAGGGCCTGCTCTGGCTTTTGGTCCCGCTGCTTTGGGCGTTGAGTGCGCGGCGGTAGATTGTAAGAAATGGTCATTGAATATTTCACTATGGAGGAGAAACATGACTACAAGCACAGCAACGCCCCAGGCTGCCACGCCCGCCCCATTGTCGACCGCCCTGAAGCGAGCCACGGCAGACCTGCACACCCGCGCAGAGAAGCATCCGGTGCAAGCCAGGATGGTAGGCGGCCGCGCTACTCGCGAAGAGTATGCCGCATTCCTGGTGCAGATGGCCGCGCTGCACACTCGTTTCGAATCGGCTCTGCGAACTATTGTTGCGGACGTGCCTGCACTGAGTGGCGTCGTTCAGCCCCATCATTTCCGCGAGAATGCGGCCAAGGCCGATCTCCGCGCCCTTGAACACCCGCCGGGGACGAAGGAACCCGTCCCAGCGACCACCCGCTTCTGCGAGCGCCTTGATGCGCTATCAAAGAACGCCCCCGTTTCGCTCCTGGGTGTTCTTTACGTGCTGGAAGGCGCCACGAATGGCGGAAGATTCATTGCGGCGGTAGTGCGACCGGCGTTGGGGTTGTCAGAGGGAATCGGCACGGCCTACCTCGACCCGCACAGCCAACGCCAACAGGAACGATGGTCTGAATTCAAGACTTTGGTCGACGAGCAAGCGCTTACCTCAACCCAACAGGACTCCATAATCGCGGCAGCGTGCGAAACTTTCAAAGCAGTCTACGATATTTTGGAGGATCTCAATTCGACGGGCCCTGTGGAACGAGCTTGACGCCCATCAAACTTCAAAATCGCGTACAATTGATCCTTGCGCGAAGGCCATCGGCGTTCATGGCAATCGACTATTCAAATCGTCTCACAATCGCCATGGTCGCGGCACACAGTAGGTGTGCAATGCTGGACTTACATTCTCCTCTGGAGGAAGTTGCCGCAGGTCCGACGACGGCACGTCTTCGATTCGGATCGAAGACGTGCCGTTGCCAAGACACATGAGCCGCCAATCTGCATCGGTCGAATCAGCGGCCGTGATGCCGATTGCTCCGTTCCATGTGCCTGCCATGACCGGATGAATGGCGTGAGTGGTGGTTCCACCTGTCCGAATGGGACCGTGAGGTTGAGTATCCGTGGTGCCCGTGTGAGTACCCCGAGTATTCAGATTGCCTGTACCCGTGGGATCGATATGAATCGCCATAATTATTGACAGGAGGCGACCGATACGAGTACCTGTAGGACGGATTCACAACGACGTAGGCTCCCCCGTAGCCGCTGTCGTACCCACCGCTGTAGCCGCCACTGCGGTTGCCACAGCCATGATCGGCGCGGGCTTGGGCCGGAGCGCTCACGATCGCCAGCGCGGCGACGACGGCGCAACCCATGATTGAGACCTGGACCTTGTTCATTGGCTTTCTCCTCGGTGATTGAGGTGTATGCGGGCACACAGCGGAAAGTCACGGTGGCTTCGCCGCCCGGTCCCACCGATGGAGATAGACCCCCAGAACTTACTCGGGATAGAAGCGCTCGATCCTGATTTTGCAGTTCAAGTTTTCTTGGACTACCAAGAATTCCGCCAGCATAGATTGTCGTAGATGGCTGTCCAAGTAGGTTACAATCTGAGATGCCTTGCGTCATTTGCGGGAAGCAGACGCGAGATGAGATGTCAAGTAAGTCCTTGTTAACGATCGCGGCGACTGTTGGCCCTGTCATGGCAGCGATGCATGATCCAACTCTGGGTCAGACGCCTGCGCAGGACGGTCAATGGACGGCGCCGTTCAACCTGCCGCTGATCGCGATTCACTCGGCGGTGCTCCCCACAGGCAAGGTGCCGATGTTCTCCGCCGAGCACGGCGTGCCCGGCATTCACGGCTGGCTATTCGATCCCGCCTCGGTTCCAGGAACGCCGGCCCTGACAAACGTGCCTCCGCCGGCACGACAGATTTCAGCGGCGATGGCGGACTCGCGGTTGCAGGCGGCACGACCATGGCATCGAGCAGGCGCGGCTGGTCACTTTTCGATCAAAACGCAAGACATTTCCCAATTTGCGGAAGAAAGCGACAAGCCGGTGCATCCAATCAACAGAATGCGAGGATGCGATGTTGATTCGCTCGCAGCGACAATCGATTTGGCTTCCACTAATGCTGTTAGCAATTCCGCTTTTTCAGATGTCCTGCCTTCAAGATTTCTCGACAAGGCAAGTTGATGGTCGCGGAAATTCAAACGAACTCCAGCAACAACTTGAATCCTGTCGCAAACAACATGCCGCCCAAGTCTCAACGGCCGAGGTTGAGGCGTTGCGGGCGGAGCTGCGCCGATTTGGCAGCGTGGCCGACGAACAGATCCGTCGCCATGCTGCGATGCAGCGGGTCATGAACTCCTACAGCCGAGGTGTTTGTCTCATCCATGGGAAATTCACGCTTCAGAAGCGCGTAGAAAAGACGTTGACGCCGGTCATGAATGACGACGGAAAGCCGCTTGAACTGGAGTACCTGGGGTCAGGGTTCCTCGTCCACGAACACGGACTGATCGTCACCAATCGCCACGTAGCTGAGCCATGGTGGAATAACAAGAGCGTTGCACCACTCCTCGCCCGTGGGTTGCAGCCCGCGTTTGTCAAATTGACGGTCACATTTCCGGAGCAGCCGACGATCGCAGTCGACCCGGCAACAATCCGCGTCGGCGTCGATAATATCGACATAGCCATCATGACCGCCCCAATTCGCGGCGTACCCGTTCTGCCGCTTTCCGAACGAGACCCGCGACAACTTCGCGGGGAAAGACTCATGCTGCTGGGCTACCCAACGGGGCTATCGGCCCTGCTCGCTCGCGCCGATCCGGACGTCGCCGCTGCCGCGCTTGCCGAGGCGGCCGACACGTCCTCACTGATTGAGGCGTTGAGCCGCCGTCACGCAATCACGCCGGTAATTACACACGGCACGTTGAGCGACGCTACCGCTCATCAACTTATCTACGACGCGGTCACGACTTCGGGCGGGTCTGGCGGTCCTGTATTTGGCCCTGACGGTGAAGTCATTGGCGTCAATTTTGCGATCTTGAGAGATTTTCAGGGTTCAAACTTCGGTGTACCCATTCGCTTTGTGCGACAGTTGATTCGTTAAAGACTGTTTGTTTCAGCGCAACAGACAAGGAGTCCTAGACATGGAGCGCATCGTTCTCATCGTCCTATTGTGCTCGACGCTCGCCATTTCGTCTTGTGCCCGCCCGGTGCGCGGCTGGATTCCGAAACCGGCTGTTGGGCAGCCTTATCCGAACTTCAGCTTCGTTGACGACCGTGGGACCACGAAATCGTTGAGCGAGCTGCTCGGTGACTACACCGTGCTGGCCTTTACACGTTGCGATAAAGATACACATCAGCCAATTATTGGGGTCCTTTCAGACATCGTTGACATGAATCGCGGCCAAACGCTGGTTCACGTCGCCGGCATCGACGTGCATCATTCTGATAATCGCGGGTCGGGCGATGCCCGCTGCCATCTCATCGAATCTCACAACGATGTTGCCAGCATCTGCGACGCCACCGGCAATGTCGGGCGCTTTTATGGAATCCGACAGGGTGACGGATTCTATATCATCGGTCCGTACCGCAAAATCGTCTACTCAGCGCCGACGACGTCAGCAGATGAGCTCAAGATCTGGCTTCGGCGAGAGGTCGACGCGCTTGCGGCGCAACGCGACCGCGAGCGCAATCCAGGCGACCGCTGAGACGGCTGTCGCGATATTCTGACGAAGCACTTGATAGCAGGGAACGTGACACGCACTATTTTGCAAGAGGCAGATTGGCCATGAGCAAAACCCATCCACACCACGCTGAATTGGACGGCCCTGACGACGACGGACGTGCTGATTCAACGCCGGAAACAACGCACCGGCAAGATCACTCGGAATACTCGCCGCCATCGCCGGTCGATGCAGCACATACTGAATCGCACGAGAACCGCAGACCAGCTGGCCACGCTGATCACGCGGGCCGCGGCGGACACGGGAAACAAGCGGCCCATGTATCCCACCACGCTCACATGGTGGCGGACTTCCGACGCCGATTCTGGATGTGTCTCGTGCTGTCAATCCCAGTCGTCGCGCTGGCCCCGATGATCCAGGCGTGGCTCGGCCTGCGCGATTCCCTCCGCTTCACGGGGGACAGTTACATCCAGTTTGCTTTCGCTACCATCGTCTACTTCTATGGCGGCTGGCCGTTCCTCAAGGGATTTTTTAGCGAGCTAGCCAAGCGGCAGCCGGGCATGATGACCCTCATCGCCCTGGCCATTTCCGTGGCCTACTTCTACAGCAGCATGGTCGTCTTCGGCGTGCACGGTGAGGTGTTCTTTTGGGAACTGGCCACCCTCATCGACATCATGCTCCTGGGCCACTGGATCGAGATGAAGTCGGTCATGGGCGCGTCCGCGGCCTTGGAGAAGCTCGTCAAACTCATGCCCGCCGAGGCGCACCTGGTCGCCGATGGAGGCATGCGCGATGTCCCCGTCACCGAGCTCAAGCACGGCGACCACGTGCTCGTGAAGCCAGGCGAGAAAGTCCCAACAGACGGCACGGTCGTCGAAGGCCGAACGAGCGTCAACGAGTCCATGCTCACCGGCGAAAGCAAGCCCGTAGAGAAGGGCGAAGGCGACCCGGTCATCGGCGGCGCCATCAATGGTGAAGCCGCGATCACGTTCGAGGTGTCGAAGACCGGCGGCGAAACCTACCTTGCGCAGGTCATCGAGATGGTGCGTAACGCCCAGGAATCGCGCTCGCGTACACAGGACCTGGCCAACCGTGCGGCCTTGGTCCTGACCATCGTGGCGCTGAGTGCTGGAGCCGTGACGATGATAACGTGGCTCCTCTTCGGCAAGGAATTCGCCTATGCGCTGGAGCGCACGGTCACGGTGATGGTCATTGCCTGTCCGCACGCGCTGGGTCTGGCCGTGCCCCTCGTGGTCGCCGTTTCAACGGCGCTTGCAGCACAGCGCGGACTGCTGATTCGCGACCGGTCGGCTTTCGAGGCCGCCCGTGATCTGGATGCGATCGTCTTCGACAAGACGGGTACGCTCACCGAGGGCCGGTTCGGGATTACCGACATCATTCCGCTGGCCGACCTCGACGAATCGCGCGTCCTCACGCTCGCGGCGGCCATCGAGGCCCAGTCGGAGCACCCCATCGCCGCAGGTGTGGTCCGCAGTGCAGGGGAACGCGGCATCAAGGCCCCAAGCGCAAAGGGCTTCAAGGCCATCCCCGGCAAGGGCGCCGAGGCAACGGTTGATGGGGTCAACGTCAAGGTCGTCAGTCCTGGCTACCTGCGGCAGGCGAATATCTCTGCGGCCAATGAGCGAGTCCGCGCAGTTTCGGACCAGGGCAAGACCGTGGTGTACGTCCTTGCGGACGACAAGCTTGTGGGCGCGATCGCGTTGGCGGACGTGATCCGGCCTGAGTCCCGCGAGGCCATCGACCGGCTGAGGACGATGGGCGTTCGCGTCATGATGCTCACCGGCGATGCCAAGCCGGTCGCGGATTGGGTCTCGCGCGAGTTGGGACTGGACGAGGTCTTCTCGCAGGTGCTCCCCGAGCAGAAGGCGGAGAAGATCAAGGAGATTCAGGCCCGAGGGCTGACCGTCGCCATGACGGGCGACGGTGTGAACGACGCGCCCGCGCTGACCCAGGCAGACATCGGCATCGCGATCGGCGCGGGAACCGATGTGGCCATCGAATCCGCCGACATCGTGCTGGTCCGCTCCGACCCGCGCGACGTGACCGCCATCGTCGAGTTGGCCCGCGCGACCTATCGAAAGATGGTCCAAAATCTCTGGTGGGCGGCAGGATACAACATCGTCGCGATTCCCTTGGCAGCAGGCGTCCTCTACTCAATCGGCATCGTGCTCAGCCCGGCATTCGGTGCCGTGCTAATGTCGGTCTCGACGGTCATCGTGGCGGTCAACGCCCGTCTTCTGGGCATTCGGCGCGAAGCAGGGGACGAATCCAGCCTCGTGAAAGCACACGCAATGAAAGGTGAAGCATGAATCACCGCAATGGAACATCATTTTCTAGAACACTCGCCATCCTATTCCTTGCGTTCGTGCTCCTCTTCGGGCTCGGGCACCTGGGAATAATGGCGGGCGGCGGGTTGTCTTGGCTGTTGCTGGTTCTCGCCCTGGTGTCGCTCTTTTTCCTGATGGGGGGGATTTGCGGAATTGGAAGGCATGCACCGCGGGGCCAGGGCCGCGCCCCGGAGTGTCCACGCCCGCCCGAGGTCGACACCGCAGACGTGTTCGCTCCCGAGAGTGAGCGGCAGGTCGGACCGGCGATGGTTCGTGAGGGACAACTGCTCGCGTCCCCCGAAGACGTCATGACACGATTGAGGGAACGGTTCCGGGGGACTGGCTGGACGCCGCTGCTGACGCCGGCGGAGGACGGCACGCCCTCGCTCGCCCTGCTCCCCGTAACATTCGACCATGCGGAGCGAGCGACGCAGCGCTACTTGCTGCATGCGTTGCTGTTCCTGGTCACTCTCGTGACCACGACGTGGGCCGGTACCTTGCACCAAGACGTAAACCTGCTGCAAGATCCCCGTCTATTCACTGTCGGGTTGCCCTACGCCCTCGGCTTGATGGTCATCCTCAGCGCTCATGAGATGGGCCACTTTATCGCCGCCCGCAGACATGGCATGAGCGTTTCACTTCCCTATTTCATCCCGGTGCCCTTCGGGTTGGGGACGTTCGGTGCATTCATTTCACTACGATCGCCGGCCCCGTCACGACGGGCGCTATTCGACATGGCTGTCGCCGGCCCGCTGGCGGGTCTGATCTTCGCCGTGCCGGCGCTGCTCATTGGATTGCCTCTTTCCAAGGTAGTGCCAGACGGTTCGATGCCCGTAATGTCGATGCACGGAGCAGGCGTCAACATCGGATCGTCTCTGCTGTTGGCGACGCTCGCCAAGTTGGGCCTGGGGGATCTACTCGTCGGTCATACGCTCCAACTTCACCCGCTCGCTTTCGCCGGATGGCTTGGCCTTGTGGTCACCGCACTAAACCTGTTGCCGATTGGCCAGCTCGATGGTGGGCACATCGCCGACGCCATGTTCGGTCAGCGTAACAGCGCCATGATCAGCACGACGGCGATGTTCGCCTTGTTCGGACTTGGCCTGTTCGTCTGGTCCGGCCTGCTATTCTGGGCGTTTATTGTCTACTTCATCGCCGGCAGGAAGGGCCTGCCACCGCTGAATGATCTGACACCGCTCGCGCCGCCGCGTCGCGCCGTGGGCTGGTTCGCGATGTTGATCCTTGCCGCGATCCTGATTCCCGTCCCACACAGTCTCTTCGAATCGCTCGGTATCAGGTGCCCATACTTATGAATGGTGACCGACGCACATTCTCGCGACGGCGAGCGCGCGACGCGTACCCGCGTGTCGCGTCCCGAACGCCGTTCGAGGCTTGCCCCATGCCGCCCGTGCATCAGCCCAGTTTCACGGAAATAGGTGTTTCGGTTCGTGATGATGCAGCCGACGCGATAGGCGGTCTTCTTCGGACGATGCGAGCTGTTCTTGGAGACTGTCCGTACAATCTTGTGATCCATCTCGGAAGCCGCGCACGAGCGGAACGAACTTCGAAATGCTGGTATCTTCAGCTAATACCACGAGTTACGGTCGCCGCCGGCTTTGAGCTTGGCTCCGGGATGGCCATCAATTCGATGTTGCCCGAACAGAGCGCTAACGCGCTACGTCGCGGCCCTGGTTTTTCAGAATTACTGAGTGGCCGACGGGAAGAAGGGACGCCAGCCGTGCATCCAAATCCATAGAAACGAAAGTCGCAGAGAGGATTCCTGGATGGCAATGCTGGCGCAAAGGACGTCCGACACGGGGTCGCCGACCCCTCCGGCGCTCGCTCCGTCAGGCACTGACGCCTCGCCCGATGCCCCTTCGACGACTGGCTGGGCCCGCGAAGAAGGAACGCCGTTCCCGTTGGGTGTGACTTGGTTGGAGTGTGAGCAAGCTTACAATTTCGCGCTTTATTCCAAGCACGCTAACAGTGTTACGCTTTTGCTATACCGTGAAGACGACGTTTTCAATCCGGTCGTTACGTACGATCTCCCTTACCTCAGGAACAAGTCTGGTCGGGTTTGGCACTGCCGCATAGCACTGGAAGCCATGAACGATGCGATGTACTACGGGTACACCGTCTCCGGTCCAGCTTTCGGAAGCCCAATCGAGTGGCACTTCTTCGAACCGGAAAAGATCCTTCTCGACCCTTACGCAAAAGCCGTCTTCTTTCCGCCCGCATTTGATCGGCAGGCTGCCATGGAAGCCGGAGCCAATGCCGGAAGAGCCCCGCTCGGACTGATACACCCTCATCACTGCCCAAGGGACTGGCACGAGGACCTTCGGCCACGCCACGACTCGGATCTGATCATCTACGAATTACACGTCCGTGGCTTTACATGCCATGAGAGCTCAGGCATGACCGAGTCAGCCAAAGGGACGTTTGCCGGCCTTGTCGAGAAGATCCCGTATTTGAGACAGCTTGGCATCACCGCAGTCGAACTCATGCCGGTGTTTCAGTTCGATCCTCAGGAAGGCAATTACTGGGGCTATATGCCTCTCAATTTCTTCGCGCCGCACGCGCAGTATGCCCGCGGGCGCGATGCGTGCCAGCAGCATTGCGAATTCCGTGAAATGGTGAAAGCGCTTCATGACGCCGACATCGAGGTGATACTCGATGTCGTCTACAACCACACTGCCGAGGGTGACCACCGGGGCCCCGCGTACAGCTTTCGCGGCATCGATAACAGTACATATTATTTGATGACCAACGGCTCCCAGTCGCCTTATGCCAATTTCTCTGGCGCCGGCAATACACTCCATACTTCAAATCGCTGCGTTCGCCGCCTGATTCTCGACAGCCTGTGTTATTGGGCGAGAGAGATGCACGTCGACGGTTTTCGATTTGATCTTGCGTCCGTCTTCAGCCGCAAAGCGGACGGCTCGCTGAGTCTCGATGATCCCCCGATTTTCGGTGACATTCGAGCACACCCCGAACTCGAAGGGCTCCGCTTGATCGCCGAACCGTGGGATGCATCGGGCGCGTACGAATTGGGACGCGGTTTCCCCGGAAGCCGGTGGCATCAGTGGAACGGCCAGTTTCGTGACGATCTGCGACGCTTCGTCCGCGGCGACCCCGGGATGGTACCGGCGCTGATGACCCGGTTATATGGCAGCGACGATCTGTTTCCGGATGACCTCATACATGCATTTCGACCATGCCAGAGCATTAACTATGCAGCAGCGCACGACGGATTTACGTTGTACGACCTGGTGTCGTATGAACATCGTCGCAACTGGGCCAATGGCCATGACAATCGGGACGGTCCCAACGATGAATACAGTTGGAATTGCGGCTCGGAAGGCGATGAGGATCTGCCGCCCGAGGTTCTTCAGCTCAGGAAGCGTCAGGCGAAGAATTTATGCTGCCTGCTCCTACTTTCGAACGGCACGCCCATGTTCCGAGCCGGTGATGAATTTCTGCAGACTCAGGGCGGCAACAGCAATCCCTACAATCAGGACAACCCAACATCTTGGCTTGATTGGCGCAGGTTGGAGCAACATTCGGATATTTTCCGGTTTTTCAGATGCATGATTGCCTTTCGCAAGGCGCACCCATCGCTATCTCGTTCGCGCTTTTGGCGAAATGACGTGAAATGGTACGGGCCGGAAGCGGGCGTTGACATGACGCCGAACTCGCGGTGTCTTGCGTTCTGCCTAAACGGTCGCACAAGCCACGACACTGATATTTACGTTCTGATAAATACAGACGACCGGGATATTGACTTCAAGATTCAAGACGCAAATTCTCTCGCTTGGCATCGCGTTGTCGATACAAGTCTGGGAAGCCCGGCGGATGTCTCTGATCCGGGCGAAGAGACCCTATTGTCTTCGCCGCATTACTGCGTCACAAATCGGTCCGTCGTGGTTTTCATTCGAGGCATTGAGCCGTTGACGCTCGTGCCACGCGACGCGGTCGCGTCATTGGTTTCTGATGAGGAGGCAAAGTTGTGAGTGATTTGACGACCATTAAGCACACAATCACCGCGAAGCTCGCGGCTGCCGAGAGCAAGCGGCAGTTGAAGCAGCAGCATATGAATCAGAGAATGCAGGAGATTGACAGCCGTAACGTGGAGTTTCAACGCTCGGCCGTTCATCTGATTGAGACCATCATCCGTCCGCGCATGGCGATACTCGCAAGTCATTTCGACAATGCATCGTTGCTGGATGCCACGTCCAACAAGCACAATCGGTGCGTCTGCACATTTCAGCGGACCTGGCAATTTCCGGCATCCACCCAGTTGGATATTTCCGTTACGCCGGATGATCAGATCCAGAATATCGTCGTCGGTTATCGACTGGAGATCCTTCCGGTCCTGGTTCAATTCGACAGTCGCGGCCAAATCGAAATTCCGATGAATCAAGTTGATGATCAGCGCGTGGCCTCCTGGGTGGATGAGACGATTTCCAATTTTATTGACACCTACTTGCGGCTAGAGGACGTCGAGTCTTATCAGGCGGAGAACACGGTCACCGATCCGGTATGCGGGATGGCCATCAACCGGAACTCCGCCGCGGCCCAGTTGGAGCACGGGGGACGAACCTATTTCTTCTGCGTGGAGGATTGCCAGAGGAAGTTCGCAGCCAATCCAACGGCATATGCCGAAGAAAAGTAAGGGGGCGGAAACGGCCTGCGAGTAATGGGTGCGTAATAGGGCACTGGGCACCAACCAGTTCATAGGAGACGCCGGTGGCAAGAGCATCGCGCAGTCGCGAAAGTTCAATCGTGCATCGCGTCGTTGCGGGAATCACGCTGATTAACGCGATAGCCGCGTCTGGCTGCACCTTGAACCGCCTGGCGAATACAGAGGTCAGGGAGGCATTGCGGCAGTACGAACGTTCAAATTCCACCGATGCGAACGCCTATGCGAGCGAGCGCCGAATAACGGCGCCCGCGGCGCGCAAAAACCCGTCGAGCACGGCGGATGAAACCCGGGTGCAGTCCGGCGAGATTCGCACGTTGCGAGGGTACATACTCTCGGCGCTGCAAGACAACCCGGACATCAAGTCGGCTGAGGAACTCGCGCGAGCCAAGAGCGCTCGCGTCGCACAAGTGACCGCGCTAACCGATCCGATCCTATCGACGAAGACACTGCCGGAGCCGGTCAGGACCGCCGAAGGTGACAACCCCTTCATCCTGGGTGTGCAACAGAAGCTCCCGGTGCCTGGGAAGCTTGACCGGGCGGGACGCATGGCGTTGGAAGAGGCACGGGCGGCATTGCAACATCTTCAGGAGACACGCCTGCGTGTCATCGCCGACGTCAAGCGCGCCTACTTTCGCATCTACATCATTGACAAGACGATGACGATTACCGAGGCCAATCAAGATGTTCTCCGCGGCCTCATTGATGTGGCCCAAGGACAGATTGCAACCGGGCGGAGGCCGCAGGAGGATGTGCTCCGCGCCCAGGTCGAGCTGTCCAATCTGGAGAGCCAGCTCATTGAATTGCGCCAGCAGCGGGTCACCTCCGCGGAAATGTTGAACCGGGTATTGAACCGCTATGCGGGAACGCCCGTCGAGCCGTGCGAGGACTTTCAGGAACGACTTGTCGATGTTCGCGTGGAGCAGCTCTTTCGCTGGGCTGGGCAGCACAATCCGGCCCTTCAACGCCTGACGCATGAAATAGAGCGCGACCGGCATGCGCTTGAATTGGCGCGTCTGGCATACTGGCCGGATCTAACCGTCGGTTTCGAATGGATGTACATGGAACCGCGCCGCGCGTTTCAGCCGCCGCCGAATCCCCAGACCGGCATGACCCCAATCGTATCGCGAATGAGCGAAGACGGCAGCGACAATTGGGCCATCACGGCTGGGATAAACGTCCCCATCTGGTTTGAAAAAATCGAAGGCGGCATCCGCGAAGCGCGTGCGCGGTTGGCGGCCACGCGGCATGAGCGGACCGCCCTGGAGAACAACGTGCGTTTTGAGATTGAGGACGCGCTCGCACGCGTTCACGCGCAATATGAGCTGACGGCCATCTTTGGTCGCACGATTATTCCGCAGGCACAGCAGGCCTACGAGGTCTCGCGGTCCGGCTACTCTGCGGGCCGAAGTGATTTCCAGTTCGTGATCGACAACTGGCAGAAATGGCTCGTGTTCCAGATTCAGTACCACCGCGCGCTGGGCGAACTTGAGCGGAGCATGGCCGACCTGGAGCAGGCCGTGGGCCTCAGCCTGGACGGTATGGAGAAAGCGCCATGACTCCAGGGACGAACACGACGCACACACGCCGCATCGCGCGCAAGGTGAAGACGATCGCAAGTGTGGCAGCAGTGCTTGCGGTGGGCGTGCTTGTTGGAAGACTGTCTCTTCGTTGGATTGCGCCGGCATCCTCGCCCGCGGCGACCAATAAAGCACCCGAGCAGTTGTACACCTGCGGCATGCACCCCAATGTCATCCAGAAAGGGCCTGGCAATTGCCCCATTTGCGGCATGAAGCTGACGCCCGTCCGGTCCAGCCCCAACGATTCCAGGCCAGCCTCCTCGGAACGCCGCATCTTGTACTGGCGAGCCCCGATGAATCCCAGCTACACCTCGGACAAGCCGGGCAAGAGTCCAATGGGAATGGACCTAGTTCCGGTCTATGCAGAGGGGGACGGATCGGAATCGACGCACGTCATTCAGATCGATCCGGTCACGGTTCAAAACATGGGGATTCGCACCGGCACGGTGAAAGAGGCTCCATTGATCAAGTCGATTCGGACCGTGGGCCGTGTGGACTACAACGAGCAGACGGTCACGTATGTCGACACAAAGTTTGACGGCTGGATCGAAAAACTGTTCGCCGACGAGACGGGCGTTCAGGTTGAGAAGGGCCAGCAGCTCTTTAGTGTCTACTCACCCAAGCTTTATTCCGCCCAGGAGGAGTTCGTTGCCGCGCTTCGTGGTGTCGAACGCATGGCGGGCAGCACATTTCCGGAGGCGCGTCAGGACGCGGGTCGGCTTGCGGAGGCGTCGCGCACGCAACTTCGCTATCTGGATGTGTCCGATGACCAGATCGACCAGCTACAGCGCACCAAGGAGATCCAAAAGACATTGACGATCCACTCTCCGGCGCGCGGCATCGTCACGGAGAAAATGGCATTGGAGGGGATGTATGTGAGCTCCGGCATGCGCCTCTATACCATCGCCGACCTGTCGCGTGTCTGGACCTATGTCGACATCTATGAGTATCAGCTCCCGTGGGTGAAGATCGGTCAGCGCACCGAGATGTCGCTCCCGTACGTCCCCGGCCGCAGGTTCGTCGGCCAGGTCGTTTACATCTATCCCTACCTGGAAAAGAGCAGTCGGGTCATCAAGGTCCGCCTCGAGTTTGAGAATCCGACCCTTGAACTCAAACCGGGCATGTATGCGAATGTCGATCTGGAGGCCGACCTCGGGCGCCATGCGCTGATGATTCCCCGCGAAGGCTTTATTGACTCGGGGCTGCGAAAGGTGGCCTTTGTCGATCTTGGCGGGGGTCGATTCATGCCACGCGACATTCGCGTGGGCATCGAAGGCGAGGACGGGATGACCGAAGTGCTCGAGGGTTTGTCCGAGGGGGAGACCATTGTGACGAGCGGGCAATTCCTGTTGGATGCCGAGAGCAAGCTGAAGGAAGCCGTAGCCAAGATGCGCGAACCCAAAGGCCCCAAAGGAGTTGCCGGCGCGTCCAGCGCTCCCGCTACGCAGATGGACCACGTGTCCAGGGGCCACGCCGCCGCCCACACAGCGAGTGAGCCCACGTCATCGCCCGCCGACGGCGCGGAGTATGTCTGCCCGATGCATCCGGAGAAGACAAGATCGCGCCATCCGGGAATTTGTTCGATTTGCGCGATGAAGCTTGTCCTTGCCGAGAGCCTGTCACCGCCCGACACCGCATCCGCCACAATCGTCCTGCAGATGAACTACATCATGGAGCATTATCTGGAAATCCGCAGACGCTTCGCGTCGGACACAACGGCCAACCTGGCTCAGAATGCCCTGGGGTTGGTCGCGGCCGCGGACGCCATCGAGGCCCGGTCGAGCGAACCTGGGACGAAACTGCCACCGGAATTCCTTGAGGCACTGCGGCGCCTGCGCGCGAACTCTGCGCTGATTGCGGGCACCGACATTGAGAAAGACCGTGCCGGGTTCGCCGAGTTGAGCGCGGCCCTGAACACGATGGTCGAGCACGTTCGACCCTCTCGGGAAGTCTATCCCGTCATCTACCGGTTTCACTGCCCCATGTCCAAGGGCGACTGGTTGCAGACGGCGAAAGAGATCGGAAATCCGTACTACGGATTCAAGATGCTGGATTGCGGCAAGCTCGTTCAAACAAAATGACCTGCGAGCGAGGTGTGGTTCCTAATGATTGCCAAGATCATCGAAGCCTGTTGCCGCAACCGTCTACTGGTAATGCTCCTGACGGGCTTTCTTGTCCTCGGCGGCATCTGGACGGTTTATCACATTCGACTCGATGCGATTCCCGACCTCTCCGATGTGCAGGTCATCATATTCACCGAATACCCCGGCCAGGCGCCTCAAGTCGTCGAAGATCAGATTACCTATCCGCTCACAACGTCGATGCTTGCCGTGCCCTATGCGAAGGTCGTCCGGGGCTATTCGTTTTTTGGCCTTTCGTTTGTTTATCTCATCTTTGAGGACGGCACGGATCTGTATTGGGCGCGATCCCGCGTCCTCGAGTACCTGAACTACGTCTCCGGTCGATTGCCGAAGGGTGTGACGCCCCAATTGGGGCCGGACGCGACCGGCGTCGGGTGGGTGTATGAATACTCATTGAAAAACGGATATCACTGTCCGCACCATCCCAATGGGCTGTTTCGCGATCCAGCCGACCCGGATCACTGGTTTGCGACACGCGAAGACGCACCGGCGGATTCGCGCGACAAGCTGGATCGTGTCCGCGTATTCGATCATGACGGTGTCTGTCCGCTGGATGGCAAGACCAATCTCGCACTGAATCGATATGACCTCTCTGAACTGCGCAGCCTTCAGGATTGGTATCTTCGATTTGAGCTGACCGCGGTCGACGGCGTGGCGGAGGTTGCGTCGATCGGCGGATTTGTACGCCAGTATCAAGTCACCGTCGATCCGGACCGCCTGCTTGCGTACAACATCCCGCTCAGCCAGGTCAAGATGGCCATCCAGATGTCCAACAATGACGTCGGCGGGCGCGTGTTGGAAATGGCGGAAACGGAATACATGGTGCGCGGGCGCGGATACCTGGCCACATTGTCGCCGGAACAGATCGAGGAGGCCGAGAAGTCCGGTGTTCCACTGATGCGTGCTCGGGCCGAGGAAGGGATTCGCGATCTGAAGAGCATCGTGATTCGCACGAATGAAAATGGCACGCCCGTCTATCTCGCCGACATTGCCGAAGTGCAACTCGGACCGGAATTGCGCCGCGGCCTCGCCGAGAGCAACGGTGAAGGCGAGGTCGCCGGTGGCATCGTCATCATGCGATTCGGCGCAAACGCGCGACAGGTTATAGCAGACGCCAAGCAAAAGCTCGAGGAACTAAAGCAGGGGCTGCCGGCCGGCGTGGACATCGTGACTGAGTACGACCGCTCCGCGCTCATCGAGCGCGCGGTCGATAACCTGAAGCGCAAATTGATTGAAGAAATAGCAGTCGTCGCGCTTGTGTGCGCGATATTCCTATTGCACCTGCGCAGCAGCCTGGTGGCCATCTTTGTCATTCCGACGGCCGTGCTCGCGGCGCTGATCCTCATGAATCTCATGGGCATCAACGCCAACATCATGAGTCTCGGCGGCATCGCCATCGCGATTGGCGCCATGGTGGACAGCTCGATCGTGATGGTCGAGAACGCGCACAAACACTATGAGCGCGACAAGGGACGCAAGCCCCACGCTGACATCATCATCGACGCCGCGAAAGAGGTCGGACCGACGCTGTTCTTCGCGTTGCTGATCATCACCGTGAGCTTTATCCCCATCTTCGTGTTGGGAGAGCAGAGTGGCCGGCTGTTCAAGCCGCTCGCCTTTACGAAGACCTTTGCCATGGGCGCTTCGGCGCTGCTGGCGATTACAGTCGTGCCCATTCTCATGATCTACTTTGTGCGCGGTCGCATCCCCAACGAGCAGACCAATCCCATCAGCCGTATTCTGCAGCGAGCCTATGAGCCGCTGTTTTGGATGGCCATGAAGGGCAAGTACCTGACACTCCTGATCGCACTGCTCTTGATTGCCAGCACCATCCTTCCCTTGCAGGAGTACATCTTCGGCCGCCAGGTGGTCGGCGACCGTGTCGGCTGGCTCAAGATGAACTATCAGCTCGGAAGCGAGTTCATGCCGCCACTCGACGAGGGCGATCTGCTCTACATGCCCACGACCGATCCGGGGATCAGCATCACCAAGGCACGCGAACTGCTTCAACAGACCGATGCCCTCATCAAGAGCGTCCCCGAGGTGCATCATGTGTTCGGCAAGATCGGCCGGGCCGAGACGGCCACCGATCCGGCGCCGCTGAGCATGATCGAAACAACCATCATGCTCGAACCCGACCGAGCGAAGTGGCGTCGCCGGCACTTCGACCGATGGTTCAACTTTTTTCCCGGCTGGCTCAAGACCTATTCGGGTCTGCACCATTTCTGGCCCGAGGACCGGCCCATCACCGTTGATGAATTGTGCTATGGCTTCGAGGATCGCGGCGCGCACATCCCGGGGCTGAATGAGATAGTCGCATTCCCGGGCCTCACGAACGCGTGGACCATGCCGATCAAGACGCGCATAGACATGCTCTCCACCGGCATCAAGACGCCCGTGGGCATCAAGATCATGGGCGACAGTTTGAGCGAATTGGCCGACCTTGCCGAGAAGGTGGCGGCTCAGGTCCGGCCGCTGCCCGGCACCCTGAGCGCGTATCCGGAAAAAAGTGTCGGCGGCAACTACCTGGATTTCAACATCGATCGCCATGAGATCGCGCGTTACGGACTGCGCATCTCGGATGTCGAAGATGTGATTCTGTCCGCCATGGGCGGCATGAACATAACGTCGACCGTGGAGGGCCTGGAACGATACCCCGTCAATCTGCGCTACAAGCGCGAGCTGCGCGACAACCTGCCGGCCCTGAAACGCACATTGGTGCCGACGCCCGATGGCGCCCAGGTGCCGCTCGCCCAACTCGCTCAGGTCGAGATACACAAGGGACCGCCTTCCATCAAGAGCGAAAACGCGCGCAAGACCGCATGGATCTACGTCGATCTGACAACGACGGATGTCGGCGGATGGGTCGAGCATGCCAAGCAGCGGATTGCCGAAACAGTCTCGCTTCCCGCCGGCTACAACATCGTCTGGTCCGGCCAGTATGAGTACATCCAGGCCGCCAACCAACGGCTCGCGGTTGCCGTGCCGGTCGTATTCGTCCTCATCGTGCTGCTCCTGTATCTTTCCCATCGAAGCTGGTTTGACACCTGCGTAGTTTTACTGGCGGTGCCTTTCAGCCTGGTCGGCGCGATCTGGTTCCTGTACTTCGCCGGATACAACATGTCGCTCGCGGTGTGGGTCGGCCTGATCGCCCTGGCCGGGCTGGATGCCGAAACCGGCATGGTGATGCTCCTCTACTTGCACGACAGTTTCAACCGGTTCAAAGGCGAAGGACGCATGAATTCGCTGGCTGATCTGAAGGCGGCCATTCACGATGGGGCGGTGATGCGAATTCGGCCCAAGACCATGACCGTGATGACCACCATGGTCGGGTTGATTCCAATCATCATCGGCACGGAGACGGGCTCCGATGTGATGAAGCGGCTGGCTGCCCCGATGTTCGGCGGATTGTTGACAAGCTTTGCAATGGAGCTATTGGTGTACCCGGTGATTTTCCTGGTCGCAAAGCAGTTTTCAGTCAAGGCGCTCAGACCCGGCGGGTCCAAGGCCGGCTAGAGGAGAGTATTCATGGCGTTTACCAACCTGTTTTACATTTTCTTTGCACAGTTCCTGACGCTCCTATTCGACTTTGTGCGGGGGATCTTCCAGATTCCATGATCGCAAGTCGATGCGTTCAGAGGATCGTGTTCCCGTTTCCGTCGCCAGACGCTTCGCTGAACGCTGGGGGACGAGGCATCATGAATGAGTTAATGCTTTTTTTTCATCCTCGATATCGCTTGCGCCCGTCGAATCGACGATTCAAACGGGAATGGTGTTAGTCGAAGTCGCGGATAGGACAACATCTGTCGGCGGAATCCTGGTTCGGATTTCGGGTTAAGATAAGCCGGATTTCGCCTCAAGATGAGGTACAATGGCATGGCACGGGAGGTGATGTGCCATGGTCAGAAACACAATTCGAGTTCACCCGTGCATGTTCGTTACCATGCTGTATGTTGCCATTGTCGCGCCTGCGCAGGCGGTCACCGTTTCCGGCGCGGTCCATCGCGCCGGCAGTCCGCCGACTCCGATTGCCGATGCTCGCGTGACGTTGTTTGAGCCAACGCTTCAGAACTTCTTCGAAGCCCGCACCAACGCGCAAGGCGCGTTCACCTTTGCAAACTTGCCGCTCGTCGATGTGTGGCGGCTCGGGGCGAGCAGCCTGGGCCGCGAATACGTCGAAATCCAGGCTGTCGTCGAGGGGGGTACTTTCCAGCACAACTTCGTGCTCGGCCCAGAGATTCATCCAGGTCAATGGAGCATCGTCGGAAACACGCTGCCGGAATTCTTCGACGCAACCGACATTGCGATTCTCCGCGCCGATGGCAAGGTGTTTTTTTGCCATGACACGATCGACCCCGTTGTGTTTGACCCGGTGACGGGCCTCAAATCATTTCCCGCGGGGTCCAGCAGTCCTCAAGGATGCATGGGCAGCACGGTTCTGCAGGATGGCCGGATCATCATGATCGGCGGCCAGACACCGGCCGACCCCGGCAGCTTCACCAATGCGATTCCCTGGGTGAAGACCTATACGACGCCGACCAACTCATGGCAGCAGTTGGCCAATATGCAGCTTTCGATCGGACGATGGTATCCAGGCCTGGTCCGCCTCTCCGACGGTTCGTTGTTGGTCATGGGCGGTGGCACGGCACCGTCGGCGGCGCGAACGGATACATGCGAACGTTTTGACCTTGTCGCGCAGACCTGGAGCTTCACAGGCTCAATGCTCAACCCCTGCGAGTTTCCGCCCTCCGCGCTTCTCCACAACGGCAAGGTGCTGGCGACCTGGTCTCCGCCGCAACTCTACGACACCGATACCGGACAATGGACCGCAACGGGCAATTTCAATCAACCCACGCGCGGCTGGCCCGATCATTCGGATCATTCCATCGTCGTGCTCGCCGATGGCCGCGCACTGGCGGTTGGCATTCGCAGGCCGAACGGAACAACGAATTCCGTCATGGGCGAAGTCTACGATCCCGCCACCGAATCTTGGAGCTTGACCTCGAACCCCGGGCTCGTCCGCTTTCAGACCGAAGTCGTGCAACTTCCGGACGGCCGAGTCCTCGCCGCCGGCGGTGAAACGCAGGTCAGCCCGCCTCCCGTGTCGAGCGTGCTCGGAATCGTCAAGTGGAGCGATCTCTATGACCCGCTCACCGATGGCTGGCGCCGCGTCGCAGACATGAATTGGTTCCGCGAGTATCACGCGGTCACGGTGCTCGTTCCGGACGGGCGTGTGATCATGACGGGCGGCACGCGAATCAAGTTTCAATTCGGGCCCACCAGCGCCGACATCGAGGCCTTCAACCCGCCCTACATGTTTCGCGGAATCCGTCCACAGATCACGCAGATCTCAACCACCCAGCCGCGCCGCGGCGAGACCATTTCCATGAACATCGCACCGGCTACCAGGCTGACCAGTGTGGTGCTCACGGGAATTGGGGCGCACACCCATTGGGTGGACGGCGGCGTTCCACGGCGACTCCATATGCCGGTTCAGCAATCAGGCTCGACGGCGTGCGTAACGCTTCCGACCAATCCGAATGTCCTTCCGCTGGGGCATTACATGCTCTTCGCAATGGTGGACGATATCCCCTCTGTCGCGCGTATCGTTCGGGTGAACAATGATTCCGCGTACGTGCGCGGCGACTTCGACAACAACGGAAGTGTGGATTCAGCCGACGTCGCACCGTTCATCGCCGTGCTGCTCGGCATCGATACCGCGTGCGATCAGTTTTCAATCGCAGATGTCGATTCGAATGGAGCTGTCGACGGACAGGATATCTAGACGTTTGTCACGGCAATGCTCCCGCCGTGACGCATGCGCTGCAGCCGCTATCGCTGCGTCGCGCAGCACTTGCGTTGGGATGTGCACCATCAGTTGCATCAAATCTGTCGCTCGCAACGGCGCCGGGGATGCCGTACCGCTACGGCGACGTGAGGCCAAACATCTGCCCCATTCCACTGAACATCGGTGCAAACAACATCAGCACGAACGGGCCGATGAATGACATCATTCCCATGAGGCCCATCAAGCCACCGCCAAACATTGCGCTCATCATGTCAAGTCTCCTGTATGAAGTTGACCTACCTGTATCGGAGGTCGGTAACTTGCCGACCTATGCCTCGCGGAGCATCAAGTCTGTCCAAGTCCAGGGCGGTGCTCCGCATATCAATTCTCCTCCGTGGCGTCCGCCATTTCGGGGCTTCACGCCGTGGATGGCAAGAATGATGTCGAGGTACACGCTCTCGACTTGTGTGACCTCGAACCCCGCGTTGCGTACGTTTTTCACTGTGTCTCGGTTCATCTCCGTACCGCCGATACGCGTCCACAACGTCATCAGGTCGAGCATCACGCCGAACACAGCGCTGCGGCTTCGAACGTGCTCGAACATCAGGATTGAGCCGCCCGGCCGCAGCACGCGATACAGTTGACGCAGCGCAAGGACGGGGTCGGGAACCGAACACATCGTGCAGGACGTCACCACCGTGTCGAATGACTCGTCGCTGAAGCCAAGGTCCATCACGTCGGCCTGGACCAATTCAAGACTGCCTATGTAGTCCTTCCGTCGCCGTTCAGCGCGACGTAGCATTTCCGGGCTGATGTCCACCGCGACGATCTCGCGGTGAGGCGGGAAACAGAGGATATCCACACCCGTTCCGATGGCCATGAAGAGCACACGTCCTTGCATATTGTCGAATAGTCTGGACTTGGCAGCGCCACGGCGGAGGTGCGACCCCTCACACACGTCGTAAACCCTGGCACGTCGATCCCACGTGGTTGACATGATTTGACCTCAGTCTGCCGGCTGGACCTATCGCATCCGCGACCGACACTGAATCGAATGCCACTGGACGAACACGAACATCGCAGCACCGGACATCGCTCCAACGGCCAGCGCGAGCATGCAGTCCGGTTCGTGGCCCAGCAGATGCAATGCGCACACGGCCATTGGACTGACCATGCCCACGAACATCGAAGGCACCATGGATTCGATCGAACCGAGAATCGGGGCGACGCAGAACGCCATCACCATCTGGACCAGCATTGCAGCGGCCATACCGGCGAGGCACGTGATGGCGAAGTTCCAGCCCAGTTGGTGCGAACCATGCATTACCAACGTCGCAACCACGCCGACAGCAACGAGGAACAGAAGGTCGCCAATCCCAAACAGGACGTTGCGCCACCGCGATTCCAGGCGCATGGATGGCTCACCGCGTACGATTCGCCCCTGGTCAGTTTCTGCGCTCATTGCCCTTGTTCCTTCTCCCCGCCACGTCGCGTTCGAATCCTGCGGCAAACCCTATGCGACAATCCTCAATGCACAGGCAGTACATCAGCCCACCGTACTCCACTCGCGCCGCCGCTCAGTCTCGACTTTCCGGTATTCCTCACTCCGGGTCCATTTCCATTTTGCCCTATCAATCAGACTCCGCGGTTTCGAGTTTCATGCGCGCTGCCGAAATCTGTGAGCCGATCGTCAGTCCAGGACGCAACGGTCGCACACTCCGATGCTTATTGGGGTGCGCCTCAACCCAATAGACGCCTGGGTCTTGATTCGAAACCTCGGTGTTATGCTTTTGGGAATCAAGCCGGACAATTGGTCAGCTAAGATCCTTCCGCGCCAACCGCCAAGCGTGCGGGCGCGAGCAATCATGTCTGTTTGTACAAACTCGTCGCCGGACCAAAAGCAACAATACAGCTCCGCTCCCAGTCGGCCCCACAGGCGCATCCAGGACCTGAGGTTGTCCGGCTTCAATGCCTGGGATCCGTCTTTGCGCAGGAGCAACGGCCATGTCTCGCGATGAAGCCGGGTGTACTCGCCTGGCTTTGAGGCCCCGTCAAGTTCGGTTGGGTGTCGATCCGGTGCACCGTACGCCGATGTTTGGAATTCAAGCGGCATTGTCGCCATCGCCACACCTCGCGCTTTTCATCCCCAGATTCTGCGAATCACATCCCTCTAGCATTGAGCCCTCGATGCCTGCTCAGTCACAGCCGACCCTCAAGGCGCGCCGGGGGAACTGTGGTCATGCGGTTCCCCACTCCAATCCGCCTCTGTGGGTTGACTAGCCGTCGGCTGATTCGCGGCGCCGTGGGTCATCATTCCACCGCCACACATGCCTCCGCCCGTTCCGTACCGGCCCGAGCCTGTGCGGGCGACACGTTCAAGCATGCCGCCGCCCATGCAGGCGCAGCCGGCGACCGACATCAGTGCCGCAACTACAAAAACCCGGTACATGGTCTTCCAGCATGCTGAGGTCATTGGGGCTTCTCCGATTCGTTCGGCACGGAAGGCGCCAGAATTCCGGAATGGGGCACGGGTCCACTAGTAGTCGAGGATCTTGTCTGCATCGAGAACGGCGCGTGCAACGTCATTAACACCGACGAACTTCGCGCCGGCACGCAGGTGCGCCTGATCGACACCTTGCAGGCCGGCACAGTGATGGCACACCAGTACCCGGCCGCCATGCTCAATGAACGACTTGTAGATTTCCGAGAACGAGCGGGCCCCGGGCTTCGGGTCCAGGCCTCTGACAACCCGATCATCCGCGAGCCGCACCGCTTGAAGTTCAAGCCACACGGTGACCTTGGCTCCATCGCGCTCCAGGCGATCGGCGAGTTCCAGTCCCATGTACGTTTCATGAATCCCCGCGACATACTCCTTCATATGGATGAGGACATGCTGCGAAGTCTGGGTAGAGGCAACCGGATGCTGGGCTTGTGCAAGCACAAACCCAATGGTCGCAGTCAACAGGCCCGCCATGAGGATGGCACGCCGCCATGCGAACAAAAGAGATTTCATGGTCTCACCATTCCACAACGCTACGCTCCACAAGCACGCGGGTTTTTGGAACCATCACGCGACACCACATCAGATCTGCGGGATTTCGATCACGCGATTCATTGTTCCGAATTCGTTGCATACGCAGTTGGGGACGGCCTGTTCGTCTACACCAGGCTCGCAACACCAGCAGCCATCGACGATGAACTTGAATTCATAGCAACCCGGTGGGAGATCGAGATGAGCGTGCCAACTCCCATCGCTCGATTTCTCCATCGGCGTTGCGCGCGAATCCCATTTGTTGAACGTGCCCGCCAAAAAGACCTGCTTTGCGTCCGGAGCATCACATTTGAAAAGGGTGCCATTGGTTTGAGTTTTCGCATCTGCCGTCGCCATGACATTCTCCTTCACCGTGGGCCGCCCTCGCAGCCGGCCTCTCGTTGTTTCACACTGTTCCGTTCGCTCATTTCTTTGATGCGCATCCGGCCGATGATCTTCCCTACAGGAGTTTGGTTTTTTCGTACGACGACCTGCCCAATCCGGGATCGCCGTTCCTTGCATGATGTTCGGCCGTCCGTTCTCGGCCCGCGAGATCGGCCAGGAGACGTCGAGTCTTTCCGTCGAGAGGGTCTTGCATCGTTCGTGCCAGAGACAAGCGAGCGGACATGATTCTCTGAACGAGCCGAAACAGGCCTCATACCCTTGATGACGCTGACAGTGCCAAACGAAGTCAAGATCAGGGGCGAACCCCGTGCGGACAGCGAGGCGCAATGCTCTCTCGCGGATGTCATGCGGGGATTCCATTGTGCTGATGTCGCGGCAGACCGGTGAGGCTTCGAAACACGCGGGCCAACGCTGGCTCGTCGCCCTCATCGAATCCCAATTGCCTATCTATTTGATGCGTTTGCCGGCGATGATCTTCCATCCATGCGACAGATTCGCGGGATAGCGCGGCGGCAGTATCGGCAGAAACGCGAGTTGACCGCGCTCTGCCTTAAGTGATTGTGACACAGCATGTTGCGGCGCTCGACTTCGCGAAGTCAAAGGGTCGTTGGACAGGGCCACCGGGAAAGTGAATGGCCCACTCTGGAGCGTGGGACCAAACGGAAATGCGCGACGAATCTGTGACGCGATGGAAGAACCCACGCCTTTCAGACATCCAACACCTAATGGACGTGTTCTAAACGCACCGCCTCAAGCAAAACGCGCATTGGATGGATTGGATGGGATCGGACACCGACTCAGGTTCGCCACGTGAACCAGGCAGGCAAATGGCGCTTCCTCGATGGCATCGGACCTTGGCGCTCCGCCTGGCAATCTTTCTCAACACCGCCATCGCCGTGGTGTTGGCGTCCTTCTGGGGCGTCGATTACGCCCGCGAGCGCGCCATTCATGTCCAGGATGCCGTTCGCCGCCTTGCTGAAGAAGCGAAAGTCATCCGCGTCACTCAAATGGCCTTGGCCGACATCTCTGCGTTTCAGGCGTATCTCGACCAATTCTGCCACCAGATGGACCTGCACAGCTCCCCAGGACACCACATCATTCTCCTGGACCGGTCAGGCAAGATTGTTGCTCGGGCGCATATTCGTGACGAGGCCGCGCTTGAGGCCGAAATGCTCGAGGCCGCATCCAACGGATTGAAGCGGTTCGAGTACCGCGGCGATGAGTTTGTCGTCGTGGGCATGCAGAGTCCCGAAAAAGATACGATCGTCATCACGCAATCCATGGCTCCGGTCTACGCCATCATCCGGGCTCAGGCACTGAGCCGTGCGACGAGCTTCGCCGTATTGAGCGTGACGATCTTCCTTGTGACCACGGCCCTTATTTGGCGCTGGGTGCGTCGCCCGATTCGCGTCCTTGTGGGATGCACCGACTCCGTCCGGCGCGGGCTGCTGACCACCCGGGCCGAGCCAGACGGTCCGCCCGAAATACGGTTTCTTGCGGACGGATTCAATGCCATGATTGCGACCCTGGACCGCCACGAGCGAGCCCGTGAGCAGGAACTGGAGCGAGCGCGTCACATACAGCGTGGACTGCTTCCCAGTGACGCGATTGCGATTCCCGGCACGCGCATCGCGTTTCAATACCGACCGGCGGAAAAGATCGGGGGAGATTTCCTCGACGTTTTCCAGTGCGAGGACAGTCGCTGGTTGATCGCCATTGCCGATGTCTGCGGACACGGCATTGCAGCCGCCTTGCTTGCGACGCTCATGAAGACATCCATGCGTCATCATGGGAGGGTTGCACACGGTCCGGACGATATTCTCAGCGCCGTCAACAGCGACCTCTATGCATTGAGCCTCCCTGCCGACTTCGCAACCTGCTTCATCGCGCTGTATGACGCGGGCACCGGTCAGGTGACGTACGCCAACGCCGGACACCCGCCCGGAATCGTTTTTAGTTCTGATGGATCGGAGATTGCCCGTTTGGAATCAACCGCGCCGCTCCTGGGCGTGTTTCCCGAAGCCACCTTTCAGTCCAGGCGTATTTCCCTCCGGCCCGGCGAACGACTTCTACTGTATACGGATGGGCTGATTGAGGGGCTCGACGCCTCCGGCCGGCAGTATGGGGATCAACGCCTCGTGAGTTGTATCTCGGGCCTGGCGTCGATTGACCCGACGGATCAGCTCGTTCAACTCATCCAGGATGCGCGTCGGTTTACAGGAAAGGATGCTGCCGATGACGACGTCACGCTCTTTATGCTGCAGCGAGAGGAATCGACTCCACTGGCCTGAATTACTGACGCGTCGCAGGTAGTCAAATCCCAAGTGGCAATGTGCGGATTTATGAATGCCGACCAAGCCCTCCGACTCGGGACCGATCCGGCAGACTACCTGGAACTGGTGAAGATCAAGGGCATCCGCCTGGAGCGTCCGCGCGACTTCGGCGACGTGTGGATGGCCCTGGGACTGTGGCGGCTGCTGAAGCTGGACACGCTGCTGGCCAGATGCATGGATGCCGGGGAGGAGTCGGTTCCCTGGCCGACGGTGGCGGCGATCCTGACGCTCGGGCGGTTCTGCGAGCCATCCAGCGAGTTGCACATCGCGGACACGTGGTATCGGCGCACGGCACTGGAGGATCTGCTGGGCGTGGCGCCCGAGCAGGTGCATCATCGGCGGCTATATGAAGGACCGGATCAATTGCTGCCGCACAAGGTGGCGATCGAGAAGCACCTCAAGCAGCGTCTCGGCGTTCTGTTCGATCTGAAGTACGACCTGCTGCTTTACGACATCACCAGCACCTACTTCGAGGGCCAGTGTCAGGCCAATCCGATGGCCAAGCGCGGCTACTCGCGCGACCACCGTCCGGACTGCCTTCAGGTGTGCATTGGCCTGGTGGTGACGCCAGAGGGAATCCCCATCGGCTACGAGGTCTTCGACGGCAACCGCCACGACAGCACGACCGTGGAGGAGATAGTCAAGGCCATCGAGGCCAGGCATGCCAAGGCGGGTCGCGTGTGGGTGATGGACCGGGGCATGGTCAGCGAGGCCAACCTGAAGTTCCTCCGCGAGCGGGGTAATTCGTATGTCGTGGGCACGCCGAAGGCCATGCTGCGGCAGTTCGAGCGACATCTGACGGATAAGAACTGGACCGAGGTCTGCGCCGGGGTCGAGGTCAAGCTGGTGCCGGGCCCTGATGGCGAAGAGACCTTTGTGCTGGCCCGCAGCGCCGATCGGCGTGAGAAGGAAAAGGCCATCCACGATCGGTTCTTCACCCGCATGGCGGCGGGATTGACCAAGCTGCAGGCCTCCGCAGAGAGCGGTCGCCTGGCCGATGCCGGTGATGCCCCACGCACGCTGCTGATGGAACTCGCCAAAATCAAGAGCGGCGACGTGGTGCTGCCGCGTTCCTCAGCGGAAGGTTAGCGGCCACTCGCCCCAGCGGGTAGCACGTACGTGACACGAAGCGTCGAGCCCGCGGGCGGAACGATCGGCAAAGAAGTCTGGAATCGATAGTTATGGCTTCGCTTCGGAACAGCAAGAGGTGGCAACGGTTCGGTCCGGACGCTTGTGAGCACCGCTCTGTCCGGACCCATTATCGTGATTTCGACATGTCCGCGCGCCATCGGCCGCTCGCCGAATCCGGAAACGAAAAGCTCATCGCCGCACTGCTTCACTTCGACGCCGTGGAACAGTGACCCGGTTGGGGGCGACAGCTCAATCCGCAAACTCCCTTCGAGCGCATAGTCACCGTGCCGAAGTGAGCATCCGACTCCGAATACCAGCGCGCCGACGTACGCTAAGCACATAGTGCGACGGGCGTCGGCGGCGGGTCGAAATAGACGCTTCGGCGGGAAGAGCATGACCCATTTATCCCTGCGGCTTCATTTTCTCGAACTTTTCCTTCAGTTCGGGATGGCAAACGAAGCACTGAGACTCGGGTAGATCGTGTTCCTTGCACCAGTCGCCCTTCTTTTTGAAGCCGTCGATCAACGCCGAGTTGCAGCGCGTGCATATCGACTCGGGAACGCCATGCTCGATGCACCAGTCAACAATCTCGGGTTTCTGGACGAGTGGCGCCTTTGGCTGCTCCGGTGGAGGCGATTCAACCTTGGGCGCTTCGGAGTGTTTGTGTGCGCTGCCTCCACAGTCGCAACCGCCCACCATGAGTGGTGTGCTGAAGAGGACGAGCAAGAACGACTTGCACTTTCTTCTAAATCGCATGGTACTTCTCCTTATGCATGGACTGCCTCCGTCCCCGTCCGGGTCACCTGACCGACGGGCTCCAAGGACGGGCTTAGTGTTTCAATAGCATCTTTCGATTCGTCTTCCTTGGCCGCCTTTGCGGCGCTGACTGCGCCAAACACGAGGTATATGGCGGGCAGCACGAGCAGCGTAAGCAATGTGCTGCTGATGACGCCGCCGATCACTACCGTTGCCAACGGACGCTGAACTTCCGCGCCTACGCCTGTACTAAAAGCCATTGGCAGGAACCCAAGGGATGCTACGAGCGCCGTCATCAGCACTGGCCGCAGACGTGTCATGGCCGCTTCCGTGATCGCCTCGCGAAGGGGCAATCCACGCGCTAATAGCTGGCGCACATAGGAAACCAGAACCATGTCGCCCAACACGGCTACGCCTGACAAGGCTATGAATCCGACGGCGGCAGAAATGGAAAATGGCAATTCACGGACCCACAGCGCAATCGCTCCGCCGACAATGGCGAATGGAACGCCCGTAAACACGCGAACTGCATCGAGGACACGGTGGTATGTCGCATATAGCAACAGGAAAATCATGATGAGCACGACAGGGACCACAATCAGCAGGCGCGTACGCGCACGTTCAAAGTTCTCAAACTGCCCGCCCCATTCGATGTGGTATCGGCCGGGCGGTAGTTGGATTCGCTCCGCGAGGAGACGCTGAGCCTCCGCAACGTAGCTGCCCATGTCACGGCCACGGACGTTGACTTGGACTGTCGTCCGGCGCTGTCCCCATTCACGCATGATTGTCGCCGGACCCTCAATTTGTTCGACCGTTGCCAGGTTGACCAACGGAACGCGCTGCCCGGAGGCTGTCGGCAGAACAATCGACCGAACAGCTTCAATGTCGCGTCGATAGGTGTCGGGCAAACGGGCGACCAGGGGGAAGCGCAGTTGTCCTTCGATCACTTCGCCGAGCGGTTTGCTGCCGATGGACTCAACTAGGTCCATTACGGATTTGGCGGGAATGCCATGACGGGCCAGGGCTTCCTGATCGACCCGAACCTGAAGAACCGGCTGCCCGGTAAGTTGCTCCGTGCTCAGGTCCGCTGCGCCTTGAATCGATCCCAAAAGCGCGCCGATCTCATCGCCTTTGGCTTTGAGTATGTCGAGGTCGTCGCCATAGAGCTTCATCGCCACATCGCCACGCGCACCGGCAATCATCTCGTTCATGCGCATTTCGATGGGTTGCGTCATGGCGACGCGCTGGCCGGGCATGTCGCGCAGCGCGCGCATAATGAGTTCGACCAATTCCCCCTGAGTCGTGGCTCGCTTCCATCGATCTCGCGGCGTCAGCGACATGAAGATGTCGGTCAGTTCGACACCCATTGGATCAGTGGCTACTTCGGCCGTGCCAATCCGGCTCCAAACATGGCGAATCTCGTGCGGGAACGCCGCCAGAAGCGCCTTCTCCATTTGCGTGTTGTAGCGAGTGGACTCCTCCAGATCCGTTCCCGCTAAGCGGATCACGTTGGCGATAATCGCTCCTTCGGACAATCGTGGGATAAACTCGGTTCCCAGTCCGCGGGCGACAATTGCTGCGAATCCGAGCACCGCAACCGCGATTCCCAGTACGGCAATATGGTGCCGCATGACCAAGCGAAGTACCGGTGCGTAAATCGTCTGTGCAATGCGAACGACCAACGGATCGCGCTCTTCCATTTGACGTGGAAGCAGCAGGCTGGCGAGAACTGGCATCACGGTCAGTGAGAGGATCAGCGAGCCGGCCAATGCAAAAATGACCGTCAACGCCATCGGACGAAAGAGCTTGCCTTCGATGCCCTCCAAGGCAAGGATCGGCACGTACACAAGCATAATGATCAGTTCGCCGAACATGGTGGGCTTGCGGACTTCCAACACTGCCTCGCGCACCACGTCAACCATCTTTCGCTTATTCCGGTCGTGGGCGATGTGGCGGGTTGTGTTTTCGATCTGGATGACGGCGCTGTCCACGACAAGTCCGAAGTCGATGGCTCCCAAACTCATCAGGCTGCCTGCAATTGCAAATTGCAGCATGCCCGAGAATGCGAACAGCATTGACAACGGAATAGCCAGAGCGACGATCAAGCCGGCCCGCAGATTTCCGAGAAACATGAACAGCACGGCGACGACGAGCAAGCCGCCCTCGAACAGGTTCTTGCGAACCGTGTCGATGACATGATCAACCAACTCGGTGCGGTCATACACTGTTTCGACGTGAACATCGCTCGGCAGCGTCGTCCTGATTTCGTCGAGTTTCTTTTTCAGTCTCGACGTGACTTCGTGCGTGTTCTGGCCCATGAGCATGAAGCCCAGGCCGAGTACGGCTTCCCCTTTTCCGCCGTAGGTCACCGCTCCGCGCCGAATTTCTGCACCTATTTCGACGGCGGCTACATCGTGAACGTGAACCGGTACGCCGTCCTTGGCTCTGATTACGACGTCACCTATTTCGTCAAGGGTGGTCACGCGACCGATGCCCTGGACGAGCTGCATCGCGCCTCCGGTGGCGATGCTTCCTCCTCCCGCGTTGAGGTTGTTCTTCTCCAGCGCCTCGATCACCTCATCAAAGGAAAGGCCGTATTTGATCAAGCGGTTGGGATCGATCCGAACCTGGTATTGCTTCTCGTAGCCGCCCCAACTGTTGATTTCGGCTACGCCGGGCACGACCCGCAGGACGGGCTTGATGGTCCAATCCTGGATCGTCCGGAGTTCGGTGAGGCTGCGCGTTTCGGATGTGACAATGTAATGAAATACCTCGCCGAGTCCGGTTGCGACGGGACCCATTTCGGGCGCGTTGATGCCCGTCGGCAGCTCGACCGTCACCAGCCGTTCACTGATCAGTCGGCGAGCGAAGTAGATGTCGATGTCGTCGTTGAAGGTCACCACGACCTGTGACAGGCCGAATTTCGAGATCGAACGGACATTGGCCAGCGACGGAAGCCCGCTGATTGATTGCTCAACCGGAAACGTAATCTGCCGCTCAATTTCTTCTGGTCCGAGTGCGGGGGCTACGGTGTTTACTTGGACTTGAATGGGGGTCGTATCGGGGAAGGCGTCGATATTGAGATGGCTGACAGCGATTAGACCCCACACGACAAAGCCAAGCGTCAGGCCCAGCACGAGCAACCTGCGACGTAGCGACCAATTGATGATCCAGTTCAGCATTTGACGAGTCTCTCTATTGGTCAGTCATCCGTACAGCCCGCGCCGAGATTGCTCTTGAGAATCTCTGATTTCAGAACATGGCTGCCCGCGGTCGCGACGATTTCGCCGGGCAGGAGTCCGACGAGCACTTCGGTGTAATGTGAATCTCTCTCGCCCAGTTGGACCTTGCGGGTTTGAAAGATGTCGTCCGTCAACCGCACAAATACGACGTGGCAGCACCCTTCCCACTGTATTGCTTCGTTGGGAACCGCGATCGCGTTCTGTGATTCGCGAACGATCACGCTCGCGCGGCCAAACGTCGAAGCGCGCAACTGGCCGCTGTTGTTGTCCACCTCAGCTCGCACTTTGACGGTGCGCGTCTGATCATCGACTTCCGTGCTGATCCACGTCACCGTTCCACGAACGTTCGCGTCGTTGCGCTCGGGCTGGAACTGTACGGTTTGACCAAGGGCGACTCTTCCGATTTGCGCTTGCGGAAGATCGATGAGTAACCACATTCGTCGCGGATCGGTAATCGTAAACAGCGGTTTGGACGCCTCGACGACTGCGCCAGCCACGATATTCTTTTGAATAATGATTCCGTCTAGCGGTGAAACGAGGGGAACTATATTCGCGGACGGGCTACCGCCATCAAGTGATGATTTGACATTCTCGGGCAAGCCCAGCAGTTGCAATTCTCGCTCATCGAGCGTTCCGGCCATTTCAATTGGAACCGTCAGCCCAAGATTGATCAGCGCCTGACGGGCGTTGAACGCGCGGATTTCTGATTCGCGAAGGGCCGCTTGCACCTCCTGAAACTCGGCGACCGCGCTGATCTTTTGGGCCAAAAGCCCCTTGATTCGCTCGACGGTCTGACTGCGCACGTCACGCTGGGCAATAGCGGTCAATAGTTCGGCCTTTAAGCGCCCAACCTCTGCGGCGTCAACGAGTGCCAGCACGTCGTTCTTTTGAACGGGCTGTCCGAGCTCTTTGTCAACCCGCCACACGACTCCTGGCAGGCGCGAAGCAACATGCGCCAGTCGGGTTTGGTCATATTGTGTTTCCGCGTTCCCGACGATCTTATTTGACATCGGCCGTTCGATTACCTCGCCCAGTCGCACTCCCGCCTTTTTCACCGACTCGGCAGATGCGAACTGAACGCGCAAGGCGTGAGTTTGACAGGTTGAGGGATCTTTGGCGGGCTTGCTAAGCGCGCTACCCTCGGGCTGCGCGACTTTGGGACTTGATTCCGACTCCGGGAGTTTCCCTTTGACGGCGATTTCGGGATGGCACAGCGTGCAGCCGGACTCGGGCACGCCGTGCTCCTTGCACCAGTCGCCGGCAATGCCCTTGGTCAGTATTTCGGGGTGGCAGATTGAGCAACGTGATTCGGCTACGCCGTGTTCCTTGCACCAGTCGTTGGCGGCTTCGCCCGTAAGCTCCGGATGACATTTGATGCAGCGCGATTCGGGAACGCCGTGCTCTACGCACCAGTCCTCCGGCTTGGCCGTAGGCGGTGAACCAAACAATGATGCGAACTTCGGAGCCCGCCAATCGTTCTTGTGCCCCCAAGCGGCAACGCCGCTGAGGACAAGAAGAACAAACACCGTAGGCAAAGAACGCAGTAACCACTGGATAGTATCGCTGGCACCGGAACGCCGAATAGTAGGTCCGGCCGCGCCGCGACCAGTGGAATGTGGCGCTGCCGGCTCAGAATGATCGCTGTGTTCCTTGGGCATATTCTTGATCTCCGCATCAGATCGGGACGTCGGCGAGCCCGCCACGATTTGAACCCACCAATGAGTTAATCAATCTGAAGGACTGATCTCAGAACGCCAGCCGGTTGCGCCGACGCAAATGCAATCAAATGCGAGCCGACGGCTCGCCGGCGCAAATAGTCAGAATTGAAAAAGCAGGATCAGATCAGAAGTGGAAGGACGAGATCTTCGCCAGGCGATAGGCTAATGCGGAAGGTCTCGATTGCGAGACACCGCGATCGAAGTGCGATCAGATTAAGGGGCTTGGCTATAGAGGCTTCAAAGGCTGGAGGCTCGATTTCAGGGAGCGAATTGCCCTTTGAAAGTTGAACTGCGTCACCGGAGCAAAAACAGGGGTCTCTGGGCGACTCGCTCGGCGCGCTGGGTGCCTCCCGTTTCGAATCGTGCGGACAGCTGCAGCGATGTTGAGGGGCAGCTTCATTCGCCGCAGCCGCCGCGAATACGCAAAGGCTTGGGCAAACAAGGCCCACCCAAAAAACGAGGCACCAGGATAGAACGGAACGCGCCATGATTCTCCTGATGTTATCGAGCAAACGCGAGCATGTCTAGCGCACCAAATTCTGACGGGCCCCGGCGTTGACCCTTCGGAGCCGAATTCCGTTCAGTAACACCACGAAACTGGCTCCTACGTCCGCTATCACGGCGAGCCAAAGCGTGGCGGCGCCAGCCATTGCCAGCGCGAAGAACACGGCCTTTGTGCCAATTGCAATGGCGATATTCTGCTTCAGGATCGAAGAAGTTCGACGGCTGAGACGGATGAATGCCGGGATGGCTCGAAGGTCATCCTGCATGAGCGCCACATCGGCAGTTTCGAGGGCGGTGTCCGTGCCGGCCGCCCCCATGGCAAAGCCGATCGTGGCCTTGGCGAGCGCAGGCGCATCATTCACCCCGTCACCAACCATGCCGGCGTGTCCGTGCGTTCCAAGCAGTTCATCAATTGCAGCGAGCTTGTCCTCGGGAAGCATGTCGCCGCGGGCATCCTCGATGCCCACGGTCCGCGCGATCGCGGCGGCTGTCTTCGAATTGTCGCCCGTTAGCAGGACGGTCCGCAGTCCAAGGGCGTGCAATTCCTTCAAGGCCACGACGCTGGTTGCCCTGGTGGTGTCGGCCACCGCTAATATCCCGATGACTTCGCCTGGATCTGCAATGACAATCGCTGTCTTGCCTTGCTCCTCCAATTTGCTCAGTTCGGCTTCGATCGCCGGCGAACACACGTTTCGTTCCTCAGCGAGCCGATGGTTGCCAACGAAAAACAGTTTGCCGTCGATCGTCCCTTCGACGCCGCGACCGGTGATCGACTTGAAATCGCCAACCGGGATCAGCGGGCCGATGCTGTTTGTTTTCGAACCGTCCCACACAGCCGAGACCGCCCGTGCCACAGGATGATCGGAGTTCGCATCCAGGCTTGCCGCAATCCGAAGCACGTCATCCGCAGCGCGTCCTCCAAGAGGGACGATATCCGTCAGCTTGGGCTTGCCCTCGGTGATCGTGCCGGTCTTGTCCATTGCGACGACCCTGAGTTTCCTCCCGCCTTCCAAGTACACACCGCCCTTGACCAGGATGCCCTGCCTGGCCGCCGCTGATAGTCCGCTCACGATTGTGACGGGTGTGGAAATCACCAAAGCGCACGGGCAGGCGATCACCAATAGCACCAGCGCCTTGTAGAGCCAAGGTAATAGGGGTTGTTGAAAGAACAACCACGGGACCACTACGACCAGGACCGCCAAACCGCACACGATGGGCGTATACACGCGGGCGAAACCGTCAACGAAGCGTTGCGTCGGGGCACGGGTGCCCTGGGCTTCCTGCACCGTCCTGATGATCCGCGCGATTGTTGTTTGGTCGCGTCCACCGCTGGTGCGAAATTCTAAGAGGCCGTTGCCATTGATGGTACCCGCGAAGACGGTGTCGCCGACAGCCTTATCCACCGGAATGCTCTCGCCGGTAATGGGAGCCTGATCCACGGCTGAGGCGCCGTTGACCACAATGCCGTCGAGTGCGAGCCGCTCACCGGGCCTGACGCGAATGATCGACCCCGCTTCGACCTCGCTTGCAGCGTCCTCCTGCCATGAACCATCGGGTTGCCTGACCGCCGCGACTTCGGGTGCCATTTCCATTAGCGACTGAATAGATTTCCGCGCGCGGTCGAGCGAATAGGCTTCAATCAGCTCCGCCACCGCGAAGAGGAAGACCACGACGGCCGCTTCGGGCCATTCGCCGATCGCACAGGCGCCGAATACTGCGACCGTCATGAGGAAATTGATGTTGAGCGTGAGAGATCTGAGGGCGAGCAAACCCCTGCGGATGGTCGGAAGGCCGCCCAATAGTATGGATGCCGCCGCCATCCCGATGACCAGCGCGGAGGTATCATTGCGCGTAGTCCAGGCCAAGACCTCAGCGGCGAAAGCCGCGAGGCCGGACAATCCAAGGAAAATCAGATTACGGCGCGACGCAACGGCCGATGACGCTGGGTCGGCAGAAGGCTTGCCTGCATCTGCAATGGAGGGCGTTAACCCGACTCGCCGAATCGCGGCCTCGATGGCCCCAGGCTCGACTTTGTCATGCGTGACTTCCACCTGCCGGTTTACGATATTACATTCGATGGCGCGTACGCCTGGAACGGCTTTCAAACTCTTTCGAACAAGTGCTTCCTCCGCCGCACAATCAAGCTCCTTGATATGAATCGTCATCTTGTCCATATATAGCGAAACTTCTATGATTGCCTACTTGCTTTGGTAGAGCCAGAAAAAGATCACCATTAGACAAACGGCATCGAAGACTATCATAAGGCTCAAGTCATCCATGGGAACATAGAAGTGGCCATACGTAGAATAGTGCATCATGGCCCTGCGCATAACGACCCACGTATAAAACAGAGCACCCAGAGTCGGGAGGCCCATGCAGATGGCCAAGTCCCGCAAATCAGCTTTCCGGGTCGGACGTGAATCACGCCCGACGCGGCGCTGGATCTTCTTACGGCTTGGCCTTTTCCTTCCCATGATCGTGCCCGTCATGCTTGTGATAGTCGTCTTTGTGATCGCCATGCGACTAGCACTCGCCATGTCCAACGCAGCAATGGGTTTAGCCCTCCCAACTCCATCGCTTCTGATCTCAACTGCCCGGTAATCCGGCCGATTCCTAGCCGCCAAGCTGCCTTGACCCCAAAGAGCCAATTCCATATCGGGTCTACTAACGAATGACAACCGGCGTTGTCTATTTGAGTATGCATGCTGTCTTCGACCTGCGGTAGCGCCGCGTGGCGGCAAGTCGAACAGATGCCAGTTAGGAGTGCTCTATGAGAGTGCAATTGGGAGTCGGATTTCTCGCAGGAATCGTCGTCCTCGCCTCTGGCCCGGTCAATTCCCGCGTAGAGGCCCAATGCCAGAGTGGTAATTCCAACGGGAGCGGTTATTACTCGGGCGGCGGATATCAAGTCAGCGGCGGGTATTGCGCTTCGCGACCCACCCACTACGCGCCGCAGACATATTACGCTCCGCAAACCTACTATTCCCCGCCCCTTCAGTACCTTTCGCAGCCAACCTACGGGTCCTCCTCGTACAGCCGTGGGCGTGGTCATGGACACCACGGCGGGCACGACTCGTGGAACCGGAATCGCGACCGACATCATGACCGCGGACACCGGCATTCGCGACATAGTGGAGGGCATCACGGCCGTGGCCGTCATTGAATGCCTGCCTGTGACGAAAGTACTAGAGCGCACGCCTGTCGCCACGGGAGTGGCGGCGGGCTGCGTTTGAAAGATTAGGATTCTTGGATTCGCTTTGTACATGCAATTCAATCGATGGTGACCGTGTGACCCGAACAGCAATCGGTCACGGTGCAAAACACCCAATCTTTTTTTCCCTGCCAGCGAATCGAAGCGGGCTAATCGGTCATCGCTTAAGATCGAATGAGCCCACGGCCTTTGTCTTCTGATTTGTTTCAACTTCCACCCACAGCTTGGCATCCGGCGTCAGGGCGGCTGGCACCTCCGCGTGCGTGTGCCAGTGATTCGGTTCCGCCGGAACCTCGATGTCCGCCTTAGCCTTGATCGAGCCCTTGGCATCCGCCGTTCCAATCCAGAAACGAACGGCCGTCACTGTCGCCGGCTTGCCCTCCGATGTCATAACCCAAACATCAATGGGCGCGTCGCCGCCGGCCTTGATCTCGCCTTTGTCACGCGACGCGCGCACGGTCAGATCGCCGATTGTCGCAGTGCCGAGTTCCACAACAGCTCCACCATGTCCGGGTTGCGCGTCCCCTTTTGGGGCAACGTTCGGTTTTTCGCCGTCATGAGCGTGCCCGTCCCCATCCTTGTGCGCTGGTGGGGGCGTCGAGGCCGCCGGTGGATTGTTGGAAGGCGACGACTTGTCACATCCGACCATCAGGCCGATTCCGCAAAGCATTGCGAACAACATCAGTTTCATAGGTCAAGCTCCTTTCAAGGTTTCAGGTTCTTCAGGCCGCCCGATCGCATCGAGCAAGCGATTCACAACGCCGGGCGTGGACGGTCCATCGCCCGTCTGTTTGAGTCTAAATACGAGTGCGTAGCCTGCGGGCACGACGACGAGATTAAGAAACGTGGACGAAACCAGGCCGCCGAGGACCACGATCGCCAGCGGTGCGAGCAGTTCGCTGCCCGGTTCGCCTTTGGCCATCGCAATCGGCAGCAGGCCCAGGGCCGCACATAGCGCCGTCATCAGAATGGGCACCAGCCGCTCCATCGAGCCTTGAATGATGGCTTCTCCGAGGCTCTTCTTTTCCAATTCCATGAGATGGTGGTAGTGATTGACGAGTAGAATGCCGTTTCGCACTGCAATGCCGAAGAGGGTGATGAAGCCGACCAGGCTTGCGATGGACATCACCGGTGCTTCGTACGCGATTTTCGACAAGCCGAACAATGAAAGTGTGTTGCCGAAGGGCCGTGCGGTCTCCGTGAAATAGACGGCGATGATGCCGCCGATGGTCGCCAGGGGCAGGTTCAGCATCACCAGCACTGCCACGCGCAGCGAGCCGGTGGAGAGGTGGAGCAGCATGAGCATGAGTACCAGCACGCCCATGCCAGTCACGAGAATCGTGCGCGACGCCGATTGCTGGGCCTCGAATTGTCCGCCGTAGTGGACGCTGTAGCCGGCCCGCTGCACGATCGGATCGACGCGGGTCTGCACCTGGGCGACGAGGTCGCCGAGGTTGAAGCCTTCGGCCACGTTGCAGGAAATGACGGCTTTGCGCCGGGCACTCTCGCGGGCAATGATGTTGGGCGTTCGCTGCGGCCCAATGTCGGCCACTTGCGCAAGTCGCACCGTGGCGCCGCCGACGCCACGGAGTCGCAGGTTCTTCAGTTGCTCGATGCTCTCCCGTTCCTCCGGAGCAAGCCGAACCACGAGGTCATATCGACGTACGCCTTGATTGATGCCGGTGATGATTTCGCCATAGATCGCCTGTTGAACCTGCTCGGCCGCGCTGGCAGGTGTCAGTCCCACGGCGGCGAGGTCTTGATGGCGATAGTTGATCGGCACCGACGCGACCGTGACTTCGCGGTTGGCGGCGACATCGCGGGCGCCGGGCAGTTTTTTGAGTTCTGTCTCGATCTCCTTCGCAAGCTGGCGGAGCACCGAGAGATCTTCGCCATACACATTGATGGCGATCGCGGCTGGCGTACCCGAGAGGATGTGCGAAAGCCGATGTTCGATCGGCTGACCGATGGTCGTGGTCACGCCGGGGACATCCGCAAGGATCGCGTCGATCTGCTTTCGGACCTCCTCCTTGGAAAATCCCTCACCTGCGGTCACTTCGATTTCAGAACTGCTCGGCGGTTCGGCATGTTCGTCGCGTTCGGCGCGACCGGTTCGGCGCGTGACACTCTCGACGCCGGGAATCTGCGTGAGGCGCTCTTCTATTCCGCGAGCAACGCGATTGCTTTCGATCAAGGACGTGCCCGGAGGAGCGAAGAGAAAGACGGTAAAGGTGCCCTCATTGAATGAGGGAAGGAAACTCGTTCCGAAGGTGGTGGCGAGCAAGATCGAAAGTGCAGTCGCTATGCCGGCCAGTGTCAGCACAAGTCCCCGACGGCGAATGGACCAGCGCAGGCTCGGCTCGTACAAGCGCTTCAGCCAGCGAACCAGAAAGCCATCCTGATGCTTGCCGCCCAATCGTCCGCGTAAGAGCAGCTTGCACATGGCGGGCGTTAACGTCAACGCGACGATGAGCGAGGCGAGGATCGACACGATGTAGGTGATTCCCAGGGGGCGAAAGAACCGACCCTCAAGACCTCCCAGAAAGAGAAGCGGCACAAAGACCATGCAGATGATGATCGTGGCAAAGACGACCGAACTGCGAATCTCGTTGCTCGCGTCGTAGATGACTTGAACAAAGGGCTTTTGCTCGGCCTCGGGCAGATGGCTGTTTTCGCGCAGCCGTCTGAATACATTTTCCACGTCGATGATGGCGTCATCCACCAGTTCACCGATGGCGACCGCCAACCCGCCCAACGTCATGACGTTGATCGACAGGTCGAATATCCACAAAATCAGGATGGCAAACGCGAGCGACATCGGCAACGCGGTCAGGGTGATGATCGTGGTGCGTGCATTCAGAAGGAACAGTATGAGCACGATGGCGACGATGATGCCCGCGTCGCGCATGACCGTGACGACGTTGTGGACCGAGCGCTCGATAAAGTGCGATTGTCGAAAGACGTCGCGATTCAGGATGATGCCCGAGGGCAGGGTTTTCTCGACCTCATCGAGAATCCGGTCCAACTCCTTTGTCAGCAGCAGCGTGTTGGTCCCCGGTGATTTTTGGATACTCATGACAACGGCGTCAACCGCACGATCCGCCGCCGTTCCGCGCTTTGGTGCTGCCCCAAGTTGAACATCCGCAACCTGACCGATCAGGACCGGCGCTCCGTTGTGGAAACGGATCATTGTGTTTTTGATATCGTCGACGCTTTGGACACGGGCGGTCTGTCGAATAGGAAGCTCAAGCCGGTCGACGTTAGGCAGGTAGCCGGCGCTGGCGGTGCTGTGCGCCGAGCGAGCCGCCTCTACAACCTCTCGAATCGTCAGGCCGTACAGCGCGAGCCGATCCTGGTGAACATTGACCTGGTATTCGGGCAGTTCACCGCCGATGGCAATGACCTGGGCGATGCCGGGTATGGCGAGGAGGCGGTTGCGAAGATCAAACTCGGCGTAGGATCGCAGGTCGAGCGGACTCACACTTTTGTTGGGCGATGAGAGCGCCAGCAGCATGATCTCGCCGGTGATCGATGTGACCGGCGTAATTTCCGCGTGCGCGCCGGGCGGCAGCAGCTCGCGCACGGATGCCAGTCGCTCCGCCACCAACTGCCGCGCCCGGTAGATTTCCTGCCCCCAGTCGAACTCGACCCAGATGAGCGACAGGCCGATGGCGCTTGAGCTGCGCACGCGGCGCACGCCGGGCAGACCGTTGACCGAGGTCTCCATCGGAAATGTTACATACTGCTCGACCTCGTCCGCGGAGAAGCCGCCGGCCTCGGTCAGGACCACGACGGTCGGCGCATTCAATTCGGGAAACACATCCACCGGTAATCGTGGAATCTGATACCCGACGAAGGCAAGCAACAGGCCCGACGCGATAACCATGAGTCCGGCGTACTTCAGCGAAAATGCGATCAGTCTTTGGAGCATTACTTTTTGTCCTCTTCGCCGTGAAAAGACCCGTCGGCATGGAAGTGACCGCCTTTTTCCGCACTGCCCGATGTGGCGATCATGAGCTGATAAACACCGTCGAGAACGACCTCGTCGCCTTCCATGACTCCGCTGTTCACGACGATCCAGCGACCGTCGTTTACGCCGAGGTCCGCCTCCATGCGAATGACCTTGTCCGGGTCTGCGGGGTCGCGGCGAAAAATGATTTTCTTGAGACCATCCTGAATGACGCTTGAGAGCGGAATCGCCAGCTCAGGCTGCCCGCCTGCCGTGACGACTTCGAGGTGTGCCGAAACGCCGGGACGTGCCCACTGTGCCAAGCGAGTGGGAACGGCGATCAGCTCGACGGAGCGTTCCTGTGCGTCGGCGACAAGACCAATGGTCATCGCCGCATCCATCATGTCGCCGAGTCCCATCGTGCCACCCGAGGGCGGGACAATGCGGGCCGGCAGGCCGCTTCGCAATCGGCCTAGGTCGCTCTGCATCGCCGATGCCCGGAACCGAAGTCGCTCCGGTTCAATCGTTGCGACCACAAGACTTCCGATCGAGGCCCAGGCCCCATTGGTTAGCTCGACCGAAAAAACGACGCCGGGCGTTGTTGCCTTGACGTCGATTTCATTGATGTCCCGCCAACGGGGCGCCGGCTGTGTTGTGGGAACGCCACTTTCCGGATCGGCATCCGTGGTGGTGTGCAGATGCTGATCAAGATCGTAGGGTGCTGATAGGTCGGCCTCGCTGATTCCGAGCAGCGTCGATGCCGTTGACAGCAGGAGCCTGAGTCGGGAATGAGCCGCGTCATGGTCGGCTCGCGCAGTGACGCTTTGGGCTTCCAGCTCCGCTTTCGTTTTGAGTACCTCGGCCAAGTCAGCCCGTTTTGATGCGAGCGTATTCTGGATGCCGGTCACCTCATCTACGCTTACGACCCCCGATGCCGAGTTCTGTTCGACTTGCTGGACTCGCTTTTCCCAAAGTACCACTCCCTGACGGAGAATCTCCTCATGGTTGCGGTGTGCCGTCAGCAACGAGGGGAGCGAAGCAACGCGGGCTTCGGCTTGATGGATGACCGCGATGGCCTCATTCATTTTCTGTTGTAGTTCGCGCCATTCCGGGGAGGCCAGCCGATAGAGTGGTGTTCCCGGCGTGACAGGGTCGAATTGCTTGACCTGTAGCTCGACCCGGCCCGCGAGCATGGTTCGATATTCGCGCCGCGCCTGGGGTTGAAGTTCAAATTGCCCCGGCACACGTACCGTCTGTGCCACTGACCGCGACTCCACCTTTGCGAACGAGATGCCCAAATTTCTCCGAACTGTTTGGGATACGTCGACTCGATTGGTCGCCGCGGCCTCGTCCGCATGTTCATCACCCTTTGAGCCGGAGGCCGCGGGGGGGCCACCGCGGTCGCAATGAATCGAGGACAAAAGAATGATGTTCAACATCAGGAACTTGAGCTTATGGTTGTGCATCTTGAGTCTCCAGGCCGCGAACGATTCCTTGAGAGGCGGCTTTCATATTTCACCGACTAAAACAAAAAGGCTGCCAGCAGCGCTCGGGCGAAGTCACCGGCAATTGCAATGGCACCCATTACGAGGTCCGATGGGAGAGTCTCCGCGTCACTGCCCGTTGCCTGTTGATCGGGCAGGCAGCCAGACGCGACGGTGAGCAAGCCGACGAGTGCCAGGATGCCGAGGTGCCCCCGTGTCATTCGAATTCGAATTTGCGTTTTCATTGTTGATCCTCCGAGCGAACCGATATCGCCCTGACCTCAAGTAGTTGCGATGCGACAGGTTGTGATGTCGAGATGGGTTGGGAAGAGGGGGCAGGTTGGACAGCAATCACCGACATCGGACGTCCCACGACCAATTCCACGTCGGCCAGCGCAACGGCAGCGCTTTGTTGCGCCGTGACGGCAAGCCGCCGAGTTGCGAGCAGACTTCGCTGGGCCTCCAACACCAATAGAATGGACGTATTTCCAGATTTGTAAGAAAGGGTTCCGAGTTCGAGATTCTTTTGCGCCTGCGGCAGAATTTTGTCTTGATAAAAATGTGCCAGCGTCGCAAATGTCGTGGCCTGGTCCAGTGCGCGACGCGTCTCTTGAACGATCAGCCGATCGAGCGCAATCAGTTCCTTGAACGCCGCCTCGTAGGCATACCGGGCTTTGGCGATTTGGGCCTGGTTTTGATCGAATATGGGCAGTGTCAGGGTCAGGGCCGGGCCGAAGATTGTGTCGATCTCCTGCCGGCGCTCCGCATCTCGCTGTCCACGGGATTGGATTTCGGGGGCCGTGAGCTGGCCGGCGGCGATACTAGCGCGGGCCGTGTCCGCGAGGACATCCCGCCCCGGCAAGGCGCGCCGCTCGCTACGTTCGAGGTAGCCTCCGATCGAGACATCTGGAAAGATCTTTGCATACTCCTCCGTGACGCGCTGTCTGCCCGCATCGACGGCGGCGCGTGAAGCCTTGAGATCGAGTCGCGATGAACGGGCAAGTTCGACCACGGAATCTTCGTTCAGGGCGGAGATTGACGCCGTGGGCAACGGATCGATGAGTTTCAATTCGTTAGCAGACAGCGTCAGCCCAAGCAGGACCGCTAACCGACGGCGCGCGTTCGCCGCATCGAGCCGCGCTGTCTGAACGTCGAGTTCATTGGTGAGCACCGTGCCCCGTGCAAGGTTGACATCCAATTCACCGATTGTGCCAGCCTTTTGTCTGGCCAAAGTCGTCTCAAGCAACCCGTTGGCCAGCGTGAGGTTGGCTTCGGCAATTTCTAGATTGCGCTCTGTGCCGACCGAAACGTAGTAGGCGACCTTTGACTCAACAACCAGTCTCGCCGCCTGTTGTGCCAGCGAGAGGACTTCCTGATCGAGTTTCGCCTGAGCAATGCGTTTACGAATCGGGATCTGCCACAAATCGACAATGTTCTGCGCGAGCGTGCCCTGGATGTTGCTTCGGCCGCCGCCTTCGGGGAAGGCGAACGACATTGCCAGGGATGGATTTGAGAACAAGCCCGATTGCACGAAGTCGGCCCGCGACATGCCAACCCTGAAAAATCCCGCCTGCATCGACGAGTTGTTCAGCAATGCCAGTCTGACGGCATCTTCGAGCGTAAGACCGCCGTCAAGCAGATGGTCCACCTGCTCCGCGATCACGGCCTCATCGCCGGGCCGATAGGACGCATCCTGGCCCGTGGCCTCCCGGATGTTCTGATTGGTGCGTTCATAATCGGCCTGCGGTTTAACCTGGGCGCAACCGACCAGAAGCGACCCCAGCGCAAGAGCGCAAGCCGTGGAAACATATTTCATGGCGCAATCTCGTTGGGTTAGACGGCGACTACAAAAAATGACTCTTGTCTAAAATAGTTGCGTAGCGTGGAAGGCCGGAATGGCCCAATTCAAGTCAAAGGCAGATTTGCCGAGGGGGGAGAATCAAATCAGAAGTGGAAGGCAGACGCCGCATTCAGGCGGGGACAGGCTAAACGTGAAGGATGAGAGGTCGCCAGGGCAGGAAAAAACAATCGCATTAAGTGAAGTTGGCTGGGCTGCGGTCGCGAAAACAGCCACATCCTCTAGGCCGTCCAAGGCGACGGAGCTGACTCTGGGCCCCGACGTGCTCTTGACTGCGAAAGTGCAGGGGTCCGCCGCACACCCTTCTTCGTGGCCGCACCCGCCATCCTTTTCGTTGTGGCCATCGTGGTCGGAGGAAGTATCCGAATGCGTTGCATCGCAGGGATGCACGAGTAGCCCGCCTTTGCAGAGCGAAGGCGCCACCATGGCCAGGGTCAACGAGATGATGAGGGGCAGGGAACGCATGATCCGGGTCATGGTAGTCTCGATAGCCGCTATACGTCAATAGTCCACCAACGTTAATCGGCAACCGGCGCTTAGTGGTGAACGTGGCATGCGCGATTACCCTGAGATTACGGATCGGGAGGCTTTTTCCCGGACGGCTCCGCCTTGAACTTACATATCTGTTTCCGGTGCGGCGAACGTCGGGGATCCAGGAGACGGGAAAGCCGGGTCGGCATTCCTTCGCCCTTGGTCAGTACAAATACGCTTGGATTGCAATCGTGGTTTGAAAGGGTCGGATCCTGATTTAGTCGCCACATCGTTCTTGGGCAATGACACGCTTTTTACATTCTCTGAGCCCACCGACTCCGGACCGATCCGGCAGGAAGGGCATGTCGAGTGGTCATTTTCTGTCCTCATCGGCCGCCGCCGTCGGGGGCCCCCACGGAGTGAGCCCCAACGACGACGGCCGAATACGGCAGACCTAGACGGACTGAGATTGTTTGAGTGCCGTCAGCCCGGCAAGTCCGGGAAGGCCCTGTCCCACACCCAGCTGCTTGAGCACAGAATCCAGAATGACATGGGTGGGCACGGGTGCAATTGGGCCGGCACGCGGTTCGCGGTCATTGCTACACTGGGTGGTGCGAAACGGCGTCCTCATGCCCGCCATGCGTCGACAGGCCAGGTCCTCGTCCTCCAGGCAGAGATGGGCCCACAGTCCGCGCCGCACAATGCTCGCGAAGAGTCCGGGTGGATTGCGTGTCCCCACCCGCAGCGCCCGGGCGGCAGCCGCGAAGAATCGAAGCCGGGCCGCCTCACCGCCCGGCGACAGGCCGCGGCGTTGCGCTTGGGCGAACAAGCGCTCCAGTCGATTCGCATCGCGTAGGTCGATGGCGAGGACATGATTCAGGTTGGGTGGGGGCTCCTGGCTAACACCAGCCCGGCCCCCGGCGGGCGGTTTCTGGTGGATCATTCTCATAGAGAGTTTTCGGTGTATTCCTGGGGGTGGTGTTTCGGGGGGTGAAACCGGCTGAGGGGGTGGTGGTTTGGCACGTTTGGGCTCCTGTCTGAATTCCCACGCCAACTGGATTGTCACCGCGGCCCCCCAGCGATTCATGGCTGTCTGACTGGATGCCTCCAGGGCCAGCCAGCCGATGTGGCGCAGGTGTGATCGCGCCGCCTTGACGTTGCGAACATCCACGCCGAACGTCTCGGCGATCCACGAGGACTTGCAGCGCCCGACCGGGATGCACATGCCATTTCGATAGTAGACGCAGCGGAAGAGGTGACCCACGATGGTCGCGATCATGACCGGGCGTGACACGCCGGCCAGGAAGCGCAGGGTCCGGCGGGGCACCGGCACCTTGCGGCGATGGTTGGCGACGAGACCAACCATGCGATCCAGGTCGGGGTCACTGGCGGGGTCGACGCGCGACAGCGCGGCAGGCAGTCGAATCTGGCGCTCGGACCATTCCAACAGACCGGCCCTGGACAGCCGTCCAACCGCCGTTTGAATGGCGCCCGGATCGGCGCCGCCGACGAGTCGAAAAATCTCCTCCAACGTGTATCGGGGAAATCGACTGGGGGCAACGTCGCAACGCCTTGCCACGGCCTCGAAGCAGGCGAACCATACCCGGAGGTCATACAACCGAATAAACGCGCCTTTGTAGGCCCACCACGCGCGTATAAGTGCCATCGCCGGTATGAAGCAGAACCCGCCATCGGGCTTCGGGCGGCCATGCTGCGTTTTTCGGATGTTCCACGGTATGTTCCACGCGCGACGGGGATGTCTTTTCCAAGAGTAGCTGTCCATGTTTCAAACGCTGTTTGAGCGGACACTTTGACGGGCGTCCGTGCTGCCCGCGGGGATGCGGACCGGGCCATGAGAAACACCTCTCCTGTTCAGCGTGAAATGGGTTTGACAGCGCGGGTCGACGTGCGCTACCGTGAGCGTGCGAGGTTCAGGTAGCTTGCAGGTCGCGACAGCTGTCGCCGATCTCAAGTTGTAAACAGGGCGACCCAAGTGGTCGCTCTTTTTGTTTCCGGCTCAGCTCGTCTCCCCGATAGTCCTCCTTTGTCTTGATCCCACCACCGACCGATGATTTGAGTCGATTCATCGGCCGCGGGATTCCATTCAGTTGCATACCCCATTCGCCGGCCGTCTGACAAGACGGCAATCCTGCCTTGCACCGCTGCCTTCCGGCGGGCCGGAGGCCCGGGGCGCGGGGCAGCCCGCAGGCCGGCCTGCGGGCCGGCGGACCCGTCCGATTGCAACTCCTCTTTTGTATTAATGAGCCCTTGTGCGCCGAGCCCGCATGTGAGCAGACTGGCCCATGCGGGACAGGCGGCGCGCGGGGATGCCGGCAGGCCGGGGATCAGGCGGTCACATGCACCCGTCCACGCACACACTGGGGGAAAACAAATATGCCTAATTCAACGAATCGCGGCGTGGTCATCGCCGTCGGGAATCAAAAAGGCGGCGTCGGAAAATCGACCAACACCGTCCATCTGGCCGCGGCCCTGGGACAGCGGGGATTCCACTGCCTCATCCTGGACCTCGACCCGGCGGCCGGATCCACGAAACACCTTGGCATCCACGCCGACAGCTTCGCCGGGACCCTCGAACTCCTGACCACCGACGAATCGGTCGAGACCCTGGCGATCTCCGACAACCTGCCAACGGGTGTGCATGTCGTGCCGTCACGGCCGCAGTTGAGTGAGATTGATACGCTCGTCTCGAAGTACGTCGATCGGACCCGAATCCTGGATCGGGCCATGGCCGAGGCGCGGGCGCGGTACGACTTCGTGTTCCTGGACACCGGTCCGGCCGCCGCCTTTACCACAACCGTCGCGGCCTATTCGTCGGCCGAGTGGTTTCTGCTCTCGGCCTTTCCGCACCCGCTCTCGCTCGGCGGATTGACCGAGGCCTTCAACGACATCGCCGATGTCCGCCGGCACCGCAACCCGGAACTGGAAATTCTGGGCGTGGTGTTTTCCAGCGTGGATGCCCGGGCCACGCGGCTTCGCACCCAGCTTGAAAACGTGGTCAATGAGGCGCTGCCGGGCCGGCGGTTCCAGACCTGGATCGCGCAGGCGGTCATCGTGCCCGAGGTCTCGGGCCAGGGCAGGACGCTTTTTCAGTTGCCCCGCTTCGAGACCATCCCGGTCGCCTGCCAGTACCTGCGGCTCTCGATCGAGTTGGAGCATCGCGTTCGACATCGCGCGGCGTTCATTGCCGGGACCCTCGCGCCGCCGAATCTCGACGCGGCACAAAATCCACCCGAGGCGCAGCCGATGGCTACGCTCGCCTGTGCGGTCAACCAATAGACGGAGGGACATGGCCAAGTCACTTGCAACACCTCCGCCCTCGTCATCAGTCGTCCGGCTGCTGGACCTCAGCGCCGCGGCCCGCGCCGTGGCCATCAACACAGCACCATCCGAACCGATGGCCAAACGCGTCGATGTGTCGCCCGAGCTGACCGAGGCGGAAGCGCCCATCCAACCCGTGCCGCCCGTTCCGGAGAAAGCTCACGTCAAGCGTGAAGTGGTCCTGACGGCGGAGACGGACGCGGTGTTTTCCAGGTTGGTTGAACTCTACCGCCGCTCGACCGGCACCAAGCTGACGGCCAGCCACGTGGCCCGGGCCATGCTGAAGGGCGCCGACCACTGCATGCACCACCTTGAACGCGAGGCCCGCCGCATCGGGCCGACCAGGCTGCCCTCCAACGCGCGGGGACGGGAGTTGGAGCGGGCGCGCTTCGAGGCCCGGCTCGCCGATGCCTTCATCGCCGGGATTCGTTTTGCGCCGGCCCTGGAACGCGAATCTTGATGCTGGGGGCGCAGCGTGTGGGTTTGGGGTGTCTTGGCATGGAGCGCAGCTTGCGCCCGGTCGCTGCGTGCGGCCTGAATGGGTCCTTTCGGCGGTGTCGTGAGTGATTCGGGTCCGATCACGGGAGCAGGTCCCGGGGGCGCACCCCGAGGGCCTTGGCGAGCCTGGCGATGTTCACCACCGCGACGTTGCGTTCGCCCCGTTCGATGCCGCCGATGTAGTTGCGGTGCAGGCCGCTCTTGAAGCCCAGTTCCTCCTGCGAGAGGCCCGCCTTCTCGCGCAGCTTGCGCACCCGCCGGCCGACCTCGTGTTTGATTTCCTTTGCGTCCATGGCTTGACATCACACTTTTAAGTGTTATTCTTATCTACACACGATGAGTGTGATTCACCAGGGGGTGCGTCAGCCGGAGTCGGGATCATGAATCAAGACCCGCCGCTCGTAACGATAGTGCTGAAGGCCCCGGGCGCCCCGCACCATCCAGAGCGACCAGAACGCCACCCAGGCCCCGAACCCCGCAAACTCCGGCGAGGTCGTGTGGCCGGCCGGCCAGAGGAACACCACCGCACAATGGAGCAGCGCGAGGGAGATCGCCAGTGTCCCGTTGATCGCCGTCACCCCGGTCCGACCGCCCACGGCCCGACCGGTCTCGGGGCGTCGCGATTGGAAGGCCAGCAATTCCACCCGGGCCAGGCCATTCACGCGTTGTTCAATCTCGTCAATGCGGCGGAGCAGGTCCTCCTTCGACCGGGCATGCCCGACCATCGCCGAGAAGATCACGCCCATGAGCACCGGCAATCCCCAGAGCAGGAGTTTCGCGGTCGGCGCATCCAGGGCGTGGATCGCGGTCAGGACCCCGGTCAGCAGGCCGCCGGAGACAAACAGGCGGCGATCGGCCGCGGTCAGGCGCCACTGCAGCAGTTCATACAGCACGGCGTACTCCTGCAGCAGGATGTCGATTTGTTGACTCTCGGTGAGCGGGCTCGGCTTCGACTTCATGGGAGACGACCTGACCCACCAGAGGTAGCAGAACCCGGCGGATGCGTAAACCCACAAGTGTCATTTGGAAAGGAGCCTTGCGATGTTGGCGATTCAGGATGCATGTCCGGCGTTCGAGGTGTTGGCGGGACAACCCAGGGATCGGCCCGGCACCTGGCACGCGGCCCTGGCCAGGGCGTTTGAAATGGGCCAGGCGTTGCATGCGCGATTGACGGCCGAGCTTCGCGCCGGGCGGCTGGACTGGCCGGCCTTCCTGCGAGGCACCTTGTCGCCGGAGGCCGCCGCGGTCCAGCGGGACTTCCAGCGCGACTACCCGATGGAGTTGCAATCGCCCTTCGAGGGGGTGGACACGGTCGCCGGGGCCGTGTGGCGGGGTAGCGCCCTGTTCGAGGCCGACCGCGACGATGCCCTGATGAAGCTGCGCTTCGAGACCGGCTCCCATGAACTGCCGCTTCACGTCCATGAACATTCCGACCGGGTCATCCTCGTCCTGAAAGGAAGTGGTCAGTTTCATTTCACGACGCAGGCGTTGGACTCGTTTGACGGTCGCGATGTGAAGTCCCTGACCGTGGAGCCGGGCAGCGTGTTGGTCTTCACCCGCCGGCTTCTGCACACCTTCAGCGCCCCGGTCGAGCCGCTCTACCTGCTGTCCTATCACGCCCCCTTCATTCCGCTCGAAGACCCGCGTCAATACACCTTGCCCGAGGTTCACTGGATCCCGCCGGTGGACGCCTTCGATGCCTGACCAATGACCGCAGGGTGGGGCGCGCCGTCGTGGCGCGGGATGGCGATTCGGTCGGCATCCGATCCCTCCATTGTCGGCGTCAGCGTGGCCCTCGCGTGGCTCACGCACGGCGACCGCACACGAGTCCATGCAAAGACCATAACCCACTGTGGGCATGTCGCGACGGCGCGGCCGTTGCGCGTCGACGGGAAAATGAAGGGGGGAAATGGTCGCATACCAACAACAGGAGTTCACGTGGTCCGATGACCCAAAGGGTGCCGGCACGCTCGATGTCCCACCCGTCTCGACTGTCGCAACACAGACATTTGTATCCGAATCAGAACTTGCCCCACCCAAGGTGCCCTCATTCACGGAAGTGCCGATCGCGTCTCCGTTGTCATCGGCCCTCGAACAGGGCGCCTTCGGCAGGACCACCGCCGGCCCCCATGAACCGGACGGAGAAGAAGTCCAGTCCATCACCGCCGAGGTGGCCAGGAACATGACGGTCCTGTTGGCCGACCTTCAATCGGTCGAGGATGCCATCCGAACGGGCGAGGACCCGCGGACTGGCAAGGTGCCCCGGACACCCGAGGCACAGGCCCGACTCCATGCGTATCTCGAACGCGAAGCGCCGCAACTGGCCGCGGCCTATCGCGAAACCCGCGCCGCATACGCCAACGCCTTCGGGGAGGATGCGGCCCACGCGCTGGACCTCTGGGTTCGCAAGACCGTGGCCGATTGCACGATCGCGCCGGGCCATCGCTACGACCCCGGCCATCCGTGGCATTACTACCACGAAGGCGACGATGCGCCACCCATCGCGGTGGAGGACATCGAACCGGATCCCGAATCGGGGCGGTTTCTGGAACGCGACCTGCCCAGGAACCGGGCGAAACGCACGGCCCGCATTCTGGCGCTTCTGGTCCAGGAGCGGCAGCGGGTCGACGAAGACAAACAGCGGTATCAGGACATTGTCGAACGCGGGGCCGAGGCCCTGTCGCGCTATGACCGCGAGATCGCCCACACCAGTGACGAGATGGCGCGGGCCACAGCCCTGTCCCTCAAGTACAACCACCTTCGCTGGGGACTGGGGCGACTGGCCTGGCTGGAACAGGCAGCCGGGGGGCCGAGCCTTCCGTCTTTGAGTAGCGATTCAGTGCGTGATACACCTGGGTGATGAGCAAGACACCATTGAACCACGCGCGAAGGCGACACCGGTCCGCGCGTAAGCGAACGCGCCGTCCTATTGGCCGGCGACACCGTCCCACGACGCGCATGCGCCGGCCCGCTTATCGCACCCGTGCCAGCTTGTTGTCGCGGGGCGAGGCCGCCTTCTTCGCACCGCTGTGCGCGGCGCTCGATGGCCGATACCTGGTCATGTGTAAAGTGCGGCTGGCGGACATCGTCACCTGTTCCGAAGCGGACTGGCGAAAGGGCCGGGGTGCGGCCATCGCCCAGAAGCACCTCGACTTCGTGCTGTGCGACCCTGAAACCACGCGGTTTGTCATGGCCATCGAACTGGATGACCGGTCCCACGCACGGCCGCAGCGCCGGCGGCGGGACCGCTTTGTCGACCGGGTATTGGCCGAGGCCGGCGTTCGGTTGATTCGCTTTCGGGCATCGGCCTGGTATTCCGTGGCGCGCATTCGGGAACGCATCCTCCAGCGGCTGGACGGTGGAACCAAGCCACAACGCAGGCGCATTTGAAGGCAGCATTCGGATGCCTCGTCGATTGGGTGATACCCGAAAGGGCCTACGCCGCTGCGAAGCGTGCCGGAGCCCGCCGACTCGGGACCGATCCGGCAGGTGTGTGGGACACTTGCGTGGCGGAATGTCGGCCGAATACGCCAGAAGCAAGAAAAACAGGGTCGTGAGCCTGTTGTCAGGCTTATCACGCACATTGACCGAGCATCACTTACCTCAAAAAACTGGGCCGCCAAGCCTGAAGCTTGACGGCCCTTTTACCTTCTTAGGGTTGTCGGATAGGCGTTACCACGGTGCGGCGTAGGGGAGGCCGAGTAATTGGAGTTCATCCATGACACGATGGAACCGCTCCGATCCGGACAGCGTTGGCCAATCGCTCTCCGCGCCAAGGGCTTGTTCGTCGTACCATTCGAAGAACAGTTCCCACGCAGCTTCCTCGTCAACGCCGGCGCCTTCGCCTTCCCCGGCGCCCGACATCATGCTCTCGCCCCCGCCCATGAGCGATTCTTCTTCGCATTCATCGGGGATGCCATTTTCATTATCGTCTTTACTGGTGGCGTTTGCGATATCGCATTCGTCAGGAACGTCGTTGTCATTACAGTCGAACGACGGCAGTATTGATCGCGACAAATCGCATTCATCAGGGATGCCATTTTCGTTACAGTCTTCGCTGGTCGAATCGGCAATGTCGCAATCGTCCGGAACGTCATTGCCGTTGCAGTCTTCTTCACATTCATCTGGCACGCCATTCTCGTTGCAATCGTCCGAGGCACTTGTCGAAATGTCCCACGCGTCTGGCACGTCGTTGCCGTTGCAATCGGTTTCGCATTCATCAGGGATGTCATTGGAGTTCACATCGTTGGATGTCTCCTCTGAAATATCCCAATCGTCTGGAATGCCATTGTGGTTGCAATCGACTTCGCATTCATCTGGAATGCCATTGCTGTTCACGTCATCGCTGACCAGTCCATTATCGTCGGGATCGCCTTCGTCGATATCGCACCCGTCTGGCACACCATTGTTGTTGCAGTCGAGCGATGTACCGTCCTTGATGTCTTTGGCGTCATGTATGCCATTTTCATTGCAATCCAAGTGGGCGGCCAGTGGATCGGGATCATTGGGATCGCAGCTGATTGCAAACGAAGCGGCGGCTGTGGCGCACTCGACTGGTTGACCGGCGATGATGGTATATGTGAAGCACTGGATATCACGTCCGTCAGGAAATCCATTGTTGTCCATATCCGCAGGACATACGTCATAGTAGGACGCGCACCCGTCAAGACCTTGACCCAACAGAATGTCAATAAACGGTGCCACGTCGTTGAGAGTGATAACCTCGTCGTGATTGCAATCGCCCTTGATGCAGACCTTCGGGGCATGTGTTGTCTCAATGAAGCCGCCATCAACGTGAGACAACCATACGCGAAGGCTGCCGCTGTCGTTCTCTGTCCATGCCGCCATCACTTCATGGTCTGCATACGAGACGGTGTGTTGGTTTGATTGTGCAAGGGTTCGATCAATGTCGTCCGGGTCATTAACGGGTGGATTCGGCGTCAGGTCGAACTCGTCTTCCAACAGAACGCCCTTGGGATCGAAGAACTGCGCTCGAACGCCCCATTGTCCATCACCATCGAAACGGGCATTCCAAGCGACGATAAACGATCCGAAGAACTCAAAACGATTGGTTTTGGCGACGGAGACCGTCGGGTGTACGAGGTCGGGATCGTTGCCCAATCGCCAATCGTTACTTGAATTCACGACAAATTGCTGCGATTTGAATTCAAGGTTTTGACCCTCCCGGTTGTAATACAATCGACGGGCATAGACTGAAAAAGGGTTGGCTGTGGTGCAAGTGGTCGTGGTCGGCGCACCCAATGGAGACGGGCCAATCCAACTGACCACGATATTGCCACAGTCGTCTATTGAGCAGGATGCGTGAAGCTGGTCGGAGTTCGGGATCTCTCGCCCTGGTTGATTGACGGATTTGAACTCCGCGAGCCCCTGGTTGCGGTCGATAGCGTCGATGAGAGTCCCGGTGGCGTCGTAAATGTGCAAGGCGATGTTGAGAGGCGATTCATCATCATTTGGTAATGCATGCTCTGCAAAGGCAAACACGTGAATTCCATCCCGCCTTGCCTCAAGACACCCTCGCCAGCGATCGACCTGAACTGCGCATGTTTCGCTTGGGCAGAGGGTGGTCGATCCACAACAGCGCACCTGAGTTTCATCGCTCGACCCACCTGTTTGGATTGCGCGCACCAGCCCGCGATCCGCGTCCGTTCGGAGATTGTTGGCGAATCCATAGGGCTCTTTAGTATCGCTGAGGCCGGCTGAGGGATGGCGGTCGCCCGTCCCCGTCGTCGGCGTGCTGACTTGGCCAAAATAGTTCGCAGTGAATCCAGCCGGATTTCCCAGACTGTCGAAGATCGGCGGCACGTATTCGAACGGTCGCGGCTGGATCAAAACACTTCCGGTGCCACTACTCGGCGTCGCCTGCCAGGCGGTAAAGAACCGTTCTCCAAAGGAGGGTTGCTATTCCAGCCATATGCTGGCGTGACGGTGTTGGACATCATTCGTCGTGTCAGGTGCATCAAGGCGAAGGGGGCACTCGTCGGCCGGAAGGGGCGGATTGGTGGTGGGGTTGCCGGGGTCACACCAACACACCAAATTCCCGCCATTGACATTGAAGCGCAGGACATAAATTCCATTGTTTTCGGTGTCGATGCTCTCGAAGGCGATGACTGAATACGAGGATGTTGCATCCATGTTTACCGTCGGCTCTCGTCCGTGCCCGTCCAGAACATTGCCGTCGGTTACGAGAGTGTCGCGAATATGCTGGTATGGATCGACCGTCGGAGTGCGCTGCACCGTCGGAGTGGTGGGACAGTCGGCACGCGCGTCCGCAATGAGCGCAGCCGTAAAGATGCAGCTCACAATTGCAGTGCATGGTCTGATAAACTTTCGATTTGGTCGCGAGGTTTTCATCATGTGTCTCCGCACAAGAGGTGAACCACTCGAGCGCTATCGACCGCGACAGCGCCGCCTAAGCACAATGGGCAGACCGAGAAGGGAAAGCATTATGACACTTGGCTCTGGAATCGTGGAGAGTTGAAAGGCGTTATTGCTAATTAAGTCAGGAAACGTCGACTGCCAGTCACCATGAATGGGGTTGTTAACGGCCAGCCCTGAAGCTGGAATCGTTTCCGAGTACTCCCACCGGAATTTCGTATCAATATCTCCGAGACCCGCGACTTCAAGCCAGTAAGCCTGACCATGCACGATAGGCAATCCGGAGGTAAGGTCCACTTGGTAGCGATGCTCGCGCGGCGCCCCAGAAGTCAGGATGGTTCGGCCGGTCCATTGCCGCGCTGGATTTAGAAACTCTTCAGAGTAAATAACTTCGCCAGGGAGGCCGTCTGACAGCCGCGGCAAATGAATCTGCAAGCGAATAACCTCATCACCCGGCGGTTCAATGTTAAGGTCATAGAATCCATGCCACGAGATCCGACGGATGACAACGGTCGCAGGCGCAACGAAGTCATCAGCGACGAATTGCGTATGTCTAAAATTGGAATACAGTGAATCCGACGTTAAACCCCCCGCGTTTGAGGGCACATAATTAATGATGATCCCGTCTCCCGGTCCATGCGGCTGCGGGCCGTCGTACGTCCATGCCTCCTGAAGCGGAATGGGGTCGGCCGTGGCTCTAGTCGGGGCCAGCGAAACAGCCATCGTCATGGCCAAGCCCATTGCTCTCATTCCTGGTCGCCGCCTTAACACAATGGGGAAACCGAGAAGGGAGAGAATTAAGACACTCGGCTCTGGAATAGTCGAAAGTTGAAAAGCGTTATTTGCAATTAGGTTAGGGACAGTAGAATGCCAATCACCGTGAATAGGGTTGTTTACTGCCACACCTGTAAGGAATGGCGTCTCCGAAAACTCCCAGCGAAATGCGGAATTGATATCGCCAATTCCAACGATCTCAAGCCAATAAGACTGACCTTGCAGGATTGGAACTCCCGCTGCCAAATCGACCTGATATCGGTATTCCTTTGGAGCCCCAGAATCCAGGATGAACCGATTCGTCCATTGCTTCGCAGGATTAAGGAAGTCTTCTGTATATATCACCTGACCGGGCAAACCGTCCGACGGTCGTGGCGGGTGAACTTGCAATCTGATTGTCTCATTTCCCGTAGGTTCGATATTCAAGTCGTAAAATCCGTGCCATGAAACGCGGCGAATGACGACGGTCGCCGGTGCAATGAAATCATCGGCGACAAACTGAGAATTTGGGAAATCAACAACCAATGAGTCCGAGGTGAACCCACCAGAATTGAGCGGCTGATGGTCAATGATGATGTCGCTGCCCGGTCCATGCGGCTGAGGACCGTCGTACGTCCATGCCTCATGAAACGGAATCGATCCGGCGCGTGCGCTTGCCGCACCGACACCGAAGAGTGCGATGACAAAGCAAAGCGCTAGAGTCGAATTACGATCTTGACTCGATTGCATAAGCCGAAGGCTCCACCCCGAAACGCATAGGTGCCTTCGGAGAAAGGACACGCCCTGGTACTCGTCACATAATATCGGTGCCGGTGGAAGACCGGCGACATGTGCGGGTCAGCTATGATTCTATGCAATTGACAGGTGTCGAGCAAGTTCGGTAGTCCGCTAAATTCTGCTCTTTGGTGTCAATGCGTTCGGATCGCCCATCCTGGGTTGGCCCCGCAGGCCCGGCGGCGGGACCGCTTTGTCGACCAGGTGCTGGCCGAGGCCAGTGTTCGGTTGATTCGCTTCCGGGCATCGGCCTGGTATTCCGTGGCGGCCACTCGCGAACGCATCTGCGAGCGATTGGACGGTGGAACAAGGCCACGAGTTAGGTGCAATCATTCACAGCATCCGAATGTGTCGTCGATTGGGTGATTTCTGAAGACGCATACGCCGCTGCTGAGCGTGCCGGAGCCCTTCGACTCGGGACCGATCCGGCAGGGGGGTCGGGCAAGTGCCAGGCGGACTGTCCGCCGCTCATCGGCCGTCCTCGTCGGGGGCCCCCGCTCGCGAGCCCCAACGACGACGGCAGAATGCGGCAGGAGCAAGAAAAACAGGGTCTTGAGCCTGTTGTCAGGCTTATCGCGCACATTGACCGAGCATCACACACCTCAATAAAATTGGGCCGCCAAGCCTGAAGCTTGACGGCCCTTTTGCCTTCTCAGGGTTGTCGGATAGGCGTTACCACGGTGCGGCGTAGGGGAGGCCGAGTAATTGGAGTTCATCCATGACACGATGGAACCGCTCCGATCCGGACAGCGTTGGCCAATCGCTCTCCGCGCCAAGGGCT